>Ga0209671_1006572_pt1 | contig 11946 bp, 7 predicted proteins | sample WorMetHERISLAND2_2_FD_187401 | JGI IMG/M metagenome (GOLD analysis project Ga0209671, IMG submission 187401) | Marine gutless worms symbiont microbial communities from Max Planck institute for Marine Microbiology, Germany - Olavius geniculatus... | ecosystem: Host-associated > Annelida >...
CCCTTTTTGAGGGGTTCAAGGTCGTTCAAGGTCATCGATGTTGATAAATCCCAAAAGCCTGTCACCAGTGCTTGTTATGATAAGCAGCATGTATGTACCTATCCGCAACCGTTTTCACATTATTCGAGCCAATAACGGCAAAATGACGTCTTTTTAAGGGGGTACCCTTCTTCGACGCCCTCGTTCGAGGGGAACCCCTGCACCCAGTGGCACGAAATTTTGTCATGATAAACTAGAGACCTTGGGGCAGTCCACGGTGAAGATTTCGTGATCCTAGCTTGCATCGTTTTGATACAGCTCACGAGTGTGACGGACGGACAGACGGACGGACGGACGGACGGACAGACGGACGCCCAGACGATGGCAAAGACGCGCGAAGCATTCTGCTTTCGCGCGTAAAAATCGATCAATAATTGGCGAAGATATGAACAAAAGTAAAGTGCCACGTTTTCGGCCCACTCTGTACACATAGTGCATCAGTAGCGTCGAAGCCGAGGGGACAGGGGTGGCAATGCACCCTCTCCTACCCCGTTTTAAATTTTGGACTGTCAGAAAAAAATCTTTTTTATCGGAAAAAGATTGCCTAAAATGCAAAATTCGGGGCTATTTGGGCTCAAAATTTCAATTTTCGGCTCTTCTAATCTCCTGTGTCGGAAATTTGCAGCGTGTGTTGAAAAATTGCAACGTCTGGCCCTGTTTTTACTCCCACGACACCGCTTGGTGTATCATCACATGGTATCACGAGTGTGAAGTTAGTATACATACGTTTTATCACGGTATATTCCAGAGTGTTATTATGCGACTGTAACGAGACACGATGCACTCCGGACCGCGATGAAACGTGTTTATTTTATGGCCGCGATCGACGGCGTGTTCTACGTGGACACACGTGTGATATACGATGCAAACGCGAAACGCTATCAGCCGTCACGTTTCAGTGGAAGTGGAGTGAGATTATGGCCACTTATAACACTCCAGACACTGTGGTGAGAGATATAGCAGGAATAAGCAGGTCATGAAATAAATCAAGTGGACTGGTAGTTGACTTGATACCCCACAACTGCGTCTGAACGCCGTGAGGAGATCGAACAACGAGCAACGAACATTTTCCAGAGTCCGAAACATAGCCGTAAACTCATAATTACGTCTTAGATGCACTAACGGTCAGATAAAACCCGTCCCAATCGGCGGAGAATCTTCGTATACTCCGCATTAATATATAACGAAGCACTGAACGGCGACTGACGGTTGAAGACGAGCAGCAAAAGTCCCGCTACAGTTTCATTCATTAATCGTCCACGCGTCACAGTCTGAGCGGAAAGACATGTCTTGGTTGACGGCACTGTTTCGTCAAACATTAACGTCGCGTCGAACAACGGATGTACGGACCGCACATAATAGCACTAGGCGGGCCCGCCGAAGACGATCCAGTCGTCGTAATTTGGATTCAACTAAACCACGACAATATCCTAAGTTTAATGGTCGTCCGCAGAGCGGTACGAAACGGGACAACGATCTAGCGGTTGACGGACGCTGTTTGGTGTTTTGTGACGTCTGTCTGCGAAACTAAACTTTGCACTGAAGCCAGAACAACAGTAATTACTTTTTACGCGTTTGTTTACGACAGCAATACATTTGCTACAATGAACGAAATAAATACAAGAAAAGCCCAGCTAACGCAAAGGGAAACGCGCAACAGCGCTGCATGTTTGAAAGCCCGGTGCGAACAAAAGCTAACCTCACCCATCTTAGCTACAATCGCCAGAGGGCTTCAAACGGCACGACCGGTCTCGCTTAGCGTATTGGCTTAAAAGCGCAAATTTCTACACCTCCCTCTCATTTAGCGCCCTTGGTCGGGGTGACTCCTTTCGAATTTATAAAATAGCTTTACGCGTCCTGAAATTGGAGTCTTTCAGGCAACCGATGGTAAAAATTTGGTGATCCTAGCTTGTACCGTTTTTGACTGTGACGGACAAACAAACGGACAGACAGAATTGCGATGGCTATGATGCGCTACAGCAGTAGCTGTTGTTGCGCGTAAAAAAAACCAAAAACGCCTTTTTGCAAGAAATGGGGCCTATCCAAATTTTTTGATCAAAGGCAGGATTATGACTATTTTATCTTGACATGTCAAAATGCTGTGAACCTGTTGCGGGCTTTCGATATCTGTAGACTTGCTATGCAACTTGTTTGAATTTGCTGCAGATTTCTGATTTGTTCTACAACATTTTAATAAAATATGACGTGTACAAAATAAACGACAAATCGAACCGAGTGGAGCTTGGGTTTAACATCTTAAGCATTATTCCATCTCTGGTGTTTGTTCTCGGTGTCTTGTACACTGCACTACTGTACACTGCACGCTATGTCCGGATCCCACTGGGGAATCGTGTAATCTGCCGAATAGGCCATGCAGCAGAGAGACAGATTACATCTTGCTGGCCGGCGGAAGAAATGATGAATCGTCAGGACGCCATGGCAGGCAGGCTGGCATTATCAGCCGGTGGAAACGATGCGCTTTGTGCCTGCTGGGCGTCTCCAAGGCGACGGACTCTGACAGATTGCCAGCATCACGTCGAGTCGCGACGCAATGCGCGTTTATCAACTACAGACGATTTACCATAGCGCAGAATCGTTGCACGAAGAAATTCCGATCTTGCTGCGGAGTATACGAATATAAATATTATAGGGGCCTACATGCTCCATTTTTTGACGCGCTACAGCTTTGCTGTAGACGTTTATGGCACGGTTGTCGTCTGTCGTTTGTCTGTCACGGATGTATTGTGACTAAGCGCATAGGGCAGGAATGCAGACTCGTACTGGAGGGCTATACAGAGGACCTGGGCCAGAGAAGTCTTCACATCTCAACAGTTCGTTTACTTTAATGGAGTGGCGTAACTGGCGTCATTTCTAGTCACTTCAGTGTGCAACAGCTTGATTACTACGTCTAGTTACATCGCAAAAAGACATTTCTCTGCTCTCTTCTGCCCCTGTGCAACAGGCGCCCTCTGACGACTAGGGGTGACGTCTAGCATATATTTTTTCACACAATCAGTCGCTCATCATTACTGAGCTGTCAGCTGCTGCTGCTGCTGTTGCTGCGAATGACGCCTTCAGATGAGGCGGGATTTTGACGATGGCTGCAGCGGACGGACGAGCGAACGGACGGTCGTAAATTGCTAATAATCGTCGCCGGGCCGTGACTCAGTGGCGTAGCCAAAATCTGGATGTAGGCGGGGGCACTTGAGGGGTGAAGTGTGCGGAGAAAGAAGATGGGTGTCTCTTCTCCACCAGGGACAGTGTTTGGAGAGATGTTTTTATTTTTTATTCAGTGAAAACGAAGTGTTCTAGAGGATTTTTGCCGCTATTTCAATTTTCGAGTAACAGAGCAGGCTGTATACGACGTCTCCTGGTGGCACGTGGTCGCAGTGTTCCTCCCCACGGCTACTTCAGTGCCGCGACTTCATTTTCGACGACGACGTCAACGAGCTGACGCCGTGACGGGTGACGAGAAGACGTGTGGTGAGAGAAATACTGAACTTGTCAGTGTGAAAGTAAATAGGCCTGAGTGAGTAAGTGACTGTGAGCGAACTCCGAAAGCTGTCGCTGTGTGAAACTCTGCGGCATGATGACGTTGACACATTAACAGCGTGGCAGACGTCAACTTGCAACGCCTGCGAACTAGCCGATGCTTATATTCATATACTCTAAATATGCAACGAGCAAAAAATGTCTGTCAAACTCTTAGAATAAGAACCGCGGGCAGTCACTAATGGCTGACGGAGATTAGAAAGCAGCTGCAGCAAAGTAAAATGTTTTGAGATGGCATTTGATTTGATAAAACTGACCGATATTGAGTTGCGGATATTTAAAAAAATGACATCCACCCAAAGAACGAAATTTTGTCGCAAAAAAACTAGAGTCTTTTGGGCAGCTCACAATGAAAATTTTGTGATCCTAGCTTGCATTACAGACAGACGGACAGACAGACAGACGAACACTTGGCCGATAGCTAAGACGCGCGAAGCATTTATTACATGCTGTCGCGCGTAAAAAAGGAAAACAAGGAATAAAAAAAGAAATGAAAAAGAAACAGCACATCCTGCTGCCAAGAAGCTAAATCTGTAATGGAAAAAACGCTGGCAACGATTATCTCAATGACAAAGTAATGAATCACATCGATCAACTTTAGCCTTAGCAGCAGCAGCAGCATCCTCCTCATCATCAGCATCATCATCACTTTTTCGATTTCAGTAAACGCAGTGATTAAATCAAGTACGTTTACTGCTGGTAACTGCTGCTACACCAAGCGCTCATTATTCATTGTAAATTACATCAGCAGGTGATAACACGCCTCTCACATTGACTGCACTCTTACTACGATATTACAGCTTTCGCCATTTAAAACGTTATTGTATGAAGTACGCATTAATACCGTTTATCATTAATATAAACGCAGTTATTTTTGTGGCAGACAACACCACGAGCAAAGATATAAGCATATATAGTGAAAGCAAAAAGAATGGTGTCAAAAACTAATTTTGCCGGCAAAGCGATCGTTGCATTTTGAACCTAGGTAGCAGCGCCGCGATAAATTTTGCAGCGGCCGTCGGGAGCGTCAGAAAACAACGCTCAGTGATCTCAACACAATGCAGCAGCAAGCAGTCCACGGTACGGTAATTACATTACGGCCTCACGTCGACATCACTGAATGCCGAATCAACCGACGAACCAACGAACAGTATGGAATATTGATGAAACAAGCCATGGACTGCTGCATCCCAGCAATCATCTATACTCGATGTCCCACCACTGTCCGATGTTTGCTGTTGACTGGGCTATTCGTTGATTTATCGCATAAGGTTACCGGAGTACCGGACTCACGTAAGGATCGAGCTCCGTGTCTATTATAGGCTGAATATTACATTAAAAATTTTTCACAGAAAAATGATGTTTTATCCGCTGTGCTTCCCGTTCGCTTACGGCCACTTAAAAATGCGCCTAGATACGTGCTTTTGCTGAATTCACTTGAGTATTCACCGTTGCTCACTGCAATCTAGCCCCAAACGCAAGACAATCACGAAAAGAAACACAAAGGGTATATAAACAGAAATTAACTTTAAAACGCAGAAATAATCACATTCTGTTTTCGTAAGGTTTACCGTGTTGCTGCCGATTACAGTAGCTAAATTTTGCAGCGATTCGTCGTGTTAAGTTGTTGATACACGTCCGTCATCGTGGGTAGTTTAGAACTATATTTAGCGTTATATAATATATGGGGTGTTGGTTGTCAATTATGTTCTATAAGGATATGAACACGTTTATTTGTCAAAAAGACAGACGAACAGACAGACAGACAAAACAGATATATACAGATAAAAACAGCATAGTATATAGAGTCTTTTAAGTTTCAGCGTCGTACGGTTTGTATACGATCCTTTAATAAAGTTATAGCCATAGCGGGGCTCTAGCACCGATGAAAGGAAGAGAGAGAAAGATTTTGTCTATGCGGAACACGTTGCTGGCTCAGACCTGTCTATACAATTAGCCGACAAATAAGAGTGACAGAGGAAATCTGGTCTGCAGGCGAGACACGAAGACATTGTGACTGACGCTACGTGACCCTGCGGTCAGTAAGGTCAGTGTATGGTCAGTAGACAGAGATCAATCCTTTAGTCGTTTGTGACGTCAGTCAGCGGTACCCACAATGCATCGCGTCTGTACACCGCTGACGGGGCAGACAGCCGGTCACGTGTGCGCTCTACTGGCGTCCTGGCGACGGGGGAGGGGTGTGCAGGGGGGAAATTGCCCACCATACATTTTGGACCGTCAGAATAAGCTCGGAAAATCTTCTTCTCGTCCGATAATTTTCGTCAAAAAATGCCTAATTTGAAGCTAAGAAATTATCATTTCAAAGGGATAATTTAGAGGCAAAATTGAAATCTGAGCGCCCATAATTATCTTCTCTATCCGAAATTTGCAGTGCCTGTCGGGAAATTGCAACTTTCGGTCCCCTCCCAGATTTTTTCAACCCAAGACGCTGCTGCTTCGCTGAGTCAGTCCAGCTATGGCAGCTAAAAAGAAGCGGGGAACAACGCTTAGAACTAATTGTTGGCGTAAAGAAAATCTTGCTAAAATTTCGCACGTAAAATGCGCTCTGCTTTAACACAGCGCAATATGCACAAAAAATACAAATATTATTATTGCCACACACCGAAAACCGCTTTAAATTAGTAACGTTTTTCTTAGCTGCAAAAATACCGTACACTTAAATTACAAACGATTATAGCCAACAGACAGAGAAAGTAAAATAGTGGGGAAAACGCGTTCCCTCCTTGAAAAAAGTGTAAAAAGAGGGGCAGCGCCCCCACCCGTTCGCGTGTTCGGGCTCCATACATCTCTGCTGAAGTGAGAGTATAGTTTCTGGTCGTCGACTGGGATTGAGGTTCACAGTTTCACACGTGTCTGCGAGACAGTGGCGACGAATGAATGACGACGTGCTAGCCAGTTGATTGCGTCAGTGAAAGCTTCAAAGAAAAGCCGTGAAGCGCTGCCTGTCTGTCAGTCGACGTGTTTACAGCCCAACAACAGCAGCCGCAGCCGCTGTGACCATGAACATATAGAACAGCTTGCAAAAGACAAAAATCGCTAAAAATAAAGCCTACTTTAGTCTGCTGGAATGGCAACGAAATAAAATAAGAAATCTGCAATATTGCGCAAATTTGCACGGTTGTTTAATTGCAGACGTCCGCACATGTTGCAACAAAACAAGCTGCAATTTTGTGCAATGTTTTACGATTGTTGCAGTTTGTTTTGTTTTATATTATTTTATTCTGTTGCAGTATGTGTGTAAACTGCAACAAAACAAATTTATTCGGAGTCGACGCCGTTAACGACAACTGTCGAAAGTTGTTTTATTTTGTTTTTTTGTTTTCTTTTATTTTAGTTACCATGTGTGGCCGGCCTAAGACAGACAGTTGGCGCAACTACATGTTTTTCTTTCGTTACCAACTTCGTTCGTTCATATTTAGCATTGGAACGTTGTAACAATGGTACTAGGCCTATACTTTCAAGCACTTTTACCCTTCGAAATTTTTACGTTTTCGAAATGGACGGGAAAATAAAATGTTCACGGGAGAAACGTTCGATGCCGTTGCACTGATGAACACGGCTATATCAGAACACTTAGTACTTAGTACCAGGGCCGATCCCACCTGCGTGCATAAAGAGAATATATGCCCAGAAACATCGGACCACCCACGACAATTAACAAAGTACTAAAAGACTGCACTGATTCGCTAGAGACTAAGTCGTTTTCGCGCCATATTTCTATTTCCGGTGCAAAGTAACCGGCAGTGAAAGAGATCTGTGCGTTTTTCTGTTTAGCCTAACTTGTTCATCAGTTAGATCCCTCAGAAAGTAGAACAAATTTCTTGACGAAGTAAAAACCACGTCCGCCGTCCCTAGCCCTAACCCCAAACTTTGAACTTATGATCTGAAAACTGGCACGTCGGTCGGTTACTCCGTTACTCCAGAACCAAGAAACGAAACGCTCACAAACGGGCATAACCCGTAGTGCGGCTTATTAAGACGGCCGCACAAAAAATACCGTAAGTTAAACAGTGAACCCCACATTGACTCTAGCATGCGTACATGCCGAGCAAACGTTTGGGGTTACAATGTAACATCTTCGACTATACGGAAATAAGTAATTTCTATATCCACCGTACGTCGTACACTGGACACGGCGGTTTAACGATTGTATCATTCACTGTCCGTATTATACAGACTGCATATTTATCGTCACGGTAACTGAGTTGTGGTAAAATCGTCTGCGATGCCGTTCGTGAAAAGATACAATCAAGAGACGTGACATGGACGTCCCACGCGAGACTGTAAGTTATATTAATGCATGTCTGTTAAGGCCCGTACAGAGCGACGTAACTGAACTGAACTGACACGGTTTATTTTTTTAAGAAACTGCCCAGTAAGCGAGCAGCGCGAGTTCATTGATCATTGGTTGACGCGTACGTGCGTGTAGTCACGTAGTCACCGACGCCGTTAGAAGGTGCTTACTGTAACGCATTACTGCTTGCCCATTGGCTAGTTCGTCAAAGACTAAACCCTGTCAATTCAGTTCGGTTACGCCTCTTGAACGCGCCTTTATTCAGCGCCCATGCAGTCATTGCAGCGCACAGTGCAGTCATTGATTCTGATATCCCATGCCAGAGTCACACTGCAGACGTCCCTCAGGGCAGCAAAGTACCGGTGGCGCCGCTCTGTCGGTCCTCAGGAAAGAAATATCTCTGCAAAATGTTTCAGACCTGTGCACGTGCACTGCATAGTCACAATCCGCGTGATCCAATCAATTCTCAATCTTCCTTGCCTGTCAAATACATTTTCATTCGTCGACAGTTAGCAGCATACATGTTGCAATGGGTTATCGCTGATTTCCCAAGTGGCAGCATCGATGCTGTCGCGCGTCACGTGAGCTTTTCTCAAATTATTTGTATAAAAATGAGCCAGCAACGCGTGGTGTGGGCTAGCAAGACTGTGGTCCCATACGGCAGGTGACGCTCCGTAGGCCTACGTCTGAGATGGGTTTCCTCTGAAGAGCTATAGGCTCTTTTAACCTTCTTTTCTTACAATTAGTTCGTCAACAAGAGTATCTATGTGTCTTGTTCTTACGTGCTGTGTATTGTGCCTGCCACAGATCTCACAAAGTGGCTTATGGGGTGTTTACATGATAAAGCAAACATGAAGCAAACTTAGAGCACACGTCGCGCACGTGTATTTTCAATACATTTGCGTCATGTTTGCTTCATCGTGTAAACACCCTATTTATGGCTAAATTATGTCATAGAATTACTCTAGCTGCCAAACTACTAGCACTGCCGTTCCCGGTGCAGTATAGGCTCGTTTGACTATTCCTGTTTATATTATCGTAGGCCTAGAACAGAGTCACGTAAGGTACTCTGCTGCAGGAAACGGAGCCGTGAAACGAATCTGCATATTGGTGTCCGTAGATTATGTCCGTTGTGGAAGCTTCCCATTCAGCATTCATCGTTTTCGCATGACTCACTGATAAAATCAATGGATCGAATCTTTTGCGTTGCACTCGTGCCCGTCCACCGTTAGGGCGACCTTCCAGAGAACTGATAATGCGATCCAGCGAAGCGACAGAGACCGTAGAGGTCGACAGTCAGCTTGGAGCCACCTCGTCTCACGCTTGTCAGCCTGCATCGCTGACTGCCAATGATGACGCGACTCGCAGTGGCTAGCTGGTACACTACTGTGGGTCATTGGTCAGCTTTATTGACCCGATTCGACCCGACCCACCATATCGTGGACCCATCATGGTCTTCGGGTTGATGGGGGGGGGGTTATGTGTAACTTAAAGCCTGTCTGGGAAACGTAAAGCTGACATTAAAGCCGTAATAATGACGACAATTACTCGTATTACTTTCGATATGCGTTTACTGATCCCAGTTCCATATTTCCCAGTTCTTTGTCGTTGATATTTCCTGCCACATTAAGCCCGAACCCCACTATATCGAGTTATTGTGGACTTGTTGGATTACACTGGCATTCAACACGCTGTGCAAAATTGTCTCGACATCTTGATATCGTTTCGATGACGCCGAAGTTTCACAGACAACTGCAGCAGCAGCAACAGTCGCTCTTTGACGCAGCAGTTGTACCACGCGTGTCAACTACGCTAGATTTTTGGGGGCTGTTGATTTAATATAGTACGAACTTGTAGAACAATCGGTATCAAATCCAAGTAAGTGAAGATTCCTTCGTGGTTTCAGAGCCTGCAGCTAGCGAGCACCGAACGGCGCTGTTGCATGAAGCAGGTCATGGTTGCTGCGAGTGACGTCATCGCACACAATGACCACAGAACTCAATCGCTAGCTGACATTGCACAGCGTTCGTCGAACGTGCGTTATGTCGATAACAGCATCAACTAACTAACTAAAGCCTGCAGCGACGCGTGCTATGAACACTCGATCGTCATCCGTGCAGTCGCACAATACTCACTACGACTAATGATCTCCACCGAGACCATAGATGACTCAACTCAGACAGACAGACAGACAGACAGACATACACACAAAGACAGAATGGGACAGGGAGGGGGAGTGGGAGGGCGTCAATTAGCTCCAGTGTAGACGACGACTGCGCTGCAGCTGATTGGATATGATCGATGATGATGACGTCACAAGCACCGACCGTTGCCGTTGTCAACCAACGGTGACGTCACGTCATCGGTGGTGGTTGTATTCTCAACCATGCCTAGGCTATATTTGCCCTGGGCAACAAACGTTTTTCGTAGCAGCAAATTGGCATAAGCTTAGTACTAAAAATGGTATATATTTTTAAATACGCCGGATGGTTGATAAAAAGCCTTCAAATTTCGTCAGTTTCAACTACGTTGAAAACCAATCTATGAAATAAGGTTATCGGTAAATGTGAAATAACAGTGTCACCAAGAGCCCACCACACCTTAAACACTAGCTGCACTACACTTTGTAGCACTCATGTTCAAGTTGCAGGAAACCTTAAATGACGTTTCGTTTCAAATTTATTAATAATGTTAAAAATTAAAAAAATAAAGAACAATTGCGTTATATGACGTACGCTTTGCGAACGTGAATGACGGAGAGCTTGTTATTGGCGTTCGTAAAAGACGCGCAAAGCTGCAGAGCGAATTAGACGTCAACGACAGCAGCAGCAGCAGCAGCAGAACTGCAGAAGTAATTCAGCTCGATGGCATGTCGCGAAGCCAGCTAGTTTCCCGAGCACCGTAGCAAGCGAGATTACACGAGATTCCACGAGATCGCAATAGCGATACTGAAGCGGGCCAGGCCAATATCGTCTGCGTTCAACGACGCTAAATGACATCAGTGCAATTCCCGCCCGAGGCCACCGACTGAAGGCGTTTTTGCCACGCCGTTCTACACACCGGCTTCCATCGTGACTTACTCGTTATTATGCGACCCACGTCTCGTCACGTCGCTTGTGCTACGAGTTGCTGTCAGTCCGTCTGTCCGTCGGTCCCGTGAGCGTTTGCAGAATGTCATAGATTTGATCAAGACTTCACTAATCTACCGATAGTGCATATGATATTATACTGCAATGAAATAAACTAATAATCAGCGGCGTGGATACACGAAGGAAAGGGAGTCTAGTGTTAAAGGTATGAGAACCGAGGCGTTCTCGGGTTTGAGTTTGTAAAAAAGCCAGATGTTTATTTTTTTCATAGAAAATGACCCACTGCGATGCAGTTTTTTTACAGTTCGATGACGTTTATAAATATAAGCTATATAAACGTCAAACTTGTCTCTACTGCTCACCTAGGCCTACCGGGAAAAAGTGGCAAAGAGAAGTAAATTAAGTAAGTAAAATGTAAATTTATATAACGTATATTGTTAAATTAACCTCTAATGCGCAAAATGGTACCAGCAGGCAAGTTTGTTGCGTATAACATTAATACAATAAATTTTCACTTTCGATGACGCGATGGCCGCCCGCGGAGCGCTGCGCTATATGATGTAGACCTAAAGTTGATGAGCAGATAATGTGAATATGAAGACGTACGATAATGTCGGAATGTCGGGTTGTAAGATAATTCGTTTATCGGTGACTGAATAATGTAATACAAAAACGCCATCAGGATATTTTATTCGCATACGTTATTCGAATCTCAAGTAAAGCATCGAATAAAGTAAGAGTTGAGCCGCAGCCTGCAAAAGTCTGAGACATTGCAAAGATATTGCAAGCAGAACGGTCCCTCTTTCGTCTCTCCCCTTCTTTTTTCTCCTTTTGTCACTTTTGTTTTTCATTTTTTCTTCTTTTCCTCCCTTGCATGCAGTGGCGTATTTAGGGGGAGGCCACGGTGCGATGCCCCCCCCTTTGGCCCGACCATGAAAATTTTTTACAGGC
>Ga0209671_1006573_pt1 | contig 11945 bp, 8 predicted proteins | sample WorMetHERISLAND2_2_FD_187401 | JGI IMG/M metagenome (GOLD analysis project Ga0209671, IMG submission 187401) | Marine gutless worms symbiont microbial communities from Max Planck institute for Marine Microbiology, Germany - Olavius geniculatus... | ecosystem: Host-associated > Annelida >...
CGTTATAGGCTCGCGCTCTGCGCGCTCACCATGCCCCCCTTTGCCAATTCCTAAATACGCCACTGGTTAGGACTATATACAACGGAGTCGTGCGTGGGTTTAAAATGTTAGTGGCAGAATGTTTTACCGGTAGTTTTCCGGTAGACGGTTGCAAATTTCCAACGGAAAAGACATTTGGGTGCTCGATTTAAATTTTGTCTTAAAATTTCCCCAAAATGGTAATATCCAGCCCCAATTTTTTTGTAGTTTTGAAAGCAAATTTTTGGACCAAAAACATTTCCAAACAGGCTAAAATTTAGGGGAGCACTAGACAATTGCCACGGCCTCTGGCACGACGCCGCTATAAGCTATAAGCTTCCAGTTCCGAACCAATCGAAATATCGCGGCGAAATGATAAACTAAGTGCTAACTGCTAATCAGTCGCGTCGTGCGTTCAAAAAGTAGGCAAAAGAGAAAGTTTCAATTTTCCGACAGACACTGCAAATATATTCGACAGAGCAGATTATGGGTGCTCAAAATTACACTTCTGCCCCTAAATGTTCGCCAAATTAGGTTATTTCAGCTTAAAATTTTGCATTTGGACGAAAAATTTCCGTCAAGAATAAGATTTTTCCACAATCTTCCGACGGCTTAAAATTGCTCCCCAAATGAGCCACGACGCGACTGGTGCTGATGTTGTAGGCTACTAATAGACGCGTCTGTGATCGGACATGCTGTAGACTCGACGTCGTTGAGCGGTGGCGCCGCCTGTTAACGATCGCGCTGACGACACAGGTCTGGACACTGGCAGTCCCCTCGCAGCACCTGCAGTATTCACAACTGTATTGCCTGCTGCTGCTGCTGCAGCTGTATGATGATCACCTGCAGTGCCGCGCGCGGTGAGTGACGTCTCGGACCTGACGCGACGAAACTCGAACTGAGTCGGCACGTCGCGAGGTCGACGCGACGATGACGTCATGACGTGAAGACCTGGCAGTCGACGATGACGTCGTGACGACGACTTGTGCTGAGACACCTGCATCCAGCCAATACACGCCAACCCAACATGCATGCCACTTAGAATCGGTCACTCAGTGGCATAGCAACTTAGCAAGTTAGCAACCGTGGGGATTCAGACTGTTCAATGAACAGGGGCCCGCTAATTCAAGTTGGCTTATGCAGGACACAAAAGGTGAAGCACAAAACTACCAATCACGTACCTGACCACTGGGGGCATCAAAACGATCCCCAAGTCCCTCTAGCTGGGGGAAAGTTGATTCACACCCCAGCTCTTACCACTCTGAGCTTTGAACTCTGCTCTCCGGGCTCGTAACTAAAAATTAAGAAAAACCAAAAGTGGCTTGTTTATTGAGACACGGTGTACTTCAACCTGACCATCCAGCGCACGTGCACAGCAGGTTCCAACTTCACAGTATACGTCACACGTCACGTCAAGAAATATAATTGTCGTTCTCTATTAGACAGTGGAATCTGTTAAGTACTGTATAATAATTATTCTCAGCGGTACACTGAAAGTATTAAATAATGATATGCCGGTATGATGATGTAGTTTCTGTGATAATGTCATACCGGTCTGGTACGGCTGCGCATGGCGGGGCTTGCAGGTCCAGGTGCAAATGCGTGTTGCTGCTGATGGTGAGTGGAGTGGCGCGAAGTTCTCTGATGTTGATCTACTCGTCTGCTGTATCTGTGCTTCACAGGATCTGACGCCATCTCGTCCCGACCGGCAGCCATCGCTGACTCCGCCTGACGCGCGCTCGCTGCTTTCGACTGCCTGAAGTCTACCTGGAGTCAATAAATTAACGGAAAAAAATTAATTAGAGTATCCAAAATAGACTGCCGTAGACTGCAAGCCCCGCCATGCGCAGCCGTACCAGTTATTTCTTAGTTCATGTTAAAGAATCTATCAAAAACTATATGACGTGTTTTGATCAGTCATCAACTGTCAACAAGTTCACAGGCAATTTCAAGTTCCAACTAGCAAGAGAACCAGATAGGCAAGTGGTCAAGACTATAGATCGTTCCCTCACGTAACATGTTGAAGGTTGGGCCGGCAAGCCATCAAACTTAATTACCAAAAATATCCTGCGAAATGCCTTTCGTTAGACCGAGGTGCAACCGATGCATTGATGTTCCTCCACCTGCTGTTAAGGGAATCGACAAGGTGCAGCATATAACAGCTTTGGGTGTCACATTATCTTATAACTTCTCCATGACTAAACACATTGATACCGTCATGGCAGGCTGTGCACGTACTCTCTACGGTGTTCGAACGCTACGGGCTCATGGTATGCCTCAGGCCTGTCTGCAGTTAATCTTCCTATCAACTGCTCTCGCCCCCCCCCCGCTTGGTGGGGCTTTGTTAATGCTGGCGAGAAGAATAAATTGAAAAGTTTCTTGAAACGAGCTGGCAAATTAGGCTATTATACCGATGATTCTTTGCCCACTGTTGCTGCACTCTGTGAACAGGCTGATGAACAACTGTTCCGCTCTATCAAGTACATAGCCTACCTACTCATCCTCTTCGACCACTCTTAACACCCGAGGGCAGTAGGCCTACAGGCCCTACACCATATTGCACACGTTCGCCACCGCATAACTACGAACTTCTCTCTAAAATAAATAATATTGACGAGTGCTATTTTATGTACCGTGTATTGTACAAAGACTGTTTTTTTTAGTTTTTTAGCATGTCAGTATGTTTTGCATTGTGTTTACAGCGATGTGTTTTAATAAAGACTATCATCACGTTCCATGCAAGCAATGTTTTAAAAGTCGTTTTGTCTATTTTCGGTTTCTATCACTGATAATTTCCCAACCGCAAAATATGAGAATAATAATAATAATAATAATAATCTGACTTGTAAAGCACCAGTATGTGCTAAAAAGACTTTAGTGGCGCTGGCGGACAGAACTAGTCGCTGAGGTTAAATGTCTGACGGAAAATGTGTGTCTTCAACCTGGATTTAAACACAGTCAATGAACAGCTACTTGTAACATTAATGGCTAGAGAAGCACGGTTGTATACCCGTTCTTCTTTGACAGTAATCATAGGTCCAGCTCCACTACAGTTGGGTACAGTTGTATTGTAAACAAGGCCGAAACTCAAAATATCCAACACTATAATCCTCGAGAACGTCGCATCCATGATAATTTACCTGAGCAAGCGCCGCGCCGAAGCTGGAATCAAAAGCAAGCTGTTCATCTTCATCATCACTGCTGAACACCCACTTGAACTCATCAGCAGCGTCATCATAATCGTCGTCATCGTCATCGAAGAACTGCGTCACATCAGTGGTCTTGGTGGTTGCTGGCGTCATGTACGCCTGGCAGGCCAAGTCGTTGCCGTTCGTCCAACACTCCAGTCCTGCTCGTCGCTGTTGTCGCAGACTGTCCGTAGCGTCTGGGAAGGTTGCTGCGACTCCGACGTCCTTTACACGCGTTGCCGTTGTCGCTTCGTCGTCTTCCGACCACCAGGCACCGTCCATGGCGCCGTGTATCCTAGCCAGGGCGACGTCGGCCGGCAGAACGACTGCAGGCTGTAGACTCGACGTGGAACAAGTGCTAGCGTCGGCGTCACCGTCCTCCGTCAGCTCGTTGTCCAGACTGTAGTCGTCGTCATCATCATCCAGATTGTCGACCGAGTGACGGCGGTGGCGGGAGTGCAACGTCGCTGTGTTCTCGTCCAGCAAGTCGTCCAGTGACCTGGAAGCAAACAGACGCGGGGTGGCTCGATCCCTCGCCGCCCAGCGCTCAGGCGCAACTGTGCCCATCACGCCGTGGGTCGGTCTCCCCGGCATCACTCCACCTCGCTTGCCGCCTCCTGCAGCAGCTCTGCCAGCGGTCGTGCCGCGTGCCGGCAGCACCGACTGTTTCTTGATGAGCGCGGGACCGGTGTTCTTCACGGACGGAGCACACAGACTCTTGAACAGCTGCTGGAAGTCGCGCGGCCCGCCCGCGCTGTCGAACTTGTACGCGACGGTCTCGAACGGAAAGTCAGCGGCATCGTCGGCGCGCCGAAAAACGCAGAGAAGAACGTTGACGAAGACGGTGTCCGGTTGGACCGCGCTGATCATATCGAGACCGTAGAACTGACTGGGCATGTTGTGACCGCCGCCGGCAGACCAGCCCTTGGCTGAGAGTTTGACGCGAGTCTCGACACCGCCGCAGCGCTGCAGTCGGTGACTGACATTGGCGTAGACTTGCTCGTCGATCTCACGGCACAGGAACGAACCCATGCACCAGGCCTTGCGACGTAACGACTTCTTCTTCAGCAGCCGCAACATCGTCCTACCAACAACCGCAGATTGTGTTTCGAACACCCAACAGAATATTAGGCTAGGCCTACAGCAAAAGGCCGGCCTAAATATGAGGCAAGTGCTATTAAAGGGTCAGAGAGCAATACAGTATAGCGTCGCTCTGAGCTAACGCATAAAGCAAAAACACTCAAGCGTGGAGTGACAGCTAAGGCAATGTGATCGGTCGACACGGGTCGGTGACGTCAATTTCTACAGTGCTCCTACCATACACACGACTGTCGGTATAGCAGCCTAAGGACAAGGCTGCTTCACCATTCTGGGGCCTAACTACGAAGCCTAAAATGAGATGTCGACTTGTCAAGGCGACCACGCCGTAGGCCTGTCCTGGGCTAATCATTCAAAAGTGGAACTTAATACACCGTAGTCCATAAAAACGTGGCACTACACTTTTGACCATATCTTCGCTAATTATTGACCGATTTTCAAAATTCTTTCACTAGCACACTCTGCGAACAATTTGCAATAACGTGGTTATTACATATTCCGTCATGTCATAATTGCGTCTCTACACTACCTTGTGAAATATAAATGTAAAAAAACTAACGATATTAAAGAACATTTAGATAAATGGAAAAAAAACACGTCAGACCAACATTGTGGTGAATGATCTGTATGACACTTAAACTGTGTTAGACCCACATAGTTTAGTGTGTCACACAGACCATTAACCGCAATGTTGGTCTGAAGTGTTTTTGTTCATTTCCCGAAATATTTGTTTAGTATCATCGTTATGCATTCATACTTTATAAATACTTCACAAAGTAGTGTGGAGACGCATTTATAGTGTGGTGAGATATCTATAATAACCACATCATAGAAAATTGTCTGCAGAATATGCTAGTGAAATAATTTCGAAAATCGGTCAATAATTCGCGAAGATATGGACAAAAGTAAAGTGCCACGTTTTTATGGACCACCCTGTATGTGACATTCGGTTTAGACTGTACCGCAAATCAGCCGTAATTTCGTACCGTAAGTAATTATAAATGATCTAAATGGCGTAGAAGTCCGTCCGTAAAAGACAGCCGCACAATACGTCGGCACTGGAATGACATCGTTCTAGTATTTAGTTACACTTTAGCGGTCGCGTTGCACTCGCAATTTCAAAGATTACGTCGCGCCAATCTGTCCGTTTTGCCAACATCAAAGGACTGCGATATAGGCCCACATCGTCACACCTAGTATAGGGCCTATTGCTGTTTTCTTTTGAGAGCTGACTGCGATGCGAGCAGGTAAACTATGTGCAGGCGCTTGATGGTACTCGCTAGCTATGCGGCCGGAAGCTCTGACGTACGTCATTCTCATAAGCCGCGGACAGCAGTGCTGGGGGTCTGCAGATAGTCACGACAGACGACACGTAGGCTTAGGCTACAGAATATACGAGCGCCGAAGCGAAAGCCTACATAATTGCTGCACGAACGCGGTTACCAAAATAAGACTTAATTTCGTGTCGTCATCGTTATTCTTTGTTAATAGTCAGCTAGGCCTATTATAAACTCACGCAGGCCTATTCATCCACTCATTCGTTCTGTTCGGATATGTAGGGTTATCCGCTTACTTGCCGATACAATAGGCCTACCGTATCATGGTCACGATTGACTAAACAGCGAAATAGCCCGACAGTTCTATGTAGGATATTAAAATTTAAAGTACAGTTGCAATGCAACTTAAATCAGATTTATGGGATTAAGTATCACGAGTAACCATTGTACAAACTACATACATAGTTACAAGAAAGTCTAGAAAAAAATTGTGGAAAGCCTGATATCATTACCAACATTTCAAATAAGTCTTATTGGGTACTCTTAGAACTCACTTTCACAGTTTTACACTGTGACAATTACTAATGTCAATAAAGTTTTGCTTGAGACTTTTGACAAAACAAAATTATGATAACATTAACCACACAATAGGCTTTCATCCCGTAGCCCGTAAGCTGATGCTCATTTGCCATTCCGCTAAAGGCAAAGGCTGAACTGACTCACCTACCCATAAGCGCATAGTAGCAAAGCAACTTTCTCAAAATTGCTTCCATACGACCAAAGAAAGATTAGAAATGAAACCTGAAAGTCACAGCTCATGAGACCAATACTTTAACCACTGAAATGCAAGTGCCATTAGACCTATTAAATTCTGAGTGTGTAATACACAGGGACGAGATTTTGAGAAATGTGTATTTTTACAAATGACTTGAAGCAACGTTGCAGAGCATGCATTGAACAAACCATTATCATCAACTGTGGCCAGATGTTGTACAGAGCTGCGCTTAAGACAAGTGAATATTAACTATACAACGTCAAATGATGCGCGTTCACTCAGATGCAGCCAAGCGTGTAGTAGGGCGGGGATGTAGGGGACGCCATATCCCATTAACTTACTAAGATACATGTATATCCAATAAAATGGCCTGCAGCTTCATCTGCTTTTTTAGTGGAACGTTGCCTGTGGATAATTTCTGCACCAGTTCCTGAGAAAATAACAGGTACGGCACTTCCGAATTTAGTGTGATTTTGTACAGCAGTTTTAAAACAAAAGCAAAAAGAGCAAGAATTTGTGCAATAGTGTGCTTTGCACAATCTAGGCGTCCCCCACTTGTCTTATTCATACGACTCATCACCAAATGCAGCTGCAGCACATGCAATGTCACGCATGCTATAGCTTCTTTGGCAGTCACAATGCAGCAGAAAATTTTGTGCAGTACCACCAGCAAAAACCCAAATAGGGCAGATATGGAAAGCAGTGTGCATTATTTCACTGCAATTACATGCAAAAACATAATACTGGTTGAAACCAAAAATAAACAAACAAACAGGCAAGAAGACATCGCAACACTAACAGACTGGAAATACAGAACCGTATGTCATTGGTGCACAAACACTTTCAGACGAAGACCACTAAACGCAGTCGTGAGGCCACTAATTATAATATCATACTCGCGTTGTTTTATCAAAGTTATCGACTTTTTATATGGCATGTTTTTTGTTTTTATATGGCATTTGCCTTTACATTATGCGACTGCATTCTCAATTACCTTACTAAAAATACTTTATTTACAAGACAAATCAGTGCAATTAGGTTCAATCAGCAGAATGAATACATCCAGAAAGTAAGCTTCAACATTTCTATAAGCTAAATATGCATCCCACAAATTGACATATCGTTAAATATAATTTTGTCCATTAGAATTGCAAAGCACAAAGTTAAGAAAGTCTACTTCTTGCATTGGTGGTCATTTTTCTGTTGGACGTTCTGGGATGGATGACAACCTTTAACGTGTCAAAGAGGTTCGTGGGCCTGAGTTTGTGCACCACTGCTGTAACTAAGCTTACAGTAAGTAAGATACCACTGCCACGCGGTGGTCCAGTCTGTTCAATCTAGTATGGCAAATGCAATGCAACTGCAACGTAGTCTCAAGTCCGACAAACTGTGCACACGTTCGACAAAACAAAAAAATTATGCTTAACTAATTAATCATCACCATCACCGACAGGTGTGGCATTCAAATGATTGAAACTCAAACCGACTCGACTCAGACCTCAGTCAGACCAGAAAAAAACTTGCAAACATTCACGACATCATTCATTCAATTGTTAACGTTCAAGCAGGCGGCAACATAATTATGTACACAGTCAATGAATCAATAGCAATCAGTCGGTCACTCGCTCAGGGGGCGAAGTTTCGACTTACAAAAATATCAGCGAGTGTTCAGACAGGAAGAAGAATATTAATTAGCAGCAGGTGGCGCCGGATTACACTCGATCTCATCAACGGTCTTAGCAAACTGTGATGGGATGTTAGGAAGTCGATGGTGGTCAGTGACAACGCCACTGGCCAGCAGACGCGCCACAGCATCAGAGTGCTTGTCGACACTGTCCATGTAGCTGGTCTGATTACCGACGGGTCGAACCCCGGCCTGCAGTAAAGGAGGTCTTGTAGGCATGCCTGGCTGTCCACTGACGCCTACAAACACATACATAAACACTGCATGTAAGGCATCAAAAATGGGAGACTAAAGCATGCTCAAGGTCACCCTCCTGCCACCTGGATTAATCAATCTGCCGAACACAGAAATGCTGAGGACCAACACTCTGCAGCTCACAGAAAACAAACTGTTCTGGTGATAAATTGCAATAGCAGGACGCTACGGCTAACACTTCACATCACGATCATGATTATGATGAAATGTGTTCCGAACAAACAGAAACAAAGTGGCATAATAAAAGCTGAAAACGAAGATGTTCTACAGTTTCTGGAATAAGACAGAGCCATTATTAGGTCAAAGAAAAAAAAGAAGATTTACATGTGCTGAGACATAACAATAGCATGTCAGAGATCCTACTGAGGTAAGACTACTAACGAAAAAGATCAACAAAAAATCCAAGACCCAGCTTAATGAGTGGTAAGCCAGAATACAACAATAAGCAAATCAAGAAAAATACGCCAGCCCAGCGCCAACATATTACGCAGCCATCTGTCTAACCATTGATGTTCTGAGCAGAAAACTGTCAAACCTGTTACTGTTGCCCTGGGAAATGTTCAATGTTGGTTATACTACGAATGCTTGTTAATCCACCTGGAAGGGATAGCTTTCGAAGCGAACTTATATTTTGCTAGCATTTATTTCTTTTTTTCGTTCCTCGTGAGATCTCCGAGCTCCGTCGGCTGATCACTGCAAAATTTTGCACGACGATGAGAAGTCAGAAGTGTGTTCGATTAAATAATCTAGGTCTAAAATTTTGGGGACCATCCCCCCACAAATTTAAGGGGCCAAAAACATGCAAAATTTGGCTTAATTTCAAATGACTTCAAAATTCAATGACAAATATCTCCGGAACGGATAAAGATCATAAAAATCAGACAAGCATATTTTCTACCACGATTCCTCCCACGTTGGGCATAAAAGTTTGGTGAACTTTGATCCACTAATCACAGAGATATAGTGGTAAAATCGTACCCATCAAAACAGACTTTTTTGAAAGATCATATTTCAGCCCTTACGGGGTGCTGCACACCCAAATTTTTACATGCGCTAGAAAATGATCATTGACCAAGTCTTACTAGCACATCCCCCACTGAGGACGGAGATCCCAGTTACAACTTCTTTTCAAAGAGGGGTCAAAAATTAGCTTAAAATTTGACATATCGGGGCCTGTAGCTTTTGGGGTAAAGGGAGTACCCCCATGAAACTATGCCACATGACAGGCCAAAAAGTGGGCATGATCACTTATGTACAATTTTTTTTTGGGGGGGGGCTGAGGCCCCAAAATTTGGAAGAGCCAAAAAGTCGAAAATTCGGCCCAATTTCGGACAACTTTCAATTTTGACCACGATTATCTTAGGAACCGATCGAGATATCAAAAAATCGGAAACAAACTTGATCGAGGACAATTTCTACATGGTCTAACGAAAAAATTGGTGAACTTTGGTCAACTAGCAAAAAAGTTGAAGGTGCGGATGTTGATCCACCCTAAGTTGGCACTGCACGTTTCGCTTACGCTAATGCATTGGAGTTGGGACATGTGACTTTGCTACTGGGGAAATTTCTACCTCCTAAGTTTTCCCCCCAATTGGACTTACGGCACTGGGCAGACTCACATTGGGCTTTGCCCCAAATTTCTAGTTTTCATTTAAAACCCCACACAAAACAGATGGACAGTCAGATAGACAAGCAAGATCCACAACTTGGTCTGCTGAGATAGCCACACAATAACAGTAGTCGGTCATAGTAGTACCCACCACCTTGTGTGACCGACATTTCTACATGCAAATCTGTAATGTAACGTCGTAATTTTCTACATGTTACCTAAAGCAGAATTCGTTAATTATCCACATTATTACTAACAACAGTTAGATGAAAGATGTGGTACCTCGAAGATGCGGCTGGGGTCTGACTGTAGTGCTGTTGATCGCTGATAACTGTGGCGGTGGTGGTTGATGTATATACCCAGCCAGCAGCTGACCCTGTCCATGTCCATGTCCAAGCACTGCTTCCAGGCCTGGTGCATAGACTGGTCTCTGTTGATGCTGCTGTGCTAACTGACTCATTAACTGTAACTGCTCGACAGTCGGACAGTTATTGACTCCAGACACAACGGCTGACGATGATGACGATGGACCCATTATGTTAAACGGCACCTGACCTATGTCGACAAATAACACAATCAACTCAGTAATAGTACACTGCAACAGTATTACCACAGTAATAGAAATGCTCCTCTGACTCGTTCACATTGCAAAGTGCTACATAAATGTTGTGGCTGATGGAGTAATTGAATGTAGAAGGCTAGATTGAGTAACTGGCTAGTTACAAACAAAAATGCCAATAGAAAAAAAAAATTATCGATTATTATAATCACAATGAAGGCAGCAATGATGAAGACTGTGTCAGTGATGAACCAATGTTTATTATTCTTGCAGTCAGAAATTCATTACTTATTGAATTCCGGTACAAGATTACCTTTCACAATTGGCCGTCCCATTGGTGCATGAGCAACAACGTTCTGTGGCAAGGCTCCGTAGTTCACAGCAGCTGGAGGTGGCATATCATTAGCATTCATGGTTCCCTGGCCAATCAGAGGTCGACGATTTCTGCTCTGCTCAGACAGTTGCTGGCGAGAGTTGGGTGAAGCAAGAATAGCAGCATCTACAGCAGCGGGATATGAAATGGGACCATTCACCACACCATCCAGTGCCGGTCTCAGACCAACAGCAGCAGCTGCAGCAAAAGTGGAGTCGAGACGTATTGCATCTTTGACAACGTTTGGCCCTTCGTTCACCAACGTCACGTCACCTGCATGGCAACAACAAGCTTATTATATTGAGCATCCAATCACTCAGCTCCTGAGCTGCTGTGTCTAACACGGGTAGCCGTTGAATCTGCAGTTCCAGGCTTGAAAAGCTGGGGTGCCAATTTCTTTTCCTGACTAAGCTTCTGTTAGAACTCATGTTCATCATTTTTACATTTAACAAAAATTTTATATGAGGGTTGTTTGATAAATAAGTTACAAAACAGCGTCATTCTGTAAAGTTTTCCAAATGTAACAAATTTGAAATATACGTTTTGTAAGAAATTTTATTCTGAATACGTGTAGAAATTGTTTTGATGATGACGTCATTATTGTGACGTCATCTGTTCACAGAACACAGTCTGCATGTGTATTATTTTCCCCAGCAGTAATCTATCATAACTCACAAGTGACAAACAGCATACAAATGAAAAAATGAATAAACTTAACAAGTTAAAGCCATCTCTTTAAACGCTAAAAACTAATGTTTCATTTTTACGCGCGAAAGCAGCTATGCTTTCAGCGCGTCTTAGCCATCGCAATTCTGTCCGTCTGTCTGTCACACGGGTGGATAAGCAAAAATGGTCCAAGCTAGGATCTCCAAATCTTCACCATCGGCTGCCTGGCAGACTCTAGTTTCCGGAACCGTGAAGCTTTTTCATAAATTCGAAGGGTGCCACCCCGAACGAGGGCGCTAAATGAGAGGGGGGTAGCCAAAATTTGCGATTTTTGGCCTATAACTTGCTGTATCTCAGTAACGGTGCGAGATAAGGCCTAGGTTACTATTAATCACTAATAGGAAATCGTATACTGGCTTTCGATTGGCGCTGAATTCAATGAC
>Ga0209671_1006574_pt1 | contig 11943 bp, 8 predicted proteins | sample WorMetHERISLAND2_2_FD_187401 | JGI IMG/M metagenome (GOLD analysis project Ga0209671, IMG submission 187401) | Marine gutless worms symbiont microbial communities from Max Planck institute for Marine Microbiology, Germany - Olavius geniculatus... | ecosystem: Host-associated > Annelida >...
CCATAATTGTGTCCATCTGAAATTTGCAGTGTCTAGCATAAAATCACAACTTAACCTACTTTTTTGACTAAGGACACCGCTGGTCAGTGCCAAGCACTTAGTCTTTGAATGCGGTGGTACATAACCATTTGATAAACTCGCGTAGCCACAAGTAATGTTATGTGTTGGGGATCCCGGTCACAAAGGTGAGGGGAAATTAGGATGTGAGACTGAAGGGACTGAGAATCTCGAGTTGATAGTTTGCATTGCAAGTTATAGCCAAATTGCCATGCGACCCACCATGATGCTGCCTTATGCCGTATGTGTTCAGGCCCTTGTTTCTCTGTCGGATAATAATGGATGTAGCATGTTCAGTGTTTAATTCTCAAGTTACTCTGTTAGATTGATCTTCATCGACATGGGAGTATGCAGTGGGTTTATGGTAAGTTGGAAATAGAAATAGGAATAAGTACGACAGTATCTGAGTTTTTGAAATTTGAATAACCTGCTGGTGACAGGAATCAGAGGAAATACTGAAGTCCAGTCCAGCATGTCTCTCTTGTGATGATCGTGTTATGTTTTGCCTTATACCTATTTGTTCTGCTGTGCAGGCTCGGCGATCACCGGACCAGTGGCGAAAGAATGCGCAGATTTGTGGCCTCGTATTGCATCGAATGCTGGCTCGATCCAGTAGCGGCTGTGTTGCTTCTAGAGACTGCGCCATAGCTAAGGACGCGTTTCAATATCAGTCAGTTTATGATGTCAGATGGCAGAATGACAACATCAGACTTTGTCGATGTCTGTGTCGGTTTAGTTGGCTTCGGAATGTGGCTGATTAAATGCGAAAAACTGCACTTCTGTGTTCAAGATTCGTCTTATGGCAGTAAACTAAAGTTTTCTGCCGTAAACCAAGGTGATTTTGTAAGTCAAAGTTTATTCAGAGACAACGAAGATGATGTAGAAATGTTCTGCGAAACTTGCAATTTATAGGTGTTTTGTCGTGCAGTTTAATACAAAAAAAATCGTAATTTTATTTCATGTTTTTTTATCTTTTTTTTGAGTCTTGTGCTAATGACTGAATACTGCAAAACTCGTCTTAAATTCTTTTAAAATCACCTGGGTTTCACTCCATAAAACTCGCCAGGTTTTTTTTTATAAAATTCAACCCTGTCTCGAACGTTCTGTTGTGCTGACACGGCTGGTTACCTAGCTTTGCAAAATGCTAGTTGAGGCAATCAACCAATACAACCATACACTGTATTTTACCTATCTGAACATATTCACAGGTTGCTAACCACTATCGCCTAATTACACAAAACTCGAAAAATGCTAGTTTATACAGAGGCATCATGTCCAAATAGGGGCAGCTGAACCCTCTCCGCAAATTCGGGGTAGTCAGAAAATTATTCAAGTTTTTTGATCCAAAAAAAAGCAAAATTTAGGGCTTTAAGCCCCACGTAGCAAGATCTTACGGGCAAAATGGAAATTTTGACCACACAATTTTTTCTGTTGTAAATGTGCAGCTGTCTGTTGCCATTATGTCGGAAATTCGACTTGTATATCCAAAAATTGCGACTTGCTGTTGCCCTACCTATTATATGATGCCACTGGGTTAATACATAAAAATCTAAGCACTGCAGGATTAAACTACTGGTCACAGCGTCTTGCAAGCTGAAGACAAATAAGTCATGATATGTACACTAAGATTACAAGCATTTACAATCAACCATTTTACGCTATGTGTCCAAAATTTTACTCAGATTAACATTGACTGATTAATATTTTCTTAACAGTTACTCAATAAATTGTTAATTATGCAGCTGTACATTTAGTAGGGTTTGGCAGCAGGATAGTAGAGAACCAAACTCTAACCATTTTTCATTTCATTAAAACAAACTGAAATTGGTTGCTTAACCAAACCCGAACTGAGAGACTTGCTGAACCCGAACTCATCACCATGTGTTCAGTCCATAGTTCGGTCTCTGCAGTCGCACATAGTATTTGCATTGTGGAATTAAATGTACTTTATTCGTCTTATATACCAGTACTACTACTACTACCTTTGCTATTAGCAGTACCACAACTACTACTGCAGACACAGGAATTGGCCAAAAATTGTCAAAAAAACTCACTTAATATGCCATATGTCTGCTGATGCAAGCAGCTCCTTTGAACATTGATGTTAAAATGTGAGACACCCATCCTTGATGTTCTCAAAAATAATAATTCTTCTGTTACAAGTCAGTCTTCAGTCAGTTAGTCGATCAAAACATATCTAGCTGTTGTACAGTGACATCGTACGTTGAAAAGTATACAGGGTGGTCCAGCTAAAGTAAAGCCAACTTACATTTACTGGTAACGTTTGAATGCATAGGTAAAATTCAATGATTTTTTGCAAACGTAAACTGCATACAACAAGAAGTGGTGTGATGCAAATTTAAGAAATCCAGCATCGATTTTTTTGATGAGTCGGTCAAGGCTTGATCTGCACCAAGCTTTGCTGGCAAATTCCTTCAGAAAGTGGCGAGAGCTCCAGTTCTTTTCCACCCGTAATGCCTTTATCATCATCATCATCATCAGTTTATTTTGGAAACACAGGACAATGTCAGAAAATACAGAACAGAACAATAAAGCATGTGTTCCAAGGGTCAGAAAGGCCGCAACAGCACTTACAACAGCCCATATAACAAAAAGTAGCACGGTATAATAAGACAGAGCAAATATGAACGACCAGTACTGAATAATAGTTTGTATTCAAAGTTTTACTGAAAAATTCTGTTTGCATCTAGTACCTAATGCTGCGGTAACTTTACTCATACAAGTTCTCATGGCTACTATTTATTGTGTCCATTTGTTTTTTCTAACATATTGTGTAATAGTAGACAACATGTCATGTCATGATATTAAAATTAATCTACCTGCATCCCTACTTTTTTGACAGCTGAAACCGGAAGCATAAAAATTTAACAGTGCATGAAGCTGCAGATGTAACATCAGGTAGAAAGTAGATAAATGAACAGAGTGCAGAAAAGTCTACTGGTGTCATCTTCAGACACAAACTATCCTTGTTTGGCCGGCAGTGGTCTTCGAAACAAAAGTATATGTGGTTCTGCAAACAAAATCACACAATTCAAAACACAAAAATACGTTTGATAAAAACAATGTGTTGTTTTAGTATAACTAACCTATATAGCGGAACTGCAGGTGCCATTCCTGTCGTTCAACCGGCAGTGTCTAGCAATGAAGGCTGAAAAGTAGAACTGTCGAAGCATTAATTTTTTTAATGCATTAACCCGTTATTAATGCACCCGGGCCTGTCGAGAGGGAGAGTAGTGGTAGATTTAATTTTAGGGGCTCCGCCTGTCGAATATAGAAAGTTGAAACTGCAGTTAATTATTGCGTAAAACAGAACTTCAGACAACAATTTCAAATTTTCGATCAACAAGAACTGACATCATAGCTAGCACAGAAATCTATTAGCCTGTCATCTGAATAATTATTTATTTACACTAGTAATGGAACAGCAATTACAGTTTAGTTACTGGAATTCATTCGATTGTCAAATAACTGCAGTTTAACGAAATATTGGAACTTTTGTTGCAGAGAATCTAGTAAGTTGAATTACTGAAATCATAAATTTTTTTAATGCATGTTAATTTATTAACGCGTTAATTAATGCTTTAATTTGACGGTGGAAAGTTTTTTTTTCAATATTAAGTGCTGCATGAGTAGGACAGTAGCACAAGTAATAATTTTTTCTTCCTGCTTTCTATCAAATGGCAAGTTTCTGCCATGCTGCTCTAGTCGCCTCTGTTTCTATTTCCCTCTCCATGGCTTTGTAAGCTTTGTTTTAGATATAACTTGAAAAGTTGTAGCAATTTCCTTCCTCTTATTGTTGTATCCAAAGTGATTCATGGCCCAGGATAAGTGCAATCCATCTATTCTTCAGCACCAAAAAAAATCCAACAGCAAGAGTTACACTATTAGACTAGACACACACGTGTCATATTAACCAACAGAAGATTTACAAGCATACACAATCTAACTAACAATACAAAACTAAAAACCCAGTATAGGTGCCTTTTATATCATCCACCTGAGTTCAGTATAATACTGGGAGTATAAAAAATAATAATATTGAAAAGCAGTCACCAGATACTGATATAATAAGCAACAGTCCAGAGAATGTACAAGTGAAAAAAAAGCTTAGAGAAACAACCTGGAACATGCACCATATAATGTGTCCAGCCAGGAGATTGTTGTACACCGAGATTACGCCATTCAGTTTCAGTCAACAGGTGTGTCCGTGGTACAAGCTTGGCAATGTCTGCTGGTAGGATGACATGCCTACACAAGTTAACGATCAAGCGTAATATAAATGCACAAACAGACATAGGGCTAAACACTAGTCCAGGCGTTCATAGCCAGCCGCTTGGACTATTGTAATTCACTGCTGTACAGCGTGTATCACAGCCTGATTCGGAAAGTCCAGCCCATCCAGAACGCCGTCGCTCGGCTTCTCACCGGGACTAGACGTGGGGACCACATCTCACCAGTGCTGCGCCAGTTGCATTGGATTCCAGTCCACAGAGGAGTTGACTTTAAACTGGCGTGCTTTGTCTTCTTGTCTTTGTCCAGCCAGGCACCTCCGTATCTGGCTGATGACATACACCTGGTCTCGGAAAATCCTCGACATTGGCTGTGTTCGTCTACTGACAGATCGTGTGCTGATCCACGCACCCACAACATGTTTGGCAACAGAAGTTTTGCTGCCGCCGGGACACGCATCTGGAACAGCCTCCCAGCACACTTACGCAACAAGGACATCACGTACAGAACTTTCAGGCGTGAACTGAAAACACACTGGTTTTAACGTTATGACCGGGGCGCAATGTGGCACTTGCATAATTGTGCTATACGAATATTCTTACTGAACTAAACAGTGGCCCATACATGAAAGACTATTGCCAACAGTAAGAAACTTTAGCTGCAAGCAATTACCAGAAAAGAAAGATAAAGCAGTACAATCACCTTAGATGAAACATTTTAATATATCATGGTCAGAACATACCGATAAACAAATGCAAATTACGACCTGACATATTGCACTTGTACAACATAAAGACATTTAAAACTGGAAGCTTGAAGTAAATAAAAGACATTTTTCGGGAAGATAAGTGATCCACAATTATCTGGTAACAACATACCGATATTCATAGTGATCATCATTGTATCGTTGAGAATATACGATCTGATCAACTGGCATCTACAGAACCAGCAAACATATACAGTGATCAAATTAACACAGCCACCATGTTTTTCTCATAACTGCATAGCATGCTGACAAATTAGCAATTTTTTCACCAGCACACTAATTGGGTGCAATTTTGTTTACAAAGTAATGAATAAAAATCTCATGCTATGCTACCTTGTAAAACACTTGTCATTCGTTGAGTATTAATATTTCGCAAAATAATGCAAAAAATCAGTAATGCTCTTGATAATGAGCAAGTTATGTAGCTGCTTCGAAAATTCAGACAGACGATGGTAAAAAGCAGATCGGCAGATGTCGCAACAGAGTTAGGTGTGTGGCTAGGGATAGGGATAAAAGTAGGGTAAGGAATAAGATTAGGGTTAAGAATGGGGTTAGACATGTCGCCTATGAAGATTAGCTATAGCTTACGTCGGATACCATTGGCCGACTTCACTTTTTGACTTAGACTTTCGCTGAGCCTAAACTTCGGTCAAAGTGCCTACTTAAGTCAAAAAGTGAAGTGAACTCTTTCCTATGTGTTTTAATGCTCTGCAGCATAAAATTTTACAGATGAAAACCTTGCACTGCATGTAATTACGGTTGTACACCTATATATTGAGTTTTATACACTGTTTAATGGTCTTCTGGCCCATGATTTGGTGTCATGTCTTTGCCGTGATTTTTGCGATTTTTACGAAAGTTTGCCATGTTTTCCCCATTTTTGCCATGATTTTCTACTGTCCCTAGTTAGGAATAGTAACGTTGTTATGCGTAAAAACAACAAACAAACCAAAGCCACATCTGTTACGTTTAGAGCAGGTATTGTTCAGTTCGCGGTAAAGGAAAGATGATATGAATAGGTTTAGGGGTAGAGATAAGGTTTGAACTGATGTTAAGGGTTTGATTTGGCAAAAGTTACATAAGTTACTAGACGCAGATGCACCTAGATGCACCACGCGCATTATACGATCCACACCCTAAACCGCTCAGTGTTATCCTCCGTCCGTATGGACGGAAGATAAGACCGCCAAACTGCCATTTTCCGTCCGCAACCCTAAATCTAAACCTAATCCTAACCCCAACACTAACCTTTACTATAGCCCCAACCCTGACCCTAAACCTAACCCTAGCCCTAAGTTCCTAATTCCATAACTTCATCCGCAACCCCAACCACAACCCTAATATACGGACGGAAGATAAGACCGCTTAACCGCTATTTACCGTCCGTAGAGACGGAAGATAACATTCACGCCCTAAACCGTGCGAGCTCGCACGGTCAGTAACATTATGCATTTCTAAATCCCGAATACCGGGATTGAGAATTCAATCCAGGGATTGCAATCACTGCTGGATACCAGTAGTCACAATCACCAGAACCCCTCCCCACCCCAAACTTGTTGCAAATTTTGTCTGCATTTACCACTATTTTTGTGACTAAAATGTAAACAAACGAAGACGACACGCCGATATGTGTATTCCAGCGCATGAAAATATAGTGCAAGGTTCGAGCCCCTATAATAAATTTTGCCCATCGGTGGGGAACGGTGGGGACATATTTTCTTTTTTGTTATTAAATACTCCTTCGATTAGTGCTAATATCTGTTTGTTGCGAATTATATCCTGGTTCAGTAATACAAAAAAATAGTACGAGCTGACTAAACCTTGACCTCGAGCTTAACAGCCGAAGTAAGTGATAAATAAGTAACCAACTTATGTCAGTCGCCTAAACAGTCGATCGAATGTGTGCGCAAAGTTGTTACGAACGCCTACCAACAAGTGCCAAGCCAAAGATAATAAAAACTCATTGGCCAAATTACTGCTTGTCTTTAACACGTCAAATGTGAGTAAAGATTTGAAGTGGGATAAACAGTGTAGTCAGGCAGTAAAAGAGCGAATAGTATGCTTGGGGTAATAAAAAGGAATTTTACCGATAGATCTAAGGAAACTATTATGCCTTTGTATAAAAATCTTGTAAGACCGCATTTAGAGTATTGTGTTCCAATTTGGAGCCCGCATTATAAGAAGGATATTGAGTTAGTCGAGGGAGTTCAACGTCGTGCAACTAAGTTGATTGATGATGTAAGATATTTACATTACGAAGAACGTATTAAAAAATTGAATTTAATGACATTAGAAAAAAGAAGGCATAGGAGTGATTTAATAGAAACATTTAAGATTATTAATGGTTGTGATAATTTGCAATCAGATTTATTTTTTACATATGATGAAGGTCAAAGAAGAGGTCATTCTAAGAAACTATATAAAAAACGCAGCAGATTAAATTTGAGAAAGTATGTATTTAGCAACAGAGTTATTGATCACTGGAATGCACTGTCTGACGAGTGTGTAACCAGTAATACAATAAATCAATTTAAAAATTGTTTGAATCGGGAACTGCAATCGGAAACACATAGTTAAATTTAGTTATCAGGATAGTAAGCGTTATATGGCTTTTGCCTGTGCTTACTTAGGCCACCAGTAATTCTGGTGGCTTCGGTGAATTCGGCGAATGTTTGAGCTTCTCATCATCGGCATTCCAAGGCCTTGGATCCGGATTGTGAACCGTATCACCATCGCTATAATGACAAATTAGTTATTATGGGATATCCACGGCAAGCCTGGTAACATCAATGAACTGACCAAGGTGACCATTCCATTTTGATGCAATACTAACCAAGATGTCATGCAATCCCCCTCAAAAGTTGTACCCGCGTTATTACCCCCATCTAAGAGCATGTCACGTGGCAAAGTCTTGTGGGGCCAGTGGGCCACTCCCATTATTCCCCAACGTTATAGGCGCGCATTCGCTGAAATTTAAGCCAATTTTGGACCCCCTTTAAAAATGTTGGGGGACTCCTGTTCCCGGCTGGGTGTGCGCTAGCAAGACTTGGTCATTCTCTAGCGCGTATAAAAATTTGAGAGCGAATCTCTCCCTAGGGGCTGATATAGGCCCTATGGTTTTGCGAATAAGTCAGTTTGGGTGAATGAATGAATGAATGAATATGTCAATTTCATCATCATCATCATCATATTCGTTTAATACATTAACTTGACAAAACGCAAGCATGTGCACAATGTAGGCCTAGCATACAGTAAATATAAGAGTTTTAAAAAAAGTCCACAAAACTATGTACAAATGTTGCAGAAACGAGCACGTCAATTGAACAACAGCATAGTGCCCAATTAGAGAAGACCTCAAGAGCGCTCGCAGCTAAATAAATGAGTTTTGACGACAGACGACAGATGACAGACGAGACCGGGATGTACACATCTGCCAAGTATGGCGGCGCCAGACCATGGAGGCACTTGAAGGTGATCATCGCTAGCTTGAAGGTGATTCGCTGGCGGACCGGAAGCCAGTGAAGTTGACGCAGCGCTGGAGTGATGTGGTCGAACTTCTTAGTTCCGGTTACGACACGTGCTGCTGCATTCTGGACAGTCTGCAGTTTCATCAGCAGGCCGTCACCAATCCCGTACAGCAGACTGTTGCAGTCACCAAGACGGCTGCTGACGAATGTGTGCACCAGTGTCTTCGCAGCCTCCAAAGTTAGGGAAGGGTGGGTACGATGTGGCCTCTAGACCCCGTAGTTAGTGGACCAAAGTTCGCCAAACTTTTTTGCCAAACGCGGAAGCAATTCCGGTAGATCAAACACTTGACCAATTTTAAATATCTTCATCCATCCCGGAGGTATTCGCCGTCGAAGTTTAAAGTCGCCCGAAATTGCGCCAAATTTTGCATGTTTCTAACTTCTAAAATTTATGGGGGGGATGGTCCGCGTGAATTTTGGATTGGTTTTATAAAATTCGGCCTACCGGTAGGTATGATCACCATGCAATATTTCGCGCCGATCAGCCAGGGGAGCTCGGAGATCTCGCGTTTATAAGAAAAAATAGAACATCTGCAGTACAACTTTAGTCCGCCCCTTCCGGGCGGACTAAAAAAATAATACCGAAAAGATGTCACTTTTTGGCCAGCCCTAGCAACCGTTTAAGCTGTTCAAAGGGCCTGCCTGGGCCTCGACGGCTAGGTTGATTGTAGTATAGCTCTAGTCAATTGCATAATACAATGCCATGTTATCCATATTTCACTTGTGTTCCTATTGTAATGATAATGATAATGTCAAACAGTGTCAACTTACAGCGGAGCTAAACATTCTATAACAATAAAATACAGTTGAATACAATACAGTAAAATGACTAAGCCTACATAAAATTATACTCTAAGTCATACAATTTACAGAAAAGATGTGTTTCCAATCTCCGCTTAAATGTGTAGAACACAATCTGCAAATCTTAGGTTTATATTTGCCGACAAAGAGAAACATTAAAAAGTCGAACTTTAGTTTGTGTGCACTAATTAGGGGCCTATTGGGATAAAAAAAATTTTGTTCTAAAATAATTACCATTAGCCGAAATCGCTGTAGCGCAAGACGCTCGACAACAGAACGGACAGACCGTCGCATGTCACGTCGGCACTGAAAGTGCTCCGACGTGTGACGTCTGACGTCTAACAAAAGTTATCAGAACTTTGTCGTCGTCAATTGCAGGTGCAGTAGGAAAGCTGACGGAGACTCTCGCCAATCAGATAGGACTCCTAAATGACAAAATCGTCCTGAAATGTTCCAGCGATAAACACCATCACGTGGCAGTACGATTCGGCCACGATCAGTGGAATCGGCTGTACGACATCAATTACTGGCTTCACAACGAGCGATAACGGAGGCACGGCGACCGACTGCTTCCTACAGGCTCAGGGAACTAGCAGCCTCCGACTCAGCGGTCCTTACATCTGCAGCGACGCCACGGTTCCCAACGCTCAAGCCGTCGTCGTTATACTCGGTCAGAACATTATATGGTTCGCACGCTAGGCTTACAAAAAAGCTTAGCTACAACTTAAAACAGGGCAATATTTTTGGCTCTGGCGTTCAGCTGTCCACTGACAAATAAAACTTTGTGCACCAATTGTATTATGCTGACTCATTTGACATCAGTCCACATAATAGACTACGATTTTTGCAAGTTTTCTTTCACGTGGTTGATAAACCGATTTTTCGGCTAACAGGGCAACAAACTTCCGAGCAGCTGTAAGCTCCCACAGCGAAAGGGAGTTGATGAACCAAAAACACGTCACCAAAAAATTTCGTTTAGTTTGATATTATTTACTTTTTCGCATTTTTTTCTGTGTAGTATCTTGCTTTTTACCCGTCAGTGAAGTGGACGCTCTTAAAACAAGATGTCAGCTGGTACCGCTGCGTCGCGTCCAACGTCGCAGCTTGCAACGCATGCAAGTCATCACCCCGAAATCTACCGTCTTCATGGGAAACAAAGCCCTTGTCTAACATTTGGAGCTACGTGATACGCCGTTTACACGATCGAGCAAACATTGAGCTAGCTCGACGAGCTACATGTATGGTAATTAGCATGCTAATTAGAAGAGCGGGCGGATTGTAATTGGAAGGCCTATATAACACGTGATCAGCTGCGGGCTAAGCCTAAACCCACATTTGAGCTAGGGGGCGGGGTTCCATCAGACCTGCTCGATGTTTGCTCGACGTTTGCTCGATGTCTGCACGATGTTTGCTCGATCAAGTAAACGGTGTATGAACGTCCGTGCCAAGTTGCGTCTCATTCCATATAACGTTTTTTATGGTGGCTCTGTGATGTAACCGTCAAAAGTTGGTACGTTAGACTTACGATCGCCAGGTCGTAGGTTCGACTGCCGGTCGGGTCGCTGTCAAGTGGTTACTACCTGGATGAGTGATTCTCTGCTGATGCGTAAACCATATCGGTATATAGCCTGATCAACACCAAGGTCAGCTCAGCCTTTCATCCCTTTGGGGTAGGTAAAAACGAGTAACGGTCTGTCTAGCTGCAGTTAGGCCTATGGCCGGGGCGTTCACCTGTGTCGAGTGGCAGATAACACCGTGTGATCGCATATGGCAGGAGACGCTCCGTATCTTTAAAATAAGTTTCTTTTAAAAGTCATGACATTTAACCATAAATAATATTACGTTAGTGAGGTGCATGAGTACGACGGACGTACAGACCATGCTGTTGTAACGTCCGTCGCAATAGCGATAGCAAAAATGGAATCTGAATGTGATGAATTACAAAGTTTAGATGAATTTTTATTTCTGAACGACAGTTTCGTTCTCATATGACGCCCAAAGTAACTCCGCATTGTATTTATTTATAAGCTATGTAATTACCGATGCGGTCGTTATTCCCCCGCAATAGTTTAAAGTACTATTCTACGCAGAATTAATAAACAACGAAATAAAATTTTTCTTTTAATAATTTAAATATTTCGCATACACTGCAAACCATAAAAACAGAACAGTGCATAATCGATTATGACTTTATCAAATGTTAACCGATTTTTCTCATTTTTGCACCCGTTAGAAAATTTTTTTTTAACGAAACTCGTGTAATATTGTTCACCTACCCTTACATTAACCCACACTACCGTAGAAAAATTGAAAAAAATGACACAATACACTTCAGACGTAGATGTAAAAACATTTTTTATTGTTTTTAAAAGTTTTAAAAACACGTTTTAATGCTTTTTTTTAATTTTTAAATGTTTTTATCCTACTGTTAATGTCGTATCTTGTTATTGTTAAAATTGAAACGTACAAAATTACAAATATGATGCATTTCTCATAGGCAAATTGCGTTTAGCCCTGTTTTTATTCTGTACATAATTACGG
>Ga0209671_1006576_pt1:0-7500 | contig 11943 bp, 1 predicted proteins | sample WorMetHERISLAND2_2_FD_187401 | JGI IMG/M metagenome (GOLD analysis project Ga0209671, IMG submission 187401) | Marine gutless worms symbiont microbial communities from Max Planck institute for Marine Microbiology, Germany - Olavius geniculatus... | ecosystem: Host-associated > Annelida >...
ACATTAATAATGTGATAAATGTAATTAGATAAAGTGGCGATCTACCACTAGTAATTTTCTGCTCACTAGTGCGAGATCGCCGATCTACCCCTAGCACTGACCGTAATGACCAAGCTTATAAGTGGAAATTGGGGTCTAATATTTTTAAGGTTAATTTTATTTTCAGTTCGGCGAACTGATAAAAGCAATGCAAAATTTGCTACTTTCAGTTCGGGGAAAATGGATAATGCCCGGCGCTGCCGGGTTGCTGACATCCTGCCTCCGTCACTGTCAGGAGCTGAGCTGGTCTCACGACACTGCAGCCACCGACACTTCCAGACTTACCCCATCAGCAGTCCACGGTCTGGCAAGACTAAAATGTAGCAGAAAGTTAACGAACTATCTAATAAAGCTGAAATAAATAAATCTAAATTGTGCAATAAGATTTTATGGCTATGCTGTAAGTACGCAGGCCATTATGGCCCAATTTTGCCATTGTCCAGCTGAGAGTAAACTAAAAGATTTTTAACCTCTCCTGCAGTATTTTGAGAAGATATAAATAAGAATTGTGGCGCTTAATCATTTTTAGTCCATCTTGTATAGAGAAAGAACGTCGCTCTGCACAAGTCATGGTAAGCGTCACTCTCCACCCGCGCAGATTTTATCTCAACAGCTAGCGCTGGTAACGAGGAGTTTACTAGAACTCTGAATTAAGGGTCCTTCTAATATTTTTTTTTACTTTAGAATTAGTGAGTCTATTTGCCATCTCTAATGCAGTACTGGTGGCAGTGTGAAATTAATAGCAGCGCGGCCGAACTGATTTTAGTAACCTAATTAGCTGCACTTTAGATTGCCGAACTGCTTTTAGTAAACTCTGATTCTTTCAACTCAGTTCGGCGAACTGATGATAGTAATTTTCGTCACCCTCTTTCAGTTTGCTGAACTGACTGTAGCACTGAGCTATTTTTAATTGACTGTGGTTATTCGCACTCTGGAATGTGATTATCGACAAGTTATGGGTTATTCGCACTCCAGAGTGCAACAAAACAAGGCATGCCTATTCTATTCGCCTTCCAGAGTACAAAAAGTAAGAAATACATTATTTGCACTCCGTAGTGCACGTCATCACCAATAACATTATACAACTTCGCAAGAATGTTGAAAACAGAACAGAGCTCAACCAACCTCGACTTGAGATACAAATAAGGCAAATGTTTAAAGACTGAACATTTTTGTAGCAGTGGCCCAAAAAGTGGCACAAAATTTAGCTTTTGGTTGATTATGTAGCGTGATGACAAATTGGAATAATTTTGGCAAATTTTAACTGATTTTTGTATTTTTTGGAATTAATTTCATTTATGACACAATAAATATATCATAAAGCTAAAACTTTATGTGACATTTGTGATAAGTGATAGGTCCCGCAGTTGCAATGCAACAGTTTTGTGTAGGATAAAATTTAGCAAAACTAAAAATTCCACTGCAGAAATTTTTAATCTTTATTGTCTTATTTCTATTTTAAGTTGAGGTTGAGCTGTGTTCTGTTTTCAGCACTCCTGTGGAGTGTGTATAACGTTATTGATGATGACGTGCAGTATTTTTTACTTTTCACACTCCGGAGGACGAATAGGCATGCCTTGTTATGTTGCACTCTGGAGTGCGAATAACCTTTACACATTTATCCGCACTGTGGAGGGCAAATGGTGTTTTCTTACTTTACTACTTGTTTACACTCTGTAATACGCAATGTTCATTGACTCGCACTCCGGAGTGCGAATAAGGCCGGTCTTTTTTATTTGTGTTGATGATATAAGTATCAAGTGTATGTGGCACTGTTTGTAGGCACATTAGACAGCTGCAGTGGCGATGGAGTGCTGCTGATATGGGTTAAGGAGAAACTCTGGCAATATGGACTTAATGCTGTTATGCTTACCGCTCTCAAACAGGATTTTAACAAGATACTCAATGGTTGGAACACTGCTGCAAAAGTTGCTCGCATATTAGTGTATGTAAAAAATAGTTGCACTGGTACTGATTTAGAATATGAACATTGTAAAAAATATTTACAAAACATGGTTTGAGTGCTAACGATTATTTCCTGTTCATGTGAAAGCTCTGAAAACCCAAAGTTGCTCAGTTCTCTAGTGTTCTGTAGTTATTAAAAATGCTTAATTTGGACCAAAGTGAAGTGCCATTATAAACATTTTTTACTTATGTTTTTAAAACGTTTTTTTGGAAATAAAAATATTGTTGTAAAGTAAATTTAATTTTCAGATTAATGCAGTATTCATAACATTACTACCACTGTTTTTATGTCATTTTTACATAAAAATGGTTAATTGGATTGTTTAAAGTAGTGATTTGTACCCAGACCCGGTTCCAAAATTTATTACCCGGTTCCAAATCCGGGTAATTGATACCTGTTTTTTGCACTGATAACTGATTAAAACTGATGAAAATTGAATTTCTGGCAGCTATTGTGGTGAAATTTGGTAGTGCGATTGAATTCGATATGGCCATTTTTTGTTGCTGAATCTTTAATGTCGTAGACATATTGGGGACGATTTTTATGAAAAACCTAACTTTGTCGGAAAATATTGGGTACCACTGGGTAACTAGATGATGGCGTAGGCCTACATGTCTCTTAATTGTCATTTTTTTGCGTGCTTCAAAGTCAAAACCGGGTTTAGGTTTTCAGGTAATTGCAACTGGGTACCCGGTTCCTAAAATGGGTAATGCTGCAAATCACTAACTAGTTTAAAGGCCGACTACAGTGAAAAATGATTTTTGTGAGTTTAATGTATTTTCAGATACTAAAGACTACGTGCATGTACCAGCTCAAAATGTGATAATAAATGTGTAGTTGATTTTTAACCCAAACTTGCTGAGAACCAGCTTTGGTATCAATTGTATGCAAATCTGGTATAATTTGCACACAATTGATACCGACCAATTATAGCCTTTCTCTCAGTGAAGCTGGTTTTCATGTGCCGATACGGCAATTGCTAGCGAAGCAGTCAAAGTTTCATTTTTCGGTTTAATGTTTGTTTATTTGCTTGCTGTGTACATATATAATATTTTTGCATCTTATTTTACATTTAATAGTCAAACAATTAAAAGTTTTTAAACGTTTCTATGAGATTAAACGTCGTATTTTGCGTCTTTGGTCATCTGCTACAATTTACACACATGGACAACTTCCGGTTTCATGTAAAGGAGGATTGATGAATACAAACTAATTCAGTTGAATAAAGTGTGATTTTTGCACATAATCTCCATTTAAAGCATATAAATGAATGCCACATCTGAAATCTACATGTTACATTTGTTCAAACTGTGTCAAAAAAATTTTTTCACTGTAGTAATTTAATGAATGAGAACAGTTGATGACATGTCTTAACAGTGAACTGATTTGTCCATTGCTAACAGGACATGCAGCACTGGTTGGATGCCCCAAGAAGAAACAGATGATTTTAAAGATGTCTTCATTCCTAGCTGCCTTAATGTTGTTGTTAGTCTTGCAAGTCGACTACAGAAGAGATATTCACAAGTATCTCCGGTAGTACTTTCTCAAATATATTTATAATAATAAACTTAATAACTTTGAGCTGCAGGATTATATTTTCAGCCATTACCAGGGAGCCTCTTGAGGGTTTATTTTTTGTTTTAGTGACTGTTGGTCCTCTTGCAGCATTTCAATGTTATTCTTGTGCGTAATAGTTTCAGTACATGTGACACATCAGGCCTTTGTCATTCCAGTAGTTTTCAATGTTTAGTTTAATTTGTAACCCCCAAGATTTTTATTTGCTGTGGGTATTAAAAAATGACAGTAATTGTTACTGTTATTATTAACAGTGTGGTGAATACACTACCAGTATGTTGCTGCTATGATATTGTAAAACATTCTAAAGCATCGTGTTATTGATTAATGATTAGGTTTTTGAAGACACAAGGCAAAAGCTGCTAGCTAATTTCTGCGAGATTTTTGAAGTCTTGGCATTGCTGTGCAGCAGACATGATCACCTGTTAAAATCTGGTCAGTTATTTGTGATACTTTTTCTGTTTTTCAGTCAGTGTCAGTACTAGGTCGCTGAAATGACTGTACAGTGATGATGATTACATTTGAAGTCTGTTTATTTTAGATGACATTGTTGTCTGCTCATTGGTGGCAGAGTTCACACGCTGTTTCTGAGTAGCTGTTCTTAATACTTTTTGCTGAAGATGCAATACAATAGTACATTGTAACACACAATAAGTTTAGGTAGTGCAGAAGCACAAAAAATTTCTAATGGTCATAGCGTCAAGGTTACTAAAGAGCTGACATAAATTTTTAATAGCATTTGAAAATGTTCATTTGTGCATAGATCTCCCATATCATTTGGCGATGTATTGCATATGCTAGGCCCGGACACTTAAAAGAAGCGGTTGACATAGCTTGAGTATTTCACCAACAGAACAGCCAAATGATTGTGATAATGATGAGAGCTAGAGTGTGGTTACAGGACCCTTTATATGACAGATAATATATGCAGTGCAGATAGACAGATTAGGCATTTTACCCCTCATGGTAACCCTAACTAGAGAGTAGGGTTAGGGTTAGGGTTAGGGGCAGGTGTGCCGGTACGCATCGATGCTGTTTTAGACAAGTTCTGCACTTAATGACCCGGGACTGCACTGGGTGACATGGAAATAAATATTCTAGGTTCTGCAACTTAGAAATAAATATTCAGTGTAATAGTTCTGTCACCACTTGGCTACTAGTATTTCACCAACAGAACAGCCAAATGATTGCAACTTGGTGACTGGCGATGATATCTTGGTTGTCAGTACTGATACTGATCAGTGATCACACGTTGCGTTGCTACTATGCTACCAGTACTGAATAAGCTGCATTGCCACGTTTCCGCGTACTGTTTGAGTTTCTGTCTGTTTTGATGGAACTCCATTTGCATTTAGATACAGATGAAGCAGTGCCATTGATGTGTGTGATTGAACAGCGATACAGTCGGCGTGGTTCCTGCAGATGCTGCTTACAGACGATGTCGACACTGGGTTGCGTGTTCTCAACTTTGTGCAGACAAGCCATCGACAGACTACGTACGATGACTTAGTTCTTATACATCTTGCTCAACTGTTGACTAGCTTTGCTTCACTCTTTCAGTCATTAGTTTACATTAAAATACCTATGTTATAATGTATTATTTTGTTCTGATTGGATATTTGCTTTCACTGTTGCATAAAATTAATTCCCATAGCCTTGTTTTAAAACATTTTTTGTTCCATATGTCTTGTTTTGTATTGTCATGTGTCACTTTGTATATCAGCTGGATGTTGTCTGTTTTTAATAGTGCTGCTATTCAAAATGTGCACAAACAATTTTGTTTGCATCTGAACTGTTAATTTTCACTGTCTTTAACTCTGCATATTCACCTTGTGTGTTTTGTTAGGGATGCTGATTATATGTGACTGTGCGATCGCATATGTGATCGCATATTCTGCCAAAAAACCAGCATATCGCATATTTTTCCGCATATAATGGCATTTTCAAAATCGCATATGCGAAAATTATGCTGCATATGCCGCATATTCTAAAACTCACATATTTCTGCAAATGCTATCGCATTTTTTCAGCATTTTTTGTCCAGTGTTGTTTTAGGACTATTAAATATTTTTTGGTGGCAAACGATTGCCAGTATTTACAATAAGATGTTGAATATATTAAGTCAAAAATGTGAAAACTGTGCAGAATAGGTTTATTAATGATCATGATTATGATTCTCCATCACTCAAAGTTGCATATGTCGGAAATATGCGGAAAAATACGCCGCATATATGTGGCATATGCCTCATATAAGCTTACGCTGCATATATGCGCCGTTATGCACTGAATATTTTGCCAAATTATGCATATTTTTCCGCATATTTTGCCTCAAAAAGTTCCGCATATTTTATGAAAATTCTCTGCTATAAACCAGCATCCCTAGTTTTGTATATGTCTTTTTCTACATCGGTGAAAAAAGTTGCTCGTCATTGTTGTCATGCAGTGGATTGTTTGCTTCGTTGGATCCCAAGATCAGGAATCAAATTCTCGATGAATTAACGTACAAACTCTCAGTTAGTCATTCGTCGGAACTTGGCAGGTAATAATAATGGACTAGGTGCTACTAATGCTGCGTATTATCTATAGCTTGTTTCATTACATTTCAATACTTGCTGTTGGTTTGTTGTGGTAATTGTGGTTTCAATAATAATAGTAATAATAATCGAACGGTGGGTGGTCGGTCAACCGCAGTCATGGGAGACCCATGCGACATGACTCTTTTTTTGGCAGCACATTTTCGTTCTATTAGAGTGATTTAACGCTATTCTGACCAGCGAGACCTTTGCGAGGCCGGCAATGCACCGGACCTCTAGTCACTCCGATACTTTGTTTTTAACTTTTTTTTGTTTTTAACCCCCAGGAATTTTTACTATCAGGGGTATGAAAAATTTTTAAAAAGAACAAGTGAAAATTATGATTCTGTCAAACACTCAAACTCTGCTGCAACACGATGACTGACACTTGTCAGTTGTCACTCAGTAGTAGTAGTAGTAGTAGCAGTAACAGTAGCAGTAGAAGCAGTAGCAGTAGCAGTAGTAGCAGCAGTAGCAGTAGCAGCGGTAGCAGTAGCAGCAGTAGCAGTAGCAGTAGCAGCAGCAGCAGTAGCAGTAGCAGTAGTAGTAGTAGAAGTAGTAGCAGTAGCAGTAGCAGTAGTAGTAGTAGCAGTAGCAGTGGTAGCAGTAGCAGCAGTAGCAGTAGCAGTAGTAGTAGCAGCAGTAGCAGCAGTAGCAGTAGCAGCAGCAGTAGCAGTAGCAGTAGTAGTAGTAGAAGTAGTAGCAGTAGCAGTATTAGTAGCAGTAGCAGTAGCAGCAGTAGCAGTAGTAGTAGCAGCAGTAGCAGTAGCAGTAGCAGCAGTAGTAGTAGTAGCAGTAGTAGCAGTAGCAGTAGTAGTAGTAGTAGCAGTAGCAGTGGTAGCAGTAGCAGCAGTAGCAGTAGCAGTAGTAGCAATAGTAGCAGTAGCAGTGGTAGCAGCAGTAGCAGTAGCAGTAGTAGTAGTAGAAGTAGTAGCACTAGCAGTATTAGTAGCAGTAGCAGCAGTAGCAGCAGTAGTAGTAGTAGCAGTAGTAGTAGTAGCAGTAGCAGTAGCAGCAGTAGCAGTAGCAGTAGTAGTAGTAGCAGTAGCAGTATTAGTAGCAGTAGCAGCAGTAGCAGTAGCAGCAGTATCTGTAGCAGCAGTAGTAGTAGTAGCAGTAGCAGTAGCATTAGTAGCAGTAACAGTAGCAGCAGTAGCAGTAGTAGTAGTAGAAGTAGTAGCAGTATTAGTAGCAGTAGCAGCAGTAGTAGTAGTAGAAGTAGTAGCAGTAGCAGTAGTAGCAGTAGCAGTAGTAGCAGCAGTAGCAGTAGCAGTGGTAGCAGTAGCAGCAGTAGCAGTAGCAGTAGTAGTAGCAGCAGTAGCAGTAGCAGCAGCAGTAGCAGTAGTA
>Ga0209671_1006577_pt1 | contig 11943 bp, 6 predicted proteins | sample WorMetHERISLAND2_2_FD_187401 | JGI IMG/M metagenome (GOLD analysis project Ga0209671, IMG submission 187401) | Marine gutless worms symbiont microbial communities from Max Planck institute for Marine Microbiology, Germany - Olavius geniculatus... | ecosystem: Host-associated > Annelida >...
ACAATCACATGTGAAAAATGAAATTTATTGAGACGTGTGACAAATAATAAAAATATTATACTTGTGGCTTATCTGAGTGGGCACATGTCAACCGCCAGCACCGAGACATCTGCCACAGACAACATGAAGTTTATCGTAACTTTCTCGTTCTGTACTAGATCAGTTTAATTTTGATCATTTTTTGGTTTTGTAGCAAGAATATTAATAACCAAGTGCTGTCGTATGTGGGTCCATTATGTTTATTTTATTAACTAATTGATTGATTAATTTTTTGTTTTTATATGCAGGATCGTTAAGATGTGGTTTTGGCGCATCAGTGAAGGCACAGACTTGGTGTACCACTGTTTAATACGTATGTTACAAAAATGCAGTTATTAGTTATTACTGTTAATATATTGCGGCTGTTCAGGTGAATGGAGCGTTGACAATTGGTACATTGGACGGTGCAAATGTCGAGATGCTGGAGGAGATGGGCAAAGACAACATGTTCATCTTCGGCATGACCGTCGACCAAGTCGAGGCTCTTGCTAGGAAAGGGTACGCAGCAGCTTCTGTCGATCTGTGCATCAAAATATTTTAAAAAATCAACATTTTTGTTTGCACATTCCGATTATTTTGCACTATTATTAAGCCAGATTTAGCTACCAAGCTGCAAGTATGTCAAATAAAACTCATTGTCAATGTCAGCATGTATTCTGGCATGGAACTTGCACAGGGACTTGAAAATTAAAATGCAGTTTGTAACTATTGACGCTGCATTTTTAAGGCCATAAAACTGTGGTTAATTATTTTAATCAGTCCTTTGTCTATTCGTGTTGTGACACTGTCGAGCTGTTTGCTCGAGTTGGAACAGAAAAGAATGTTATTCGGCTTAAAAATGGTACGGGCACATTACAACGGTGTTTTTGGCCCAGCCAAAAAGAACATTTTGGTTGGCTATTATTAAACAGCAAATAATGCAACAAATATTGGCATTTGGCTACTATTCTGGTGAGATCATATGTGCTTGCGTATTATCTGATTTAACTGTAACCATTGGTACATATATAAAAAGGCCGCTAAAATTTGCTTTGTTTGGCCATGCTTTCCTGCAGTGTGACGCGTGATGTGCCCATATTTGCGATATTCACTACTTTGAATGACTTAATGCAATGATTTTCAACATCTGCCAAGGGTTCCGCGGCTCGTCAGTCGTCAGTAAAAAATACTAATAACCTAATGTGCGAAATTACATCAGAACAAACCATAGAAGTACTACGCACCAAATGCTTAGCTCCAAATTAACGCTTTTAGCAGTCTACTTTTGCATACAGTGTTGAATATTTTTTCTTGTTGTTAACAACATTAGAATATTTCATTGAACACCGAACACTAACTTATTAGTGTCAATGTTAAGGAATCGTGTGTCCATTTATTGAAAGACCATTTTCTGAAACAATATGCTTGAAAAATATAGAAAGCTTTGCCCATCAGCGCAACTGGCGGGGGGGTCCAGACCCCTTAATCTGTCCATGGTCGTTAAAACGTAAAAGATCCAATGATAATTTCTGGGCCGTTGGTGACCGCCTTGTAGTGATTTTGGTTACGGATGAAATAAAAATGCTAAATAATATTATCTAATACGGTTAAATTAAACAAGTCTTTTGCCTGCTGCTTTATCATCAGCGTTTCAAGGTTTTGCTCGACTCCCACAGGTTTTCTTTTCTAGACTCCGCTGGGGACATCGGTCCCCAGAAACCCTGAAAATTCCACTTTGCCTACGCCATTGCATGGACTCATGGATCATTGCATGCTATGGGGTTCCGTGAGTGATTTTGACACTTATGTAGGGTTCCGCTGCAGCAAAAAGGTTGAAAAACACTGACTTAATGTGTGTTGTAGACCTTATAATAATAAGAATAGTAATTCTGTACAGGGTGATTAGTCAACTGCCGTCACTGGAAACCCACAAGGCACGTCCTTTCTGTGGCAAAGTATCTCTGTTTTATTGCAAAAGTTTTAATGCTATCTTGATCAACAAGACATTTGTGGATCCCGACGATATTAGTACACCAGACCTCTATTCTCTTTAGGACTTTGTTTTTAACTTTTTTTTGTTTTTTAACCCCCGGGATGTTTTTCTACCTTGACCTTGACCTTTACTACTGAGGGTATAAAAAATAATAATAATGTTGATGTGGATGTTTATTTGTACTTAGCTACAACCCTCGTCAGTACTACGAGAGCAACGCGGAGCTGAAGCAATGCATTGATGAGATCGCCAGCGGCTTTTTCTCTCCCGAGGATCCCGGACTGTTTCGTGATATTGCCAACTCGCTGCTCAACAACGACAGGTCGATCTCTCTCTCTGTCTCTCTCATTGATCCAATTATTGACTTTTCTTGTCTGTCATCTGTAACGTCATGTATTGTGGCTAAACTGTATGTCATGAGGGGTTGGTGATGGTATCATTGAATGGGGCGTTGGAAGTTTCTACAGGTTGTCAATGGTGATCGTGCTGCTATTTGCAGCAGTTTGGCTGCAATTGACGACACAAGTATTTGGGGGCAATGCCGGAAGTTCTGTTTCATTGGAAGTTATGCTTCAAATTACGGGAACAAACCTTTTCCTTTTACGTGCGTAATTTGGGCAGTTGTGCTCAGTTATCAGAATAGAGAGGCTACACAAGCATATCTAGAAACTGCAATAGCAAGCGATCGACTGTCGCAGAAATGAGTCATGCATGCGTGCGTAGACGGGGTCTGATGTGATTGGCCGGCGGTCTGACGCTAGCCCGCCGGCGGCGTCTAGACCATTCCTTCTACTCGTTGTGAGATAATTGTGTTGATGCGGAATGTATGTGATCAGATACATGTTGCTTGCTGACTACGAAGCCTACATCAAATGTCAGGAGCAAGTGAGCGCCACGTATGCAGTAAGTGTTTCTCCAATCCATCTCTATCATACTTCTACATATTTCTAGCAGTAATATAAGCATAGTACGACTTGCATGGTTTTTGCAATTTACATAAACAGTTACATGTTAATACGCTTCGTTAGTTATGCTGTGAGCTTTAAAATTGCACGTATTTGTTCATCCAGTCATCTAATCTATTATTAAAACTAGCAATTTTGGTGCAGATACTATGTCATCTGGTAAATATTCCAAAAATCGGCCATTTTCAGTTTCTTACATCAAGTCTTTGTTTTATACAATTTTGTATTTAATTTTAACGTCAGCTTATGCTAAACTTTGACGGTGAATATACTGTTGTTGCTGGTTATAACGTTACATTGAAAATGATTGAATAATATCAACTTGAGCAATTAGCATTGCAACTATTTCTTTGTATGCGTCAACGCTGAAGCACATAGCAATGCAAATGGCTGGTTGTGTCATTATTAATAGTGTCTTTTATTTTGTTGCAGAATCAAGAAGCATGGATGCGCAAGTCACTCATGAACATTGCAGCTTCGGGCAAGTTTTCGTCGGACCGCACGATTGCGCAGTATGCGCGGGAGATCTGGGGAGTTGAGCCGACATACGAGAAACTTCCGGCACCGTTCGAGACACCACAGCAGGAACAGGAGGCCGTCGAGACTGGCAAGCACTAGTTGTGTGTCCATTAAATGGAGCAGTGCGGTGCGGACGTCACTGGCCTGCATCGTGAAGAACTTGTGTATGCAATGCACGTCTTCGTTGTTATCCTTATGTCACATTGTGCACGTGTGTGTCGGAGATCTTGTACGTTGCTGGCGATTGATCAGATGGCATTTTGGGTGGCGTTACAATGTCACCTTGGGTGGCTTAATCCGTGGGTGGCGAGTTTTTTGCACTATAGGATATCATTATTTGAAACTAAATAGCAGCTGACGAGAATGCTCGGCAGTTTAAATTGCTGCAACCGAAACCGTTTTTACGACATCAGTCATTTTCAGAGTTTGGGTTTCTGCATTTAACTAACTTATAGCAGCAACATGGATGTAAAAGTGCCTATGGTAGTCTCCGCCTACTGACGCCGTCTGTGCCCTACCCAACTATTCTACCACCCAAGGTGTCTGCCCCGAAGGAACAAAAGAATCACCCACGCTGTGCGTCCACCCGCTCGCTCGCTCGCTCGCTCGCTCGTTCGTCCATCGGCGTTGCCTTGTATAGCTGCTAGTGACACTCGTAGCCAGCGAATGGATGGATTGTTTAATGAAAACGGTTTTAGATGACAGTCGGAAGAATGTAGACTTTGATTTCATGCAGCGGAGCCTCATCTCAAGATGTGTGCTATACTGTGACATAATTAACGGTTTCGTATGCTTTCAGTAGCTTGTGCCAGTGTCATGAATGATATCTAGCGCGTTGCAGCAGATCGGGCTTTAGCTAGTTCAGCACTTTGTTCATAGATAATATAAACATGTCTGGCTTCGTAGCTGATGACTTCGTAGGGTGCTCGCTAGCGGTGAACTGAGGCATAATCTAGTTTAGAAATCTTGCAAAAACTGTAAATTTGAAGATTTAAGGTTGTTGAACAAGTGATGGTGTTTAGTTAGTGTTAGAGCGACAAAACGTGGATGAATCTGCAATGTCATTGATCTAAACTCTTTGCGCTTTTATTGCGCTTGCTTTTTTTAAAAGTTGTTATTCATACTGCAGTAAATCTGGTACTAATCTGCTGTTTTTGTGTTATTTATACAGGATCTTGTCATTGTTTTATACTGCGTTGTGACTGTTACTTTAAGTGTTGATTTGAATTGACTTATTTCGATGTGTTCCGTTGTAAAATCTATGACTTACACACCTTGACCATGAAATCCAATAGCTTGTAGTTCTACATGAAGGAATTTTCAACGATTTACTTACTTGTCAAGTTAAAATGAATGGTCAGTAATGTATGTTGCATTAGCATGCATTTACATCAGGAGATTCTGCATTTTAGACTTAATAGTTTTCCATTGCTGCTGACTTATGTAGTGTGCACTGCTGCGTTTGTTGATTTCATAATACTGTTTTTTGTAGCACAACCATTTAGTCATATTTGTTGTTTTTTATGGGTACTACTAACAGAATTGTTATAGATATGTCTCTGTAGGGTTACTAGTTAAGTTAGCTGTTGAATGCCATGTCATGCTGCATGTTTTAATTTTTTTTATACAATATTTATAGCTGTTTAATGCAAATAAGAATACTATTATTATTGGCTTGTTTCGTATATGCTCAATGCACAGAACATTTTTTTTTGTTTTAAATATACAGCATGCAAATCAAACAACTGTAGATACCGTTTCGTAAGAATTTCGTTTTTACAAATACTGTTTGTTACCCGTGTAATCATGAGACGGTTTAATTTAGTTAATTTTTGAACATACGTGCAACATAATGCTTTTTTCATATTTAAGTCTTGAGTGACAGCATAGTGTGTAATTTTGTGACGTAGGGAGCTGGAATCTGCATTATTGTTTGGTACCTTAAAACTGTCATGGTTTATTTATTGTTACGTTTCATTTTCTTCTGTCCCTGTTTTTTTTTGTTTCCGCTTGTTTGTGTCTGGTCAAAACAAATGTGTTCATTCGCATTGCATTGCAGCCAGCACTCTTAAGCAATATTAGCCGTGGCACACCCGCTAGCTAATTCTATTTCACTTCGTTTTTGCCAAGTATCCTGTATGTAAATGAAGCTTCGGCTATTGCTCTGCTACTCACTGACGCCATGCGCCGGTGCTTGTGAGCATACGTCATGGTAAAAACTGAAATGGAATGAAACAAAATTGACTGAAATCCTTTTATTTAAGTTTTTTTTTGTTTCGTTCTGTTTCGGTTCAGTTGAGATCTGACGCTTTGTATGCTTCTTAACACTTGGTAGGGGACAGGGTTATGCATGCGCACACAGGATACATATAATATACACGGTGGTCCAAAAAAAGTAAGCTATTGCATATTGTCCATATCTTTGCCAAATATTGACCAGTTTTCAGAATTTTTTCACCAGTGGACTCTGTAAGAAATTTGCTACTCAGTGGTATGCACATCACGCTTGTTATTTCACTACCTTGTAAAACATAAATATAAAAAAAACTAGCAATATTACAGAGGGGCAGAAGGTATAATAGTAATTTTTAAAGTATTTAAGTAAAATGTTAAATCTGAATTATAATAAGTGCCATCTTTCAGCAAAATAGTGCACAGCTTGAAGGGCCACATGATCGAAATACAATGCTCATGCTGTTAACTGAGCAAAATTTGCAGCCGCCAACCAGCATTAATGGACATTGAAAATTTATGCAGATTTGGTTTAGCTTGTTCTTTTTGTGTTTTGTGTTTCTGTAAAGGTTAAACTTACTGTTCTGTTATTATGTGTTTGTGTGCATTCTGTCTGGAAAGGCCGTCCCCGAAATGACCTATACTGTGTCGGGTGGGACGTTAAACCCTACTCACTCACTCACTCACTTAAATTATTCGAAAAGATGTTCAATATGTTCTCCATTGCTCTTTACATTTACTATAACTTATATTTGACATTTCAGTTAAACACTTTAAAAAATTTCCTTTAGACCTTCTGCCGATTTGTAGAAATTGTTGGTTTTGAGATATTTATGTTTTACAAGGTAAACTAGCGACACAATAGGTGTGATGTGCATGCTACTGAGTAGCAAATTTCTTACGGAGTCTACTGGTAAAAAATTGTGAAATTTGGTCAATATTTAGTGAAATATGGTCAAAGTGCCAAAGCTTAGTTATTTGGGCCACCCTGTAGAGCCGCTTTTGTCCGTAGCCATGTCGTTCGGTTCCGTTCTTTACATTTTTTGTAGAGTGCTATTTTAATCGAGTTGTCTTGATCGGAGTGTTGAATATCGACTTAATTAATGAGCAGCCTTCGTCGCAGCTCTGTGGTCATTAGTATAGTTTCCGTCGTCGTAGATTACTGGTATGCTCGGTCGGTTGTGGGTGCGTTTTGAACCAGCAAACTGTTGGGCGTGTTTAACCAATCATGTCCCGCCAACATTTCCGTATATTTATTATTAAAGTGGGAAATTACTGAATGTTTTTGTGTTCATAATCTCAGGTCCAGATGCTAGTGCTATCTATTTTATCGCTTTTGTCAAATGGGATTGAAAAATGTTTAAGTTTTTATTTGTACGAACAAATATCTTAATCCGTTAGTGGTGATTCGAATGCAGCAGACAGTGTTGGATATATCAGCAAAATTTATTCTTAACATCAAACAGGAAAATTTTTTGATAGAATCGGTGTGAACGTTACTTTTCCGCTGATAGTGAAATTGGATCATTGTATTCTAGACTTGTCCCGTTTGTTGATGATAAACGCACTGAACTTATGGATTGTTAAATAGGTATTTCGACTGTCCTGCAGTTCTGATGCATCCAGTGTGTCTGGCTGGATAGCAGTCGTAGATTTTGTGATAGTTATCTGCAGATCGTGTAGTTTGGTGTCCGATGACCCTTGTTCTGGTTTTCATGTGTAATATAATTAAAGAAATAAATTAGAGCGATAGATTGCACGCGCTGAGGCGTTGCGCTATAGTGGTTGCGTTTTAATCCACACTTTACCGTAGTTTATAATAAACCTTTTTCTAGCCTAGAGAATCTCTGTTCTTTGATGCTTTCCTACTGCCGTTGGCACGGAATTGTAGTCAACAGCGGCGGTTTAAAAATTAAGCGGCGCAGAAGTTGCAATTTTTCGACCGACACTGCGAAATTCCGACAGAATTCCCTCAAACAGTTCCAAATTTCCGACGGAGGAGATTGTGGGTGCTAAAAATTTTGATTTTACCCCTAAATTTTCGCCTTAATGGGTTTTAGCCCGACGTTCGGCATGTTTGGACGATTGTTTTTCGACAACAAGATTTTGGTAGTTAGGTTTCTAAACCGCGAGTTCTGATTGAATTTAAAGTTTAACTGTCTAAAGAAAATTTTGTTTGGTTATCGGCATACCGCCCGTCCCAGTGACGACATCAAATATGCGGCCGTCCGCCGAAGTATGCACAACACAACACTTACTTATTGTTAATTTCAGTTGAAAGTCACTTTTACATTTTAGCTCCTGGTGTACTGTCGCGGCTCCGCGAGCTGTGAGAAAATATTGTCGCTGAGATGTACTGTACAGCCTACACATTCATCATTTTTTGGAGGTTTTTGTCGTCCGATGACATTGATCGCTGATTTGTTGATCTGAAAATTGGCTACTCTGCGGAGAGTTAGGGTTAGGGTTAGGGTTGGACTGACCTGCGGACAGACAATAAGACACTTCATGCGCCCTGTTAAGACTGCTGCATAATAAGACATGGAGACTGGAGTGATGGCCTTGACAAAAGCTTCGTATCGTTCGCTTAGACAACGATTAACTGCGCAGCGGTTGTCATTCACTCCATGTGTCTTGTACAGATGTCATGACTTGTGACGTGTATTATTATCCACCGGCTTCGTCATCGGTCCGCTCGTAACAGCAGCAGCAGCAGCAGCAACGGACTGCGCACCATCCACGCAGCGCAGTGTCTCATCTTCGCTGATAATGACCATTGACCAACGATCGACTGATTATTAGGCCTGTATCCCTTTAGATTATAACATCTTATACAAAGTACACGCTAAACAAAAAGTAGAATGAAAAAAGTAGAATGAAAAACAACCGGACTCAAAAGCGGGCAGGTCATACAGTACGAAGAGAAAAGAATAATGTATCCTACGTATCCAATGTCATCTGAGCAAAAAAACGTCAATAGGCATTATCAAGTTATCTGTCTCTTTGCCACGCCAGCTCTACTTCTGCGGGCAGAATCGATCCGTTAAATGGACAGGGCAGCTACGGTGACTGGCTTTGCAGTCACAATGATGATGATGTCTGATAGTGATGATGTTGCATGATCACATTGCTGACGTTGCTGGTTGCGTGAACGCAGCTTGTTTGCCGTGCGTCTCTCTGCGGCCAACACGAGGGAGGGTTAAACGGGGAAACATGCATCCACGTTCATCCAGTCAAACGATTAGCATCGTTAGTCCTCGTATAATTTTATAACAAGCAAGCCGCGTCGGTAATTATCATCTAGAAAGACTAGAGACGACGGAAGACACACTACGACGTTGTGCCATGAGATGGTGAGTTTTGGTGACGTTGCTATAAGTACGGTCTACGGGCGTGCCGGCACGAGAGTATTCAACACGTAATAACATAAAAACTAAAGGCAAAAGACGTAGGCTTACACATTGTTTCGACATAGACGTCGGTGTCGGTACATGTAGTTGGGTATAGAAAAACGTTGCTCCTGCAGACTTTTCGAAACTGAACGGTAAGCCAGTCTGTATACGATTATGTTTATACTTTTGCAACACGAAATTATCAGGATAATCGTCATGAGTTCTGATAAACTGAAGCGTTCACTGAATAGGCGGCGTACATTCTGGAGGTCTTTTTGCGTCATTTGTTTCATTTATACAAATTACAAACAACTTTACGTCTTTATTTTACTTTTATCGATGTCATAATTCGTGATTGTACTTTCACAAAATAAATAATAGCAGCGAAGTCACAGCTCATGACATTGTGTACAACAAACAATAAAACGACTGACTACCCATAAACCTATGAGATGCTGAAAGCTGAACGAAACGCGTGATTAGGCCTACGTGCCTTAATTGTGGGCGCCGGCAAGATTTTTTTGCAAAGGGACGTGATCCTGGTTTTTGATTGGGATACATCAATTACAAAGTACGCATAGGTAACAGTAATTTACAATAATACGTGCACATCTCTGCACCTGCCTGCGGGACCCACGGTTTCATCTGACAATGCTTTTAAGGCCGAGCAAACATTAGATAAGTTTGTTTAGATAGAAGCGCTTATTTTGTGTCGGTTGTTACAACAAGCGAGAAAGAAAGAACGTGATGCAATTGGACGACTGTCGCAGTAGCAACAGCAGCAGCAGCTGGCGACGTTTGACGCCGGCTCTGAGTCTGACTCGTCGTTACACCGGCGATGAAGAACACAACATCGACCTCGACGCCTGCAGCTCGACGTTGCACGGCCGCTTGCCTTTGCCGTCGTTCTACTTCAACTTGATGCCACCGCCGCCGCTGCTGCCCCTGGCCGCAATGCGCCAATCTAGCTCCTCAGATCTGAAGCTGGAACTGGTTCCAACTCCGACGAGAGCGGATCAGCTTCTTGTTGCCCCAGGAGACGAGCATGACGTCACGGTGTGCTATCAAGCGCGGTCCAGACGTTCCGACGTGGTGGAAGAAGAAGACGTAAAACCTGCAATAACGATGTCGAACGAGTCAAGTCGAAGCGCCGATATGCAGATCGATAACGCTGGTGTGATGTTGTGTCAACGCAACCATGGAGGGGTGATAAGACAGGCTGTAGCACTGCCTGACGGATGGACAACCGCTGCTAACCGTGATAGCTCCATGGGGCAGATCGCCGCCAAGGTCAGCAAAGTTACCGCTGGCGGACAACCGGCGGAAATGGCAGCAAACATCGAAAAACCAGTGACGGGCGAATCGCACAACGGGACGCAAACCACTGACGAAGAAGTGGCATCTTCTGGCGAGCGACGGCGTCGCTTGCAGCCTGTGGCGGCGACGAAGTGGCAGCGATGGGCGTCCTCCGCCCAGCACGAGTACGACGCCAAGTATTGGGAGAGACGGCGCAAGAACAACGAAGCAGCGAAACGTTCGGGAGACTTTAACCCTAACCACAGCGCAGGGATGTGATGTTAGTCCTGTCCTTGACCTTGATACTAAAGTCCCGGTCCTGGTCATAGCGCTTGACATTAGGGACCTGAAGTCTTCTTCGCGGTCTTTGGCATTCAAATGCTTGTAATCAATGCCAATAAAAGAACAACGAAGCGGCGAAGCGTTCACGTGACACACGACGAGCGAACGAGCGTCGAGTCATGCTGCGTGCCGCGCTCTTGGAGCGAGAAAACGCGAGACTTCGCTCCGAGGTCGAAATGCTGACAGACGACACTCTGCGACTGCACTATTACCTGCTGTGTAGCCGCAGTTTCACTTGTAGCTACTGTCATCACCGTGCCAGCGAATAACGAACTACGGACAGCCATTTCGCACGTACGATAACTACACAATACAAAATACTAGTGACCTTTGCCGCGAGAGGGTTTGCGGCAGAGTTATTTGTCTCGGTTAGAATCGTTTTGTAAGTGTCCAGTACATTTTCTTGACTTAATACCTGGAGTGAACTGTATAGGCGTTCCGGGAAATCCACGTCTTACGCTTTTGCCACCATTACACATCTAAACAAGCTAATGTTGAAGCTTATGTTGTGGGCCAATTTCAAAAAAACGGGAATACTGGACATTGATTTACATTAGCGGTAGTTTTGGTTTAACGCAGTCATTTACGATGTTCCAGGGAACACATTTTGAAGTATCTAGTCATATTTACCATGGATGATATAAAATAGGTCCTATGCAAAACGATGGTGTGTAATGATTTGATAAAAAAAGTAAGATAAAAATTATATGCCATAAGAACTCCAAAACTTTTTAGTCCATGAAAATGAAAGTAGTGATAGGAGGTATTAGGCCTACTGATAGGAGGTATTACTGTTAGGTCTCAAAACGATATGACGATGGGACACATTTACTAAGTGGTAAATAGTAAACGTGGTAAAAGTTATATACGTAATTAATTGTAAAAGTATCAAGATATTGCATAGGCGCTAATAAACTTCGTCAACAATCGTCATTTGTTATTAATTCCTTATTATCACAAGCCGAATAATGACAACAAATACCGGAATAGACACATCGAAACGTCAAACAAAGTCAAACTGATAGCCTATTGGCACATCTTAAATGCACACACGTATACCCAAGTCATCAATGTCAAATTCATCATCGACATCATCGACAACCGTGGGCTCAATGCCCGTTGGTGTCTGACGCCATTCTTACTATCGCTGCCCACCGCTGCCTATCTAGGGCAGCGTGGCTTAACT
>Ga0209671_1006578_pt1 | contig 11943 bp, 5 predicted proteins | sample WorMetHERISLAND2_2_FD_187401 | JGI IMG/M metagenome (GOLD analysis project Ga0209671, IMG submission 187401) | Marine gutless worms symbiont microbial communities from Max Planck institute for Marine Microbiology, Germany - Olavius geniculatus... | ecosystem: Host-associated > Annelida >...
GCTGACTGTGTAATGGTAAAGTTTGAATTTTTAAATTGTGATTTGTGCTGTTTTATATCTACAACCACGATGTCACCTTTACACTGTATATAAACTGAACAGTTTTTTTTACATAATCTCTCCATGTGATCCCCAGCAGTCTCCTCTGGAATTTGTGGTGAGCTGCTTCTAGTTTCTTCATTTGTGTGACAGAAAGTGGCCATGATTCAGCAGCATACAGTAGGGTTGAGATGACAAGTGATTCATAAAGCCTTATTTTCACCGTGAGTCTGATGCTCTTGTTTTTCCATATATTTGATAGTCTACCAAATGAACTTGCCGCTTTTCCAATTCTTACCATACATTCTTTGTCACAGCTCCCTGTTCTTGATATGTAGCTGCCAAGGTAACAAAGATCTTCGACCATTTCAACATTTGTTCCTTCAGCTGTTATTACTGTGCTGTCTTCCCAGTTGTTACTGACCATAGTCTTACATTTACCAGCATTCATACGTAGCCCCACTTTTCCCGAGACCTTCTCGACTTCTTCAGTCATCAACATGGAACAGTGGAACAGTGCATCACTTTTACTGGCAGCTGTTCACTGACCATCCTTAAAACATGCCCGAACCATGTCAGTCTTTGCTGTGCTATTCTGTCAACCAATGTCCTTTCCTCCGTACTGTCTCATTCTTCATCCGGTCACGCCTTGTCACCCGCAACAATCTCCTCCTCAGCCACGTCATCTCTGCCACTAGGATTCTTCGTTCATCTTTTCTGAGACACCAGCATTCCGAACCGTACAACACTATTAAAACTACGAAGGTTTCATACAACTTCACTTTAGTCGTATTTGAAATATTTTTGGCCCTCCATAGTTTGCTGAACTTATTCACCATTGCTGATGCTATACCAACTCATCTCTTCATGTCTTTCCTGCACTTCCCATTTTCTGTCATGACACTCCCAAGATATGTGAATTCATCCACTTGCTGTAGTTTTTCACCGTCTAGTTTTATTTCCATGTCGACTTTTTATTGTCCAACTGCCATCGTCTTTGTTTTCTCACCATTGATCTTGAGGCCATACCGTTTGCTACTTCAGTTAGCTTTATCTGTGAGTTCTTGGAGCTGTTTTGGGGTTTCTGTGATGAGATCAATGTCACCAGCAAATCTCAGGTTGTTGGCCGTATACATGTACACCGTACTCTATATTCTTCAAAGCTTAGGGGCTACGGGTGCCCAAAATCAGGGGTTTCCCACTGACTTTGCTAGTTGCCCTTACAACAGTGTTGCACACTACCGTACTAAACTGTGATAATCAGACTTTGCCACTTTGGGTGATATCAAAAAGTTATTTTTGAGGGTCTGGCCCATGGACTATGCGTAGGGCAGGTGTTGGTCACAATTCTCTAGTGAGAATAGTATTAGAATGACAACTGCCAGGGGAAGAAGGGAAGAGTGAAACTGAAAGAAATGTTACTGAGTTGGTTATTAGAGACAAGCGACAGGTACATCGATATACCAAGATATACCAATGAAAGAGCTGGAACAGGATCGAGCAAGCAGAAACAACAAAAGATGCAAACATACTTAGCAGGAGGTAAGATTGTGGAGCTGCTGACATGGTTCGATGGCTGGTGTAAATCAGCATCTGAAACTAGCCACAGAAACAAAAAAAATTGATCGATGCAAAACTATCAACACAAAAAAAACTATGATGCCAATGAAACCTGTACATATTACAAAGCAAGATGAGAAAAAACACTGGCTCATCATGTACATACTTCAATGCTAGTGATAAAAAAATTATTCGGCAATACAAAAAGTGGTGCTCAAATAGATTTGTAAAAAAAGTACAAAATCCAAAAACCAACAAAATATGCATGCACAAAACACACGCACATTGGTATTTGTTTAACTGACCAACTTTCCACAGTTACTCTGAGTCAAACTGGTCCCCAAAAGTAACTTTTAGTAATTGTTGTTCTGGCAGAACTTTAACCTACTGGGTGCACTTCGTGTCATAGTATGAATGTGATACATCACAGCCTTCCACAGTTCTGCTACTATTTCACTCCGGCGCACATCACCGCACTTATTTACTCTGGTCTCCATGGCACACCCGCCTCCACCCACCGTACCACATCTACCGTTTCGGGCCGCGGACTCATCAATATCTCTTTTCCATGGACCGTGTTTCAGCCGGCAGCAGCGGACGTTCGCTGGCCCATGGTGGAAAAGAGTCCTTGCTTGTAAAGGTGTTCAGCAAATTACGTTCCGTTTGGAAAGGCTCCCCGCAACGAATGTCTTCATCAGAAACACTCAAAATCCGGCAACAATTTTGGTGCTGCTTAATAAGTCTTCCACACGGAGTCACCTTCCGCAGTACTAACCCACAAGCTGCGATAAACATTTATATGTCGCAGTGGAAGAAGATGGACGTAGTCCACCGCGTACATGAAGATATGTACTGTTGTGAAGAAAGACAATTTTATGTGGTGTGGGTTAGTTTTGGTCGCTTATTATAACTAACTATATTCACCAAGTAGTGGACAGTCCCCGCCACTCCACTAACTACTATCTATGACAGACCTAAAGACCTACAGACCTACTCGAAACAACACTCTCTGGAAATTCACTACAATGGTGCACCTACTCATGGCAATTCCTGTGTGATCGATTGAACTACAAAATATTATAAAGCAGAATTTTGATATACAGGTGGCAGAGACGTTACCTGTTTATTTTCATACTCAGAAGCTTCTTCCGACACAATGAGCAATCGGAAGGTGAAGATGCAGTCGGTCAGCTTCGTCAATCTGTTCTTATCCCATATATATCTGTGGACTTAATGCCAAAGTCCTATTTCCTATGTTTCCGGGGCCCCTATCCTATGTACATCGACACAACGACAATCTTTTGTGCCCTATCCCTAAAAACTCCTAATCAAAAACGGACGGTCCATGAATGAACACGTCGGAAACAGAAGGAAGGGAGAAAACATTCACTCCATTTCCAATCTGTCCCTATCCACCCCGATGATGAGGTTAGACAGTGTAACACGAAGACGACGAGTGGCAAAGGTGCTGCTCGTCGGCTTTTGCACGGTCAGCCTTGCTAGTCCATACTTACTCCGGTTTCTGCGATCCACTAGCTACCCTAATTTTATCGCTTCCTCAGCTTGAGGTTCCCACGGAGCTTTGTCCAATGGAGGGTATTGACTCCTTATTCAAAACATTTCCGCAACCTATATTAAGTGTCTCTACTTCTATTCTTCTGTTTAGACGATCTCCACTTCCTATTTGGAATCGACCACTCAAATGAAACTCGTCTTCGCAGTACATCGATTAACACTGGTTTGGGTTTTCACGGAGACTACTTTATTCAGTTTCCACAGCGTTCCCACCATACACATTACACAGAGATACGTCCGTTAAGCAGAACACTCTACAACCATCCATCCTGTACAACTGTCTCGCACATAATGAGCTGCGCTTTCGGAAAGCTAAGTCGGCTCGTTTTATACTAATGCAGAAAAGCACACTCTAGCACACACGCATGCATGACTCGCTCTCCGAGGTGGGCCTGGGCTTAGCCCTGAGCCAAGACATCATGGCTGCCAGCCAAAACATTACCAAGAAGAACAAATATCTCTGCACAGCCACTTCTTGCCAAAAAGACCACTCAAAAACGAGCTTAATATCACAAGTCGTACAGAAAAATACATACCATTATATACCGATGAGTTTTAGCATACACACCTACTGTATTTACTTACTAGATACGAATCGCACTCACGGGCAGGAAATAAGCCTATACTCGATTTTTGGGCCCAAAGACTGCTACCGAACGCATTTCTCAAGTTATAAAATAGCTAGAAAAACGTGTGATACCACGTTTTGAAGCTTACGAATTATGGAATGAATGACAAAAAGGTTGTATTACAAGAACGTATGATTAATTTGGTGGAAGAGAGTTTAGGATTGAATTAGACAAATAAACAGGAAATAGTGGATAATACAGGTGTAGGAAAAAATCAATAATTAGAAATAAAAACTAGCAGACATTTGATGTACAAAACTAGGATATGACAAGAGTTACTGTAAAGAGGTATTAAATGTTCTAAGTGATAGACAAAGAGCATTAATGACTTTGAGCTGTAGCAGAAATCTGCTACATGAACAGCATAAAAGCTCCAACAGATGCGAACAATATGCATCAACGAATTCATAGCGAACTACAACAAACCAAGAACCAAGATAGACAAGATATACCATACAAGAGAGCATTGATACATACAGCCAGCAGGCAGTCGGTCACTGGCGGGAGCTACTGCAGACGAGGAGCTAAGCTCTGCTAACAGACTGTCCAATTCACTGAGGTTACTGCTCAATGTCACAGTGCCCCTAGCTGTCTCTTGTGCCTTAGACGCTCCTTCTACTACTGTGGATCTCGTTTCAGCTGGCCGCTTCTGTACACTGGCATAGAGGTGACTAAGTGAAGATTCAGATGATGATGAAATGTGACATGTTGACTCTGGTTTCACGGACTGTAGTTCATATATCGGCTACACGCAAAACAAACAACTAAACTCTTATCACCAGACAGCAAAATTTACTTCATTTATGAATCACAGTGTAGCACGGTAGTGCGTAACACTGTTGTAAGGGCGACTATCAAAGTCAATGGGAAATCCCAGATTTTGGGCACCTGTAGCCCCCAAATGCCTGAATCAATCAACTTAAAATTTGCCTTGCATGATTACGTCGGCCATGAGAACCTACCTGCCAAAAAAAGTACAGATCGGCACAGCAGGGTCGGCACGGCAAAGGGGTGAAATATAATGTTCAAAAATGGGTTCTTTTTTCTCTTTTTTATACTTTTTTGCCAAGCTCTGGAGAACACACTTTGGGAGTATCACCATATTTTTTTGCATTGGACGAGTTTCGGCGGGGATTGATTTCCTAGGGGGTCTCAATATTCATCTTTAATATTTTCCCCTTCTAATCCCCAAAAAAACACAAATTTTTGGCCCACTTACGGACTTTGAAAAATAACACTAAAAATGCTTAACAATGGAGATGCTCATCTACAAACTACCCTTAATCGCCATCGTAGCCCCACCAAAGTGGCATGGTGAATAGGCAATGTGGCCTCGGGAATTCCAAATATGCGGTTATTTTGGACCCCCTGTCTAATGGTCACGTGACACGGCGCATGCGCAGTAAACTTTTGGCCTTTAACACGGACAAATGCAAGTTTGAGGCTTTACATCTCCCTAACGGTGCAAGTTACGCTTGGTCACAATGGACCACCAATAAGAAAGCGCATATGCCGAGTCAAATGGTCACGTGACCGATGACATCACGTGACCCCAAAAGGTCAAGGTCGTGACCCCATTATCTTGAGGTGCCATATCTCCATAACGGTGCAAGATAGATGCATGGTCACAACAGACCATTCACAGGAAGTCGCCCACCGCAAGTCGAATGGTCACGTGATTGGGTTGGGTCACATTATTGCTTTTAACTCATGGTTAAATTTGCTAATAAAACAGCAAATATTAAATACAAAAAGCTTACCAGTTTACACTACTGTGTAAGGGCGACCAAGTCACACATCCAAAACAGGAGAAATCATTTTACTAGGACGTAGAGTGATAGAACCACGAACTAACTGCCCTTAAAAAGCCATGTGACGTATGCGACGTGACCCCATTTAACCTTTTCCACTCCCGCATTATCTCGTGAGCCAATAAACGTAGTCAATGGAAGTGCGATACAAATATTATCCAGCTGATTAAATGTACTGCTGGTCCGTAGCTATAAACAGAGTTGAAATGAAAAAGAGTTGAACCTCTTTTGGAAGACTGCTTTAACCAGTCTTCCAAAAGAAGTTCAACTGGTTATATACGGGCATGTAGGTGTACAGTACTTTAATCACCATTGACTGTAGGTCATTCATTTATGCAGACTGCAGAAGTCTTGATTTCATCAGTTTATCCACACCTCGCATGTCATGAATCACTTAAATTTGACCTTTATCTTATCATACTCAAAACCCACGTACAAACATTTCAAGACAAAATCGATCCACAATGTTTCTTGCCACACGTGTGCGCAAAGACTCTGTGTTCAATGCTTACTTTACTTGAGAAAAAAAGGAATGCGTCATTCAATGAATATTAAGTATTGATGGTGAAAGCCTTTAGGATTAATGCAGAGGCCTACTGGGTATATTACAAATTTACAATAGACGTAACTTATTAATATTTCTGTGCTACCACACGCCTGTGATGTAACGTTAAGTCGTATAAAAATTATTAGGAGTTAGGACAAAACGACTTCATTCCTGCTGAGCCGGCGACCGACTCCATACAAGCTACAGTGCAAAATTTCAATTTCATACATTTATTGGCTCACGGGATAATGCGAGAGTGGAAAAGGTTAAATGGGGTCACGTCACATGGTTTGTAAGGGTAGCCAGTTCGTCGTTCTATCACTCTGTGTCCTAGCAAAATGATTTCTGCTGTTTTGGATGTGTGACTTGGTTGCCCTTACACAGTAATCTAAAGCGGTAAGTTTTTTATATTTAATTATTGTAAGTACTGCATCATCAATTCTACATCCAATACAACCTAAGAAGTATTTCACTAATTTCTGACTATGTGTTAAGTCTTCTAGTTTTAGTTCAAGATCTACTTCCAATGCAAGTTAACTCATGGCAGTATTAAAATACAATATACCTTTCCTTTTGGCTAAGCAATGCCATATAATTAGCAAGAGCAACTAACATGAGCAACTGAACTGCATGAGATTTCTGACCCCTAGCAAACTCCGTTACTCAGGCAACTAGAACAGTGAACAATTTCATCACAGCATGCTCTTAACTTTTGAGCAATCCTGCAAACAGGCAAACAGGACAGACAGACACTGACAAAAACACTTTGAGAACTTCTTTCTTCAGTGCAAATACCAAGAGCACAATGTAGCAGGTCTGACACTATGTCTTTAAATAGACTCTTAGGTTGAAACGTAACTTAATAAGTTGATAAATTCATCATATTACAACCTTTAAATACATTGTTGTTGTTGACGTTTCAGCAACTTCCACACATCTATGATTACTTACTGTCCACCACAGCTACACCTGGTGGACAGTCGTTTCGACGAAGGCAGCAGCGGTTGCCGAAACGTCAACAACAACAATGTATATAAAGGTTGTAATTTGATGAATTTATCAACTTATTAGGTCTGACACTAACCTGACCCTCAGGATCCAGTGAGTCCGTTGACATGCGTGATGCCATCACTGAACGTGGATCACCATCTAGAACAACAGCACGGTTGCCATCAGCTGTCACTGTGTGATGATGCCTTAGACCAGTCGTTGTGGACTGCAGATCCGCCAACAAAGTGTCTGCCAACAGAGCAATTCAAAAAACAATGCAACAGATGTTTTCTAGCAAAACATATCATATCAAATACTTAGCACAACAAATGGAATGATGATCTTGATCACTCACTGACTTCATGCATCTCTAAACTATATAAAGGTTTTCCTCACTTGCGATTTTCAGTTAAGTTTGTTTCTTGTGATGGTTCTTTTTATTCCCTTTTTTGCAGTTTTTGATCTCAGGCTCCTACTATACTGTCTTGGTACATAAACCTAGGTCAAATTAGTCTCGCCATCTCTTACCTTTTTACCTTTTTTTCACACAATATATTGCAGGACTTGGACTTAATCCACCACAAAACTAGGGATGTACCGAATATTCTATTTGTATTCTATTCGGTCCGAATAGTAGGCCGAATAGTGCATTCGTATTCGGCCGAATAGTAGTGCAAAACACAGACTGAATACGAATAAACATTCGCCATCGCCGCACGTTGCTTCTGCTTTAGCCTCACAGACAGCTGCTGTCAGCCTTGCAGTCCAGCAGCATAATGCTTTTCTTTAGCCATTAAACGTACCCACTGTTAAGAATATATAGCAGTGTTTTTCAACCTTTTTGCTGCAGCGGAACCCTACATAAGTGTCGAAATCACTCACGGAACCCCATGGCATGCAATGATCCGTGAGTCCAATGGCATAGGCAAAGTGGAATTTTCCGGGTTTCTGGGGACCGATGTCCCCAGCAAAGTTGAGAGGCAGAAAACCTGTGGGAGTCTGGAGCAAAACCTTGAAACACTGACGATAAAGCAGCAGGCAAAAGACTTGTTTAATTTTACCGTGTTAGATAACATTATTTAGCATTTTTACGTGCAAAAGCAGCTACTGCTTTCAGTGCATCTTAGCCATCGCAATTCTGTCCGTCCGTCCGTCTGTCACACTGGTGGATCAGTCAAAAACGGTGCAAGCTACGATCACCAAATTTTCACCGTTGGCTGCATGGAAGACTCTATAGTTTCAGGAACCGTAAAGCTTTTCCATAAATTCGAAAGGGGTCACCCCGAACGAGGGCCCTAAATGAGAGGGGGGTGGGCAAAATTTGCGATTTTTGGCCAATAAGTCGCTGTATCTCAGTAATGGTGTGAAATAGGGCCTAGGTTACTATTAATCACTAATAGGAAGTTGTACACTGGCTTTCGATTGGCGCCGAATTCAATGACCTTGAGTGACACTGAATGCCAAAACAGGGAGTTTTATGGATTTTTTTGGCGATTTCGGGCTGCAACACAAGTCTATATCATTCACAAGGTTGCGCCACATTACTATCATTAGGCCTATGTGATCCAGATAGAGAATTTGGTATCTGTATATTAACTTAGCGTGAACACCCCAATTTTCAGCTAAACTACTGAATCGAAACTGCTATAGGCTTTCGTGCGTCTCGTGAGCATTAGCTCAAATTTCATGTTATTTCACCCATAACCAAAAACACTTTACGAGGCGGTCGCCAATGGCCAAAAAATTATAATTGTATCTTACGTTTTTACGCCCACGAACAGCTTACGGGGTCTGGACCCCCCCCCCCAGCCAGTTGCGCTAATGAGCGAAGCTTTTTATAGTTTTCAAGCATATTGTTTCAGAAAATGAAGGACTTTCAACAAACGGACACACGATTCCTTAACAGTGACACTAATAAGTTAATGTTCTGTGTTTAAAAAATATGCTAACGTTGTTGACAACAAGAAAAATATTCAACACTGTATGCAAAAGTAGACTGCTAGAAGCGTTAATTTAAAACTAAGCATTTGGTGCGTAATACTTCTATGGCTTGTTCTGATGTAATTTCGCACGCTAGGTTATTATTATTTTTTTACTGATGATTGACGAGCCGTGGAACCCTTGGCAGATGTTTGTGGAACCCTTGGGTTCCACGGAACCCCGGTTGAAAATCACTGATATATAGCATGTTTTGTTAGTGTCAGTAATTTTTGTTTATATTATTTGTTCAATGTGGATACAATTAAAATGTGGATACAATTAAAATGACTAATTTGGAAATTTTTCACTGTATGTGTCAGTGATGAAACCAGAGCATTGTGCCATGTGTCAAAACTTGCATAAGCCATTCATATTCTATTCGTATTTTGCCGACTAACAGAACAAATTATTCTTATGCGGCCAAATAGTAAAATCAACCATTCAGTACAGCCCTAAACAATACACTGAAATATGTAAGTAATAAAACATTCATACCTCAGAAAAGCAAGTTAAAAGACACCATATCACAACTTAAGTGATGCACACTAACAAATGCAATAACTGCAGAAATAATATGCTGCTTGGCAGATCTACTGTGTACAGCAGCAAAACGGATATGTCAACTGTAATAACATCCTTATTCGCGTAGTCAGCTTGACTCTGTTAGCGGCCAGTGGCCATGGCCACAATCAGTCAGACAGGTAGTCACTGAGCTGAGAGAAACAGGATCTAACTGAATAATGACTGCTACAATAGCTCACTACAACTGGCCACATCAACATCAGTTCATTAATCATTATCATCATCATTGTGCTGACTGAACCCCAGAATATGCTAATCTGTCACACGAATATGTTAATCTGTCCATTGTGAAATGTTTTTGTGGTTAATTTTTTTGGGCTGAGTGCAAGATCCTCAACTTTGCTAATGTTGGCAGGGGTATGCGCACTGCGTCACTGCACGAATGACCACTTGACTGCTATCAGTCGAACAGCTTGATACTGCCAGTCATTTTATTTTTTTTTTAACTAAAAGTTAATTTCCATCAATATTAAATTGTCTGTGTATTGTCTCAAAACACTTTGCACAAACATGCTGTTCCATAACCCTTGATGACTCGCAAACATTTTATCAAAGGATTGTCTCCTACGGAGCCTATGGTAAAACCCATAGTTTACAAACATGGAAATATGAAGTCAGCATGACGTCATGAGTCATGACGTCAGCATGACATCATAAGTAGCAAAAAATATCAAACTTTTAACTGGTGGAATACCTGTTTTCTCCTAAACATTTCCTGAAAATTTTGTGGAAATCGGAACATTGTTCATGGAAATAAAAAACAAAAATATAAAACAAAACGTGAATGAGTGTTTTTTTTCAGAACACAGTGTGCATGACTATTAACTATTGATAAACAATTTTTAATAGCAAAATTTTCTTACAAATGCGACTAAAAAACTTACGAAAGGAAAAAGACTGCAGACCTGCACTTCTAATAAAAGCCAGGTCTCAAATAGAAGAGCTCTATAAAACTAGAAAAGCACTCGGAAAGCGCAGACCTCCCCCAAGCATATTGTTAACAAAAATTTCAAATTGATCCAGAATCCAGGATTCCTTCGAGATCACCCCCAAAACTGAAGCACAATAGTTTTTGCCATTCCCGACATTCCCTGAATCAGAAAGATCCTTCCATAACTTTTTGAGTTATCTTGCTAACACACAGACAGACAGACAAACTCTGGCACAAACATAACTTCCTTGGCGGAGGTAAAAAGCCAGGTCTCTGATACAAGTTAGGTGTCAACAGGTCTGGTACCAACTTACCATGTAATACCCAAATTCGAGACACAACTTGTACTTCAGACACTGCTTGTGTTAAAAATTTATAGTATGACATGACATTTTCCATCAATATAAAGAATGCCAGTCGTAGTAGAGAAATTCACACAATAAAGCCAGTGATACACAAACCTGACATGCAAACCCCGCATCGAGGTCGAACACCCAGTTTTAGCAACACACGAGCTGCTTTGAGGGGGCCCAATTAAGCCCAAATTCCATTACTACATGTCGAGATGTTTGCGACAAAGTCCGTGACAAACCCGTTTGTGTCGCTCTAATGGAATTTAGCCCGTTACAATGCACGGGGAAAGTTGGCAACAAAGTCCGCGATTGTCGCGGACACAAATCATGAAAGTCGGCAACGTGATTTGCGTCCCGGACTTTCATGATTTGTGTCCGTGACAAGTCCGCGACTTTGTCGGGAACTTGTCCCGGACTTTGTCGCAAAGTCGGCGTAATGGAATTTGGGCTTTACCCGGCCCAGACATGCGGTTTGTGTGTCGCTGACACCTGACAAAACAGAGAATACAATTGTGCACACTGAAATGCTTTTTGTGGCCGACGGCCAGGCAGTCAGCTCATGTGTCGCTAGATCTGAATGCCCAGGCAGTGCTCAGCATAGAATTTTATTTAATTTACATACTTACGAAACTGAACAGTGTGTCTTCGAGGGAAATTTGATTTGCTTGTAGGCCTACACTTTACATCTAGTCAGATCGTCTGAAAATTATGCTGTCCTCCAATTCTGAGTACCCGTACTTTGTACGTACTACTAAAGCTGCTTTCTGGGAAAATCGAGAACGTGTAAAAAAAAGTTGATAGAATTGTATCAATCACACAGTTGTCTCTGGGATATGAAGAACACAGATTACAAAAATATTACTTTAAAGAAGAAAGCCAAGGAATAAACAGGAACACCCTTCATACTTTAGAGGAAACTTATGCATCATTGTGTTATATATATATA
>Ga0209671_1006580_pt1 | contig 11942 bp, 9 predicted proteins | sample WorMetHERISLAND2_2_FD_187401 | JGI IMG/M metagenome (GOLD analysis project Ga0209671, IMG submission 187401) | Marine gutless worms symbiont microbial communities from Max Planck institute for Marine Microbiology, Germany - Olavius geniculatus... | ecosystem: Host-associated > Annelida >...
TTCTGATAGAGAAACGTTGTTATAAATTTAAACCAGTCAATTTGAAATGGACGTTTGATCACTCAGTATTTGTCAGTTTATTGATATGTGTTCTTTTTTTCTTTTTCTCTCTCATTGTTTGTATTGTAAATATGTTGTAATCGCTACCATCTGTTGTGGTGAATAAAGATGTTCATAGAGCTATGCATTATCTTTAACTTTTAACAGTCAGACAGAGACAGATAGAGAGATGTAAACCTGGTCCGGCGTCCTTGGTGGAAACGGTGAAGGAGGTCGGTTGTCCGGCGAGACCTGAGCTAAGTCCAGGTCCGTAGGCGCTGACTTTGCCTGGCTTGAGGGGTTCAACGTTGAACTTGTACGGACTGGCTTGTACCGGGACGCCGGCATAGTTCAACTCGAGCGTGTGAGCTCCGGGCTCAGTGGGATTGTAGCTGACTGAGACCGTGCCGTTAGGATTGCTCACGACCGACGGACGATATTTCTTCAACGACGGCGTCGTCACAACCGCTGAATAACAACAGCAAATGAACACAGCGGATTTGAGCATCAACCAGTTTATCAATCAAAACCAGGGGCGCCATTTAGGGGAGGCTGAAACGGTCTCTGGACCTCCAAAGGATTTATGATTTTAATTTTTCCCCTGTAAATCGTACTTTTGAAACGGTGTTACTGCTGCAAAAGCAACACATTACATAAACTGAGACTCCGCCCCCCAATGATTGGCTGAAATGACGCCACTGATCACAACACATTTGCACAGAGCCATATGCCACCAGCGAATCAGAGACGCACGACGGCAAAGACTATAGGCAGAGTGTTTACGTTTACGCTTACGATAGGCGATGTCAAACAGTTCCAGACTTAAGACCTACGAATTCAGAAGGCCGTGTTTCAAATAAAGTGCCACGCCAATGAACAAACGAACGAAAGATAAAACAAATAAAGAAATAAATGCATGAATGAATCAACAAATAGATAAATAGATAAATAAATACGACTAATGAAAACAATAATTCGCAAACAGACCGGTGACGAGACTGGAGTCGGGTCCAACGGGTACACAGAAGTCGACGGCGTGGTACGGACTAGGCGCTCCAGGTACCGGACTGGGCATTGGCTCCACTGGTATGACAGACGGAGATATGGGCGCGTGCTGCACTGATGCAATAGTAGTAGTATCGGCGACCTGAGTTGTAGTAGTTACGGCTTGCAGCTGCACGGCTGTAGCAGTTGTTTTGTCAATAATGTCTGGCAGTTGAGTCGGTGCAGCCTGTGCTGAGGGTTTAACCGCACGCTCGACGGGCATCTCTGCCACAGGCGCTATCGTCTCCTCCACTGGACTGACCACCTGCAAACAAAAAGCTGCTGCTAGGGGTGGCCGGCCATATTGCCTGCGTCCAAAGGCCTACAATTGTACACGTAATTTCTTACTCACTTCGTGCGAACATAAGCTTCCGACCACGCGTTCAAAATACTACCAGCAAGTTAGTAAGCTGACCCCATTTGGGAAATAAATTCCCTGTCTGGGAAATGAGGGGTTGTAAATAAAGGTCCGACGTAGTAACACAGGGTAGCCGTCCTGCGACCCTATTTACCTGTTCATACAGCTTTCCGATAAGACACACTGTTTAGCCACAATACATGCGTTAAAGACAACAGACAAAAAACGACAGACGACAGACCGAACCGTGTACCCAAAGCTCGACCTTAATGGTCAGCCAATAAATTGCAAAAAAGTTAAAGACGCCTATTATGGCGGAATAGTTCATTCTTCGACTTTTTACTGCACGTGCACGACCTGTACCTTATATCGGTAAAAACGTAAAGTGTAAATGTACTCGTATACGACGGCAAGTAAGTAAGTAAGTAAATAAGATCAAAAGGAAGTAAGCAAAACGCAAAGTTGTATAGCGCCTCAACGCCAGAAAAGTCCCCAATGCAGCGCATACAATAGCACTCTGAAAAAATGTCTTCGGTAATCATCCAAAACCAGATCGAGACGGTGTAACGCAGATGTCTCGGCAGTGAGTTTCGTGCCATCGGCCCGGCGTCCGTATAAACCTAGTAAACGAATAATTTTTGGCATTTATAACTTCTAATAAACATTGTTCACTGTCCACCATATATGGCTAAGAGAGTTGAGAATGCTGCGAGTACGAGTGCTATGCAATAAGCTTTTTTATTTTTTTCTTACTGAGCAATATTTTGTCATCATAGGCCCAAGTGTGAAATACAAAAAAAAATCCATATTATATTATCAGTGACACAAAAATTTTTGTAGATCCTATGTCTAAACCGCTCGCTGTTAATTTCCAAAGAAATCTAAAACGTTGAAAAAATACAAGAAGAAAATTTGAAACGCGTTTTATAGAACAAACCGTTTAATATTACAACTACGTCGCACACGCACAGCAACACCGTGGCTTATACACGGTGCAGAAAAAAAACAATAAAACTCTGACCTGCTGAATGATTCGGCCGGCCGGTAAAGTAACTCCACCGTATTTAAGGTCCATCGTGTAGGTGCCGGCGACCGTCGGCACGTACTTAATGCTGACCGTACCGTCGTAGTTGTCGATGACCGTTGTCTTGACTTCAGTGGAGGTCGTCGTGTTGGTCACGTGGCACGTCAGACTACCCTGACCCGCCTCCGCTTTGTTCACCGTCACACAGCATTCCTCCCCGACCAACAGCTGCGGCTTTATCTCACCTGCAGAAAACCGCAGTGAAACGTAATTAATCGTACGCGTATTGACAGGGTTGTTAGCAATAATGGCAAAAAATATTGCAATGGTGAAAAAAGTATTGCAATACTATTGCAATACTTTTTTAATACTACAATATCTCCTCCATCAAATAAATTTTGATTTTTGCTACTGTGTACAACTTTTTCTAAATTTTGGGTTGACTACAGACTACGTGATAATGTGGGCAACCCAGAATTTAAGTAATAAGCAAGTCGTGTTGACATGTTACTTTTTGTTCAGTCCTTTTCACGCAATCAAACAAAAAAATGAAAAGATTCTTTGCGTAATTAAACAGCATTTTCACAATTAAAAGTGTACTTCACATCAAAAAGTATTGCTTTTAAGTACTGCAGTATTTTAGCCTTAAAAGTATTGCAATACCATATGCAATATTAAACATGCAGCCAGTAATGCAATACCTGTGGCAATACTAAAGAGTATTGTAATATTTATTGCAATAATTACAATACTGCAATATTAACAACCCTGCGTATTGATTTGTCAAACTGTCCAACATATTGATACTGATTAGGGTAGTTTTTAGTGATTCTCTGACACAAAGCTTTTCTATCCTTGGCTGTCATTGTGTTTGCTTCCACCTATTTGTCTATAGCCTAAATGTTTGTGTATTTCAATGTCAGTGTTAAATAAATAAATAAATAACTTAAATAAATAAATACAGAGGCGATGGAAGTTTTTGAAAGTTGAAAGATCACGAAGGTGCACCGTTAGAAAGTAGCACCCCTGGCTGCCACATGATGCCATTTGGCATCCGAGGGTGTAAATAGGCCTACATTGCACGTAGGTGCCTGTTGGTGCTTGAGGTTGTGCCCGACGTTACCTTGCACTGCAATAAAAATAATTTCTAAAACCAGGTTCTAAAGTGTTTTCTGGGTGTTTATTTTATACCGTGTCGCTACACTACCTTGTAAAATATTATCAGTTTTTGAATGAGCTATATTCTGAAGCTGCGTATATTCCCTTACGTATGTACGTCGTGATGAGCACACACGGAAAAATAGGGCAATTGCTTCTTTCCCGCAAGATGCCAGCATGTCTGAAAAATTTTTCTCGTTCAAAAATTTTCTTCCAAAAGTACAAGAGCTGGGGCTAAAAAATTAAAATCTCTAGTTTGAGGAAATTTAAGACCAAAATTATAATTTCGAGCATATATTTACCCGTTGGAAATTTGGAGCTGCCTCTCGGCAAATTGCAACTTTCTTCCCCCTTCTCCCTCTCCTCTCTTACACCAACTTTTTAACGCACGACGTCGCTGGACGAGACACGTGAGCCAAAGCAATTAAACTAGCAAAAGACAATATAGGAACCTCTACCCACTGTGTGAAATAGGTCAATTTCAAGTCAAATCGAAATCAGGGATGTTAAACGTTGTCTGGAAGCCTGATACACATTGTTCACTGTCAATAGCTCCAGAACGATTAAAGATGCAGACTTCGAATTTGATGCGCGTGTTCCCAGAAACTGTCAACATTTGAAATGTGGGTCTAGAAAAAATAAAAATCAGCTAGGTTGATAGAGAATCCAAGAAAAGAAGAGCATCTTGAACACAGTACGGCAGCGCACATTCAGATGGTTGGGGCACATCTTGTGGCATGACTCGCTGCTGTGGGATATAACGGAAGGCAGGATGATGGGCAAAAACAACAAGAAAACAAAAGCGCCTGCAAATGCTCAGTGACATCAGAAACACAGACTACGTCACTCTGAAGAGAGATGCAGAAGACAGAAGAAGCTGGCAACGGCGTTTGTCATAATCCTGCCACTACGGGCAGAAGACCAATAATATGGTGTTTACACGATGCAGCAAAGGTCCAGCAAACTTCCAGCAAATGTATTCAAAATACACGTGCTAATGCTGGACGTTTGCTGAAAGTTTGCTGGAAGTTTGTTCGATGTTTGCTGGATCGTGTAAACACCCTATCAAGTTACCAGAAACAGTACGCGTACATGAGCCTCAAAAATTTCTATCTAGTATACTTGGATAAACGGAGTCTGTGGTACTCACCGACGGGTCGAACGAGGTTGGCGTTGCCGCTGGGCACAGTGTTGACGTGGAACGGTGAGTTAGTGACCGGTTGTCCGGCATACTTGACATTGACCGTGTAATGTCCAACGTCCTCGGGCGTGTACGTCACCGCATAAGTGCCGTCCGGGAGTGGCTGGACCGCAGAGCTCACCGTCTCACCACGATCATTCTATACGATATACACAGAAAAGGAGTAGTCACATTTCGGCGTGATTTCGTCTTATCCCGGTTCAAATAGTTTCACTTTGCCTATTTCAATCCCTAGGCAAAATGGAATTAAACGAAATTTAATCGAAATGGGATTAAGCAATATGGCAGGACACCATAGAAAATCGTTATCAGCAACAAAAACAAAAACCCTTTTGACTGATCCACCCGTGTGACTGGCAGACAGACATACAAACGAACGGACAGACAGAATTGCGATGGCATATACGCGCTATAGCATTACACGTTGTCGCGCGTAAAACACTAAAAAGGTATAAAAACGTGGAAAAAATAAAAACGTAAAAAACACGTTTATTACATCTAGGCTTATTATTTTGTGAGGCAAAAGATCTCTTGATCATAAAGGCCAACTCAGCCTTCAATTTATCCGGAAGTAAATCAAGTACCAGCCTGCCTGAACAGGGCGAAGGCTGCAGGGCACGTTCACCTGTGATTCCATACGACAGGTGACGCTCCGTAGTTTTGCGACTAGTTTTCACCAAAAGCTGTAGACAGAAACCTTTAAAACGCAGCATCAATCAAACACATGTCTCTGAACACACTCATAGGTTGAAACAAAACGTCAACAATACACTAAATAAAGGTTGTATGTCAACGAATTTACAAACTTATCAAACACGTGCCTGAACGACGACATCGAGGTTGGCTTGTCCGGCCTCTCGGGTGTCTACTTTGAACGAGATCGGTAGACTGGCCGGGATGCCTTCCGGCTTAACTCCAACGCCAGACACCGTCACTTTGCGCGCGTCCACCACGGCTGGCTGAACGGTCGTAGTGAACGGACTGAAAATACAACAACAAACAGAGTAACAGACTACATACTGCCCAGAACTCAGTCGCTCGCGATACAGTGCAGCCGAATCGATTCTTAAATGACTGCAAACTGTCTACGCCAAAGTTAAATGTAAAGGTAACCCATAAGCGGAACGAGCATTGGACCCGAAGCTGATCCCGGTCAAAGGCAGTCAGCAGGTGACATGGTTCTCAATCCACCAAGCCAAGATGTTGTGTAATATTTTACAGAATCATAAAAATTGTTCAAAATGTTTTCCCGTCACTACTTTTTGCCAGACCAGACTGTAAGTAAAAGCAGGAATTTTTGAACCTAAATTAAGCTAAACTGAGCTCAGTTCCGCTAGGCTAAGCCTAATACGCTTTGTTAGATGTGATTTCAATAGAGAACTGCCCGAGTTCTGTTTACATCACATTGAACCCGCAATAATTATGTACTACTACTAGGATAGGAAAACGAAAATTTTTATTATTTTTGTAGTTTTTATAGTTAAAATATGTTGAAAATGTGCATTGGTGTAATAAATTACATCAGTTTATGATGGATTTAAAAAAATACAATACAAATTTATGGACGCTGGCTTTTTTAGCGACGGACGGCAACCAAAAGCACATAAATTTTTTTCAGGCTTAGGTTAAAACGTTAGATCTAACTAATCACCTAGCTACATACAAATTCGCCAAATTACGACGTTTTTACATGCAAATGGACTGCGGATAGTGTCTCGTCAGCGACTGACCTGTTAGGAACCGGTTGTCCGGCGTAGCTGACCTCCAGTTTGCACGGTCCCTCGGCATCAGGGATGTACTCCACGTCATACAAACCATTGCCTCGGACTGTCACCGCCGCCTCCTTTACTACGCCTACAGAAATCAATCAATCAATAGTCCTACGCAAAAATTTGTAAAGCGCCTTTTTAAACAGACATAAATAGACCAAGTGTTTATGCATGAAATTGATGGACGTGAAAATGCAAAACATGTTTCTAGCGGCTGAATAGGTCTAGATTGAGTAGACTTCGATTTAGCCGTTTGTTTGTCTCATTTGACATAGATATTTTGAAGTTGCGCTGTAGTAATTGGATATGCACTTCAACTATTCTATAACTTACCTTATTCTTAACTTATTCTATAACTTATTATGTCTGGTCACCTTCGTCTGCAGCGTGCAGATCGCAGTCTGGCCTGAGCCGCAACGGTGCCATAACGCCACTGAAATAATCTGAAACTTCCAACGTGTCGCCGAAAGTAAGTAAGTAAGTAAGAAAGTGCATATTTAGAGTGCACAATGTTAGCTAGTGGCCGAATCTGAGGCACTTGGCTGAGCCGCTAGGGAGAGCAGTAGGCCTTGTGACGACACGTATGCGGTCGTCCACCGTCCTCTAGACTAGCTACGCCTAGCGATTGCACGCGATCTGCCAGCCGTAAGTGAACACGTACGCCGTCATTTTCGCGCGTTTTACCGACGTCCCGTGGCTTTCACTTTTGACCACTGAACTGAAATCGGCACATTGATCACTCAGTGCTGCTGCTGGGCTGCGGAATGTTTGCGCTAATTTCGCTTTTTGTGCCCTTTTGTTTTCGACTTAGAAGCCCGTACGGGACGAAACGCGCAAAACCCGTCACGCGACCTACTGAAAAGGCAGAATAATAAGTGCATGCTAAACCAGGATCTGGAGTAGGACAAATAAGCATTAGACGAACTTATACACTCCGGACTGCGGTTTAATCGACACTTATCCCACGCTGGCAGGTCGGGTAGTTTGAACTATCGCTCTTGTCACGCTCGTGCACCGATGGGTTGTCGATGCACGTTATCCTATTGTAGACAGTATGGTAAACATAAACAGTATGACTGCCGGCGTGAAATAGAAGTTAAGTCACTGTAGTGTAGACGAAAAGATTTTCGAGGCTTAAACCGCATTCAGCTCGCACTGGTGCTATATTCACAATATTTAGGCTGCAGTCGTGCGTCGTAAAACAACGATGGTGTAGTTTATGCGATGCGAACGATACAACACTGTCTGGAGTGGTATGAGCTCATACTGCTACTGGCTTATCTACTCCAGCAGTGCGGTAGGTCTACATACCGGTGTTGAGGTCGGTGGTGGTAACATTGACCGGTGCGCCGGGTTGGCTGGACTGAGTGGCGTCCACAGTGAATACGGCCTTCTGTCCTTTGTGAACCCCGGTCGGCTGCAGCCCGGCGCCGTAACACTTTACCTTAGCCACCGGCGATTCCGATATCACTGGCGTATCCGTCACAGTGGCACGGAACGGACTTCCTATACACACGACAATATAGGACAACTAGAAATTTGGGGAAAAGAGCCCAACGTGGTGCCGAACATGGCAGTAAGTCCGACTGAAAGTTGCGACCAAAATATAACGTCATTACCAATCGACTTGCGGCCCATAGTTAGACCTGTAAGCGAGAGCGAGAGCGAGCGACTATACAAACGAGCGAGTCGAAGCGAGCGAAATTTAAAACGGCACATGATTTTTTACGCGCGACAGCATGTAATGCTTCGCGCGTCTTAGCTATCGTCGAGGCGTCTGTCTGTCTGTCTGTCTGTCTGTCCGTCAGTCACACTGTACGATTGTATCAAAACGCTGCAAGCTAAAATTACGAAATCTTCATCGTCGGCTGCCATAAATTAGCCTCCAGACCTACTCTCAGGATCCGTAAAGCTTTTCCAGAAATTCCACAGGGGTCATCCCGATTGAGTGCGTTAAATGAGTACTTGAACAAGGTGCGAAACATTGGCGATTTTGACCCAAATATAAGTCGCCGTATCTCATAAACGGTGAAAAAGGCCGAGTTTAATATTGATCACTAATAAGAAGTCCCATAAGCTTTTTCGATTTACACAAAAATCAATGACTGAACGACCTTGAAACCCAAAAATAAAGGATTTGAGGTCGATTGTTCCATGCTTAGGTTGACTCACGGTTTGCTAACCAGAAATTAACTTAACCTCTCGAGTTAACCTCGCGCACATTGTTCCACGCCAAATTCTGGCGTAAAACAAAGCGCCAGGTGTTAACCCGGATAATTCCCCGAGTTTCGAGTTAATCTCGTGGTGAACCGTAACCCGTGCATGGAACAGTCGACCCTTGGTGATTTTTTGCGTCTTTAGACATCCATAGGCTCCGGCGCACATATCGAAAGTAAATTGCGCCGAAGGCAACATGCATAAGTTATGAAATTATTAGCATTAAACAAAGATTTGGCAGTTTAAGTATCGACCCCTAGGTTTAAGAAGACTTCCACCACTTTCACCTTGAGTAGGCCTATCACACATTCAAATGTGAAGTACGCCAACTATGCAATCGACTTCGACGTGATTTAATGGAGATCACATCTTCTGCAAAAAATATAAAATAAAAAATACTTAATCCACAAGGTGAGACAAAATAGTAATCCACTGTCGTATTTTGCAAAATTTTTAGCAACCACGTATAAATTTTCCGACAGAACTTAATTTCTCACTTGTCTCGCTGAGCGAGAAAAGCGACCGAGATTTACCTACGAACGAGCGAGAAAACGGTTGGCGAGTCGCTTACAGGTTTACCCATAGTCTACCCATTGTCGACATTATAAATGTTTTCCCTCAAAAACTCCTCAACGCATCTCGCTAAAGTTTGGCGACATTCTTTCCAGATAAGGATCGTCCTTTGCCCGTCCTACCCCCCAATTTTGGTCTTGGTCTACTGTTCGGTTTCGGGAGAGAAGTGGAAAATAAAAAGTGAAAAGTAGAAAAAAAACAAAGCGTACGTACAGGCGGCCTAATAAATGATAAATCTGAAGGCGTCACATGGTGATAGAAAAAAACAATACAACATAAATAGGAAAACATGCAATTTGAGAAATGCTCACGTGACAAGCGCCAGCATCGGTATTGCCACCTGGCAGTAGGATCAGTGTACCGCATACAAAAAAAATAATAATGCATTTTGAAAAAGTACTCAAATCTGATGCTTCCCCACAAAGGCTTCAACCAGGAAAATATAAACTCAAACGGTTGGCGTGTGGTGAGATCTTCAACGACGGCGTTCTTACAAAGTTTTCTCTCCATTCTGACAGTAAAAGAATGTGGAACTCGGTTAACATTTGTTGAAGTTGAAACGTATAAGAAATGACAGTGCCATTTTTGGGCCACCCTGCATATTGAACGAATGAATAAATGAATCTGTCAATTTGTATAGCGCCCAATTAGAGAAGACCTCAAGAGCGCTCGCAGCCAAATAAATGAATTTTGAATTTTTTTCGCAAATGTATCTCTGGACAGTGATGAAGTCCGCAGGTCGACGGGGAGGCTGTTCCAAGTGGCCGGGCCAGCCACGGCAAAGTCCCTCCGACCGATCGTGGTCCTTGTGAGCGGCACGACGAGTGCCCCGCTGTTCGCCGACCGCAGCTGCGAGATATTGTACGGTACAGACCTGGTACGGGTTGTTCGGCAAACGTGACGGCGATCTCATAGCTGCCAGGAGAGTCCGGTAGATATTCGACGGTCAGTGTGCCATCGTGGTTGTCCACACAACCGATCTTTGGTTCCGTCGGTCCGACCACCGACAGCCCGACACCGCCTTTACCAGCACCGCGAGTCTCTATCGTGAATGTCTGAGGCTTCTTCACCTCTCCGCTCTTCAGTCCTGTCAGTAATCACAGATCCAACTACTGTTAGGACGATATATTACAAGAAATTTGAGCTAATGCTCACGAAACGCGCGAAAGCCTATAGCAGTTCCTGTTCGCAAACTGTCAGTCTATCTCCAGCCATTTCGTCGCAGTTCATTCTTGGAGTGTTCGCTGCAACCGAATATCGCAAAAATCAATAAAAACCACGTATTTTGGAAGTTCAGGGTCTTTCAAAGTCATCGATGTTGATACGAATGAAAAGCTCGTCACTAGTGCTTGTTGTGATAGACAGCATGCCTGCCTATCTGCAACCATTTTCACGAAAGACTGGCTAACAACGGTAATATAACGACTTTTGCGGGAGTACCGCTCTTCGATGCCCTCGTGCGCAGATTTCCCTGAACCTAGATAATCGAAACTTAGACCATCAAAATCTATGTTCAATGCTGAAAATTTCGTATGTAACTTCTCTACGGTTGTCTCAATTGATTTCGGCGCAATTCGCTCTTGAAATGTGTATCGCAGCCCGAAATCGCCAAAAATCCATAAAAACCTCTATTTTGGGGTTCAAGGTCATTCAAGATCATTAAATTTGGTGGCAATCGAGAGCCAGTGTACGACAATATAACGACTTTTAACCTAGGCCCTATCTCGCACCGTTATTGAGATACAGCGACTTATTGGCTAAAAATCACAAATATTTCCTACCCCCTCTCATTTAGCGCCCTCGTTCGGGGTGACCCCCTCCGAATTTATAAAAAAGCTTTAAGGTTCCTGAAACTAAAGTCTTCCAGGCAGCCGATAATAAAGATTTGGTATTTTAGCTTGCACCGTTTTTGACTGATTCACCCGCGTGACGGACAGACGGACGGACAGAATTGCGATGGCTAAGACGCGCCAAAGCAGTCTCGCAACTAGATTGTAGTGGTCAATTCTGTCCGTCCATCTGTCCATCACGCGAGTAGACCTAATAAAGCAATGGCGCAGCCAAAAATGTGAATTGGGGACTTCCCTGTCTTATTCTTCCTTTTCCCTTACCTTCCTCTCCCATTCCCCCTTCCTTCCCATCACCCCTTTTTCTCATTTTTCGTTTCCTCCATTGTTTTTTCCTTTCCCTCCCCTTAGAAGTAAGACCACTACAATCTAGTTGCGAGTCTGGGGCAGCGCTGCGAGAAACATCAAATGCGAACGTTTTTACGAAACATGTTTGTGTTTGTGAATACTGGAAGAAAAAAAACCGCAAAACTCTATTTTTACTCGACTCAGTGACTAAATCGGTTGCTTCAAGATACAACTTTTTTTATATTAATAACACACACTTTTGCTCTTTACACACGAATGTGACACGAGCTCTATTGGCTGCATATTGACAACGGTAAGCTCAAAGCAAGAAACACCTGGAAACGCAATATTCCTAATAAACCGGTTACAAAGAACAAAAATAAAAAAATAATTAATAATAATTAAAAAAATACTTAATTTTTTT
>Ga0209671_1006581_pt1 | contig 11942 bp, 7 predicted proteins | sample WorMetHERISLAND2_2_FD_187401 | JGI IMG/M metagenome (GOLD analysis project Ga0209671, IMG submission 187401) | Marine gutless worms symbiont microbial communities from Max Planck institute for Marine Microbiology, Germany - Olavius geniculatus... | ecosystem: Host-associated > Annelida >...
GCGATCAGCTATCGACATCTCCCGCGTAGATGACTTCTTAACCGCTGACGACTTCCTAGGCTCTGCTGCAGACCCACTCTGAGCCCCAGCACCACTGGATGATTTTTTAGCCTCATCGGCTGACGCCTTACCTCCTGCAGCACCACCGGATGACTTCCTAGCCACCTCGGCTGATCCACGAGCCCCTGCCTCTGCGGACGACCGTTGAGCCTCGGTCTGGTCAACGCCGGAGAAGCGTCGACTGGGTCGTTCAGTCGAGCTGCCCTGTCTGCTCGCTCTGGGAGGCACGGGCACGTCCTCGGCGCCTGCGTTTGATGAGACGTTCTCGTGGTCGTGAAAGTTCGACGACATGTTGGCGTTGTGGTGGCGCTGATGTGCTGACTGAATGGTGACCGACACGACCTTCTTCCTGTTTTCACTAAAAACATCTTTCTTGTCATTCGAGTCTCCTTCATTGTCGTCGTTGTCGTTGTCGTTGTTGTTGTTGTTGTTGTCATTGTTGTTACACTCCCGAGGCACGGCGACTACAACACTCTCATGGACTGCTGGCGGCTGCCCGGGGCCACTAGTACAAAGTCCCGACAGAAGACTTCTTGCATCAAGCTCTACATTATCATCAACAACGACAACAACATTTTGGCTTGGTACTGATGGTGATGACAACGACGACGATGACGATGACGATGGCAGTAGTGCTCGTGTTGAAATACTATCCCCATGTGACAAGCACGGGCACCGACACTCGTTCTTGGCGACAAGCCTGATAATGTCGTCGTTGTTGCTGCTGTTGTCGTTGTTTGTGTTGTTGTTGTTTCGATGCAACTGAACGCAAGGTGCACAGGATAAACCGGCACTTTGTCGTGACATGACGCCAGCATCGCACGGTGTGCATGCGACGACACTGTTGTTGTTGTTGTTGTTGTCGTCGTCGTCGTCGTTGTTGTTGTTGTTCTGTCTGTTGCCAGGACCAGTCACACCACGTAGTCGTTGCAGCCACGACGACAACGCGTTACTACTACTGTTATCAGCCGAGCTGGCAGGCGGTGTATGCACGTCAGGGGTGGTGTAACTATAAATTTTTCCGGCGCCCAGAGGCAGTAGCGGTGAGGTGCTTGCAACGTCAGTGTCGTCGTCGTCGTCGTCGTCGTTGTTGTTGTTGTTGTTGTTGTTGCTAGTGTAATTCACGCTCTTTCGGGGTTCTCCTGCCCCAAGGGGCTCTGGGTTCGCCAGCAATACCCCTACCCGGCGGTAGCGCTGCAGCAGTTCGCCCGATCCAACGCGGACCATCCTCATGACAAGCTGAATCAAGCCGGTGAGCAGGGTGGCGAGAAAAAGTACGAGGACCCAGTACAGCAGGCCGGTCAGTGAGGCCGGGTGATTATAGCTGGCTGCTACTGGTGCGTAGTAGGAGAGGGCGCCGGCAAACAGAATCGAGGCTACGAGAGCGTGGCATAGAGTCAGAGAGAAGAACGCATCCAGACGACCAGACATCAGCGTTGAACTCCACGTGGCGGTCCAGACGTGTAGTTCACGCAGACCCCGCCACACGTTGTCCATCAACTGCCTACATGCAAACCACACACCGTCAACGTACAGGGTGGGCCAAATTAATAAAAACAGACACTAGGACAAAAGTGTAATCTCATAAAATGGCAAGTCTGAGGTGTCACCCCGTAGCTCTGAGACGGATTCCGGCAAAGAGCCAGCGACAACTTATAACCCATTGACATCATCATCGTCATCAATTTATTGAGCACAAAGCAGCATGATACATAACACATAGTAGAATGCAGAGTTAGAAACATAAAACAATGTTGACTTCTCGTGTTGAAGAACCGTAGAAAGTGTATAATATAAAAGTGCAATTATAGCACACTTACTCGCTGCTGTTATTCCGCGGCGGTAGCAAAACCATCTGTTGTCCTCCGTTGTTGGTAGCGATCAACCAGCGATGTAGCGGCAGGTAGTTTGCAGCAGTGCCCGCGCGTATGTCCGTCACCGTTATGTAGCTTAGATACCTATGCACGACCCGGATATGCACACATGTCAACTTAGCCAAAACGAGGGTTAAAAACCCAGCTTTTTAAGGAAAAACAAACCGGTCGGTTTTCTTGACTTTTGCGCATTTCTGTTAAAGCCAGTTTTGCCAGTTTTTTTAAAAACCCTAGTTGGCGGGTTTTGGGAATTCGCGGGGGTTTAAGTTAATATTACAATAGCGCTGTTAGATACTGTCCACGTCAATTGAATGTCCAAAAAATTGAAAATTCCTATCTGCAAAGTTTTAAAAACTTAACCATAATGAAGCATTTTATTCTTTCTGAAAATAAAAGTAAAATTGGATTAGGCCTAAGCAAAACTGCAAAACCGCCCACAATGTGCATCAAGAGACAAAAAAAACATCGAACACTTATCAATAAATTTGCCAAATATTGATGCATTTATTCACTCCCTAGAAAAGTTGCAATAAATCTGTCATATCTGATCGCTGTGCTGCGAATTTTCTAGAGAATGTACTAGTAACAGAATTAGAGAAATGGTGCACTATTTGCTGAAACTACAAACACAGTGTTAGTGTCTTGGTGTTTATGACTCACAGTGTGAACACAAAGGGTAAAGGGGGCGACTGGAATCGCGAGACCTGACATCGCGAGAATGGACAACGTGGCACCAGATCACAACAGTGGAAATCGCGAAACATGACAACGCGGCACCAAACAGCAGGGATGGACATCGCAAGACAATGCGAAGTAACGCTAAATGACGCATAAAATTTACTTTAATTTCACGTAACCCGTAGTAAGTTAAACATTAAATAAACTTTGTCGCGCGTTTCGTTAGGAAAATATCAGCAAAATAGCATAATGCAGCAGTATTACATAAAAACATTCCATAAACTTTGACACGGAATTGTTACTAAAATAACGGCATAAAGAATAGCAAAATCAGTCAGTTCAACATTGAGTAAACTGTGAGGCGCGTTTAGTTAGAAAAATACGATGTAAAAACGTTGGCAGTTTTCATTTGGTGCCATCAGTTGATGACAAGGTCTACTAACTGACATGTGACTTTGCGGCCGGCTGGCCACGCTTCATTGGTCAGACTGACAGTACTGTCTAAGCTCGCTGATGAAGGGACCCTTTTTGCTCAACTTCTGATCTGGTGTCGCGTTGTCAGGTCTCGCGATTTCAGCGCCCCCGGGTAAAGTCCTTACAAGCCACAAGGCCCATAGGGCAGCGCTGATCTGCGTTTCCTTAACCCTTAGCCAGACACCAGTTTACACTGCAAGACTGCAGATACGGGGCCAGTGCATTCGCAAGTACTCACTGCGCTTACCCACGGAGAGATAGCCAAACTGAGTTATCCTGAATAATTGGTTATGAAATAGCTTACCCGTCTACTGATGGTCACCCATCCAAGTACTAACCGGGCCCGGCGTCGATTAACTTGGTTGATGCCACCAACGACGTTACCAACTAAGCTAAACGGCCACCATACGACACACAAAACAGCAACTGAAACACATCCAATTTACTCTGTAAAACAAACTAACTTCAAACGTAAACAGTACACCAAGAAACTTCCAGGCTAATGCTATATAATAATTACCAAGATTCATATTCGAGCTGTGTGGACAGTTCGACAACTGCAAACTGAATAGCACCCAGCGGCTCTGCACGCATAATCACTATCAATCAGTCAATTTTATTTCAGACAGTGAACGGACAAAATTTCCCTGGGATAAATCCCCCCTGTTAAAAATCTTTCTGGAAATTCCTTCGCCTAAAAACCACATCTGGAATAAAATTTTTGGTCCCATTATAATAAAACACTATTGTCAGCAGTGTTGATAACTATTATTCTAATGTTTCTACACCACGCCCGGAAAAAAGAGCCTACATTTTCACTAAATAACTAAATGAAAAAAGTACTTTTTACAATTTTTGGCACACATTAGTGCGACGATACGATTTACCAAAAACATGAAAAATTTGCTTTCGAAATTTACTTATGAGTATGCAGTGTTGAAGTAATTATGACGTAATCTCCGGGCGTCTATTAAAACTTTCATGCCAAAAAACACGACAAGGCCGATATAAAAGTAATGGATCACTGCCGTGTTTTGACCACTTTATCGTACAATTGAACTATGGCCGTGTAGCTGGCGCACGACATAAAAAGTATAAATTTTACACTAAGCTATGCATCTCTATACACCGTGTAGCAATAAAAACAGTCAAAATTGTTTTTGTCATAACTGTGCCTAATTTCCACCAGCTTTAATAATTATTGGAAAGACAATGACAAAGACGACGAGATTATGTAAGGGGCACTCGATGTCCACCTCACCTAATTTGTGTCAACGCACTATTATGCGAAACAATAATGTTCAAAATTGTTGCATAACGCTGAGTCGTTGTCTCCAGTAAACGTTGTGACGACTTAATTAAACACATAACAAACTGAAATGTAAACCATTTAGCAAAATCATAAGTTTGAATAACAACTCGCTTGCAAATTATCAGAGTTTATGCCCAAAGTGTGCCCGCATACACGGACACATTGGCTTAGCCTAAATGCAACGCCAGCGGCTAAAAGTGGAATCAACGATCGACTGATCAATTGGCATTCACTCATCGATTGGACACATTTAAGCTTATCAGTCAGCTATTTTGTTGTTTGCTATTCTTACCGTAAAATATTCACTTCCACAAAATTATTACATAAATGACGTGGCGCGCTCTAACGAATTGATGATGCAAAGATGAGCTACGTGATACAAATAATCACCATGCAATGTAACAACTTGGAGCATCTGTGTTTCACACGGTAGTGCATAGACAATGACAACCGGGACACTCAGTGCACCTTACATAATATCGTCATCTTAGTCATCGTCTTGCATAAATGAGGTGGAACATGAATGCACCTTACATAATTTTATCGTCTTTGCCATCTTTGTGCCAAACATTTTCAAAGTTGGTGGAAAGTTGATAAAGTTGTGACGAAAACAATTTTGACTGTTTTTACTGGGACACCGTGTGACAGGCTCGCACTGATAACAGATCTGGTATTTTCCACCAATAACAAACAGCCCGTCGCTATACCATAACAGAGTGCTGGTAGACTGTAACAGGCGGTCATCAAGCAAAAACTGTCATGCAATAGCGAGCCTAATTCTGTGCTGTTCGCGTTAACACTCCAGCTGGATTGTTTCCGTTTCACTCGCTCTGACGTCAAAAATCACAACGACTCACATCCGCAACAAATTTATACGCGTTCGTGGAGAGTGTACGTTTTATTCACACAGAGAATGTAATTGATTCTCATTAATTATTGAACGACACTTGCATTGGGGCTGTTAAGGCGTAAGCAGAGCGACGTAACTAAACTGAACTGACATGGTTTTTAGTTTTTGATGCAACTGACCATCGAACAAGTAGTAATGCATAACAGTGGGCACCGTCTAACGGCGTCGGTGGCCTACGTGACTACGCGCACGTGACTACGCCTAATGCGTCAAACAATAAGCTCGCCTGCTTGCCTATTGGTCAGTTCGTCAAAACTATAAACCGTGTCAGTTCAGTTCAGTTCAGTTACGTTGTTCTGCACGCGATACGTCGATCGTGCGATAACGGTGTATACATAATTAGACTAACAGACCGTCAGCGATGACAAGGAAGTCTATGGAAGCGCTACGACCAAGCAGCGTGGCTCCAGTCTCAGTGAGAATTTCACCGCGAATTATCTGGACCTCGGAAACCGCGTCACGTCCGTTCAACGTCAGACTCACCGTACCAGCTGTACCGGCACCTACACATCACGTACACACTAGTAATAGTTGATGTAGGCTCAGTTGTAGTAGCAGTAATAGTGGTAATACATGTATTTAGTAAAATGTCGTAGTAGCCTAATCAAAACCGCACAGCCCTTAAAGCTAACAAGAAAGCCCAGCTGTCGCTAGAAAAGACGCGTTACAGCCTGTACAGTTCTTGTTGCAGTACTGACCTTCAAGGTCATCCAAGGTCGATGATTTTCATCTCATGTAAAAGGGCTTATGCGATTTTCTATTAGTGATAGCAACTTTGGCCCTATCTGCCAAAGTTTAGCCGCAATAGGCCTACATGTGTGACGGACATGGCCCTACTCCTTTTTGCCACGTTAAACTTTTCTCTTGTCACTAATTTCTTTTGACTTTCAAAGGCCTTCTAAATGAGCTTTGAATGAAAACAGAGTAGTCAAAATAGGCTACAGGCTATACAGTTGAGACGCGTTACCTTTACGTGAGCCGGTGACAAGTGTGACGAGATACGGGTGCGAGGTGGGAATGTTTTTCGGAGGCCAACTCAGCACGTACAGTGGAGACTACAAATACACACCTCACCACATGTACAATAACGTTAGGCCTAGCCTACATGCCTATATATAGGCCTATAAGGCCTACCCAACATATACGAACAGGTCGCTACGTTCCCTGTCCGCTTGATTTTTGGTCCTTCGGAGCTGAACCTCAGCTTGCGGCTTCGATCTCGACTTTCGGAATCAATTCCCGAGTCCGCAAGAAAAACTGCGGATTTGGGTCCACCTATACATGTGCGTCAGCAGTCTGCACACGACTGTTACAGCCCACACTGGTAAGGCAGGCCTCGCTCAGGCTCGTTGCAGCTGGCAGGCCCGCTGCGCAGCAAAATCTTGGAAAAAGTGAAATTTTCTCAAACGGACGACCCTTAACAACATCTGACCTAGTTCACAGCACTAGCACAGCCAAGTAAGAAACGGATCTGCGTGCAAAATTTTGCCGCCGCAAGTCGTGCCGTTTCGGAGCTATTGGCGCTATACTATTTTTGGGTGTTTATTTACACTTACGCATTCAAGCAAAATGGCAATTATTATTGCGAGTTGTTTGTACCCAAAAGATTAAAATACTCAAAAACATTACATTAATGAGCTGAATGCCAGTTTTGGCAAAGCAAAACGAATGGCCATCCGTACTTTCAAAAAGCCCATTTAATAGTAGGGCCTCTAGGCCTACACCATGGTGACACCTTGTATGTAGAGAAAAGACTAAAATAAAAACCAATATTTTTTCCGAAAGAGCTATCTGCCTAAATACTCTATTTTCGTGTTTGACTTATTGTGATTAAATTATTGATCACAGCGCTCCCCCAGATCCCCTAGCAGGTGATGTGAAGATCCTGCAGTGACACGTAGATAGATAGCCTAACTCAGTCTCAGGGCTGTGATTGATCCCCAAGTCGAGAACAGACATGGGGACTGAACCCCCCCCGCGCTAGAACTTGCACTTACCTACTTATGATTCACACACCGCAGGGGTAGCACCAATCAGCGATTACGCCTTTTATCGAATTACGTTGGTCATTTGTCATTACATATTGCATTACATAGCCTAGGCCTATAGGCGTAGGCTATATGTCAAATGTTCGGCACGATGTGTCATCTGTCTGCCGTCGTTTGTAACTCATGTATTGTGGCTAAACTGTACGCCGTAGAGTGATGACGAATTCTCATATGCTGTCATTAGTAACCATGTATCTATCTTCAGCGGTTTGGCCGCAATTTTGAATGCGTATAGTTGCTGCCTACAGCCAATCACCCACCTTCGCCGAATTAGCATATCGTATCCTAATACTGATTGTAGAGTTCAATATAGCGACGTCACCACAGCGCATGGGGCTGTACTCACTCTGGGACATCGCTTTTTCGCAATAAGAAGTTGGACGCTAACCTTCAATCAAAATTACCAGGTGGTACCGTCGCCCGACCGACCTTGTCGACAGCTGAGCTTCTTGTTATTCTTAGTCTTACAGCAGCAACATTTATAGGCAATACGTACAAGACATCCGCGCCAGCGCCAGACGAAAAGCAGAAGCGCAGCGATAAGGTAGATGACAAACAGCGCGACGGCAGTCAGCAGAACGAGGTGGTTGTAGACGCCAAACGACAGGTTCCATGGTGAACCATCGTAGCTAGGCCGAGCTACTACCGGAGGCCTGTTAGCGTCTGCACCCACGTCACCAGCAGCACGTTCTACAATAACTGAGCCACCAGCACGACTTGCGCCCATATCTCCTCCCATCTATATATCATATCACATCATATGCTTATGCAAATGATATAAGCCCCTAGTGCCCCCATCAGCGCCGTGGGATTAAACAAGTAGGCAGAAAGTTCCAACAGACAACTACAAATTTCCGACGAAAGAGACTATAGGTAACCTACTCAAAATATCAATCTGCAACCCCAAATTTCGTATTTTGAAAAAAAATTCCATAAAAAATTGCCAGCAGGCTAAAATTTAGAAAGGACAATGCCTCCTCCCACGACGCCTGGCCCCAAGTTAGACCATGAGTGCATGACGTGCATCATGGGTGCAATATAACGCGTGTCGTTACAATCAAATGTAGAAAAAATCGTAATAATTTAGTCACATCAGTGTTAACAGATTCAGAACAATGTTGCGTGAAAAGACGCATGCCCGAGCCGACGTTCTGCGGAGTGCGGACACATTGGGACTGAGGCAGGTGATTCCACGCAGCCGCCCCCCCCGCGTAAGTAAAAGTTGGCGCTACTATCCAGACAAGCTATCAAGAAGGGCAGGCCTATTGCAACATGAATAACAATTATAAAAGCGCCATGCTAGTCTTACTACGAATACTTGAGATACAAATCTGTCATTTTTTGTGCTGTTTATCGTCGTAATTTCCGGACAAAGTTTCGTGTTAATTGTATATGTGACTAATTTTAGTTTAGTTACAAAATGAATACGTGACAGTGAGCGATGCCGATTATATTTCACGCATCATTTTCTTAATAATAATTCTACACCACTCTTTAATGAAAAAAAATAATTTTCCTACAAATTTCATCAAAAACGTGATATTTCCGAACAGTCAAGTACATCGGTCTCGATCAGCTGTTCTGTGACGTCATTTGTAAACAATGATGTCAGTTTCCCAGTAAATAAGTAAATGTTACAACATGTCGTCGTCATTTACAAGCTTTCGCACGCTACTGTCATGCCATGAACACTTTGGGTATCGCAATTTCACATTAACACCGTAAAATTTAACCATGTGCATTAAAGTGTTCACACCAAATTGACATTTCACTTGTAAGCATCATAGCATGGTTGGAAGATGATGCTTGTAAGCGCAACGGCCGCGAGCTCGAGAGTGTCTATCAATGGTTGTTATTATTTAGTGTACTTGTCTGTGTTTGCACGAGGACGATCCAAGATGTCTTCCGGCGGGGGTGTGGCTGTCGGCCAAGATAACAACAAATTACAGACGTATAAAAAAGCGATACAAATAGTGTGTCTCTGTGTGGCTTGGTACATCGCCAGTTCTGCGAACGGTGTAGTAGGAAAGATTGTATTAAGCGACTTTCCGTATCCTATGACGGTCAGTATGGTTCAGCTTGCGTCGATATCGCTCTATCTGATACCGGTGATGAAGGCTTGGAAGGTTCCGTCGACGAAACCGTCTGATATACCGCTCAAGTACTGGTTTCAGATGATCATACCGCTCGCGTTCGGAAAGTTCTTCGCGTCTGTATCGTCACATATCAGCATATGGAAGGTTCCAGTGTCGTATGCCCACACAGGTATGATTGGTCATATGCACAGACCTATAAATGAGACTGTTTACTCACCTTTCGCCTAATTAGACCCGGGAGTCACCCATCTTTTGAAATCTGACCTGACTTCGACTTGGAACGTCGTCAAGTCGACTTAAGTCGACGACTTGGATAAAAACGTGACTTGGCGTAGCCTAATGTTTAAGCCTTTCAATCTATGAATCTGAGCCGTGTACCCAAGTTGAAAATAAATCATGACCGCCTGGACCTAAGGACTGATGACTACAGTGGTGCCAGACTGTTAGGATACCCCAGTTTCAGCAACTTGTCATATGTCAGTAGCCATTAAACTGGTGATGATGTTTCTTTGTTGTTTTTGATGTTTTTGCTGAAACTGGGGTATCTGTTCTAATATCTAATAGTCCAGTGTGACTGCAGCTGGGGCCACATGGCGTCATTATCTTAATGATCATGGTGAATCAGTGTAGTTAATATTTGCCTATCTTACAGTGAAAAACAGGCACAAGTTGGCTTAAGAAATTCCTTGGACAGCAGTTCTGTTTTTAGTTGATGACAGAATGCCAGTTGTGTAGTGGTATAGCAGTGAGTTTCATGCAGTCAATTTTGCAGTAGTAAGTCTGAGAAAACTAGCAGGCTGAAACATGCATGCATGCTTGGAGTTTGTGTGTAAGTGGCCCATTTCTGCTGTTACTCTAGGTTAAGGTGTGCATGAATGTTTTCTTAAGAATTCACTCATAATCATTAGGTTTATATCAAACAGTAACAACGAAAAATAAAGTTGCTGAATGAAAGTCAGCAACTCATGCAGCAGTCATGGATTGGACATCTTATACAGAACAAATACTGTACCTTGTTGTTATTTTTCTGATCGCTAAACATATCTTACCTTTTTTTGATTGGTTGGTTGGTTGGTTGTGAGAGGTGAGAGGTTATTGGAAGTATTAGTGCAGTAATGTGATTGATTGCATGTAATGTTTGTAGTCAAAGCTACAATGCCATTCTTCACAGTACTGCTCTCACGGCTCATAATGCACGAACAACAAACAGTCAAGGTAACATAAACTTTTGTACTTCGTTATAACAGAGCATTAGTAGCACATATATGCTGATGCAAGAACTGCTGCAGCAATAACTTATGATTGTGCATCAAGCAAATTAGTCGACTGAGTAAGCTTTAAAAATTATGAAGTTGATTTGGTTGGAATTTTGTATTATTACTTAGCTTATGATTGGTTGATTTACCAGTATGATTTTTGTCATGATTTTTTTAGTTGCATATTATAACTGATGATAAATTCCATTCTAGCAATACTTGATGGTTACTGAGAGACAGAGAGGTTAACAGAAATCAAGGAGTTGTGTTTATATGCTTTGGGCATTTGTTGATGATGATGATGATGATGTAACTGTGATGATTTCTGTTCCACAGGTATACTGCTCGTTGGTACCAATCGTTGCTGGAGTCATAATTGCATCTGTCACTGAACTGTCATTCGATTTCGTCGGTCTTGTCAGTGCACTCTCTGCTACTCTAGGCTTCGCTCTACAGAATATCTTCTCAAAGAAGGTGCTTGGACTGTGGTTTTCTTTATAGCAGTATGGTACTAATGATATCTGGATACTTTAATAATAGCTGACCATTTCATTTATGGCTGGTAATCATTTTCTAATAAGAATATATGTGCTGCTGTTACCATGGCTCTGCCAAATTGTGAAAGACCACCATGTGATGAATGTAGAATAATGCCAGACAGCTGCTGGTTTTTGGACCAAGCCAATCTGCTTGAGCTGCAGATTTGCCTATACCCATCTGTAGTGCCACAGCACCAGAGCAAGTACTTGGACCTTGCACTTTTTGCTTTGCATCATTTTGTGTAAATATAGTTTTTCAGCCTGCTTGATGTACTATCGTTTCAGAGCAGTGTATGTTTACATGTTTCTATTTTGACTTATCGATCGTGCCTGCGTGTGTTGCGCAGTGTTTGAAAGACACGGGGATTCATCAGTTTCGACTGCTGTTTATTCTTGCCGTAATTTCTGGTGTCTGTTTCGCTCCGTTGTGGGTCATTTACGACCTCAGTCGCATCTTAAACGACTCGAGCCTTGTAAATATTTTCATCTCTCTGCATTCTGGTTTGATTTTATCTTACAGTTACGCGGCTAGTTTTTTGGCAAAAGTTTTTAGTTTCTGTGTAAATGGCTATCTCTTCTAAAATTACTAGCATACTTGCTTTATTAGGTCTAATGAATAGTGACACATTCTTCTTACCATTTGGCTGAAAACAAAAAAAAATTTAAAATTAGCTGTGTTATTCTGTTAAATACAT
>Ga0209671_1006583_pt1 | contig 11941 bp, 3 predicted proteins | sample WorMetHERISLAND2_2_FD_187401 | JGI IMG/M metagenome (GOLD analysis project Ga0209671, IMG submission 187401) | Marine gutless worms symbiont microbial communities from Max Planck institute for Marine Microbiology, Germany - Olavius geniculatus... | ecosystem: Host-associated > Annelida >...
CAACTCCGCTGTAGTCTGAAGTCCGGTATCCTTCCTGAGCCTGTCCACATACGTCAGTCTCTGACTCCCTCTGTTGAACTTTCCTTGGGTTGGTTCCCAGAGTACCAGGTTGCTCACTTCTAGCTCGCTATGTCTCACACAGTGCCCTGCAAGTCCAAGTCTTTTTTTCCCGGATCTTATTTGATATCCTCGGTAGGTTACCATAGAGGTCCTCATTTGTCATTTTGTCCATCCACATAATGTTCATGACCATCCTCAACATATGAGTGTAGCAACCATCTAGTCTGGATTCGTCCTTTGCGGATAGCGTCCATGTCCCCCCAATGGCACCCTGAACACGCCAGCGATGACGTAATAGACGTTTTTGACGACGTCAGACACAGGTCAAGCTGACTGGCGTTGGTCTTTGGGACGTACGAGCGTACTGCAGACGAAACGTCCGTAATTTCTTTGGAGTGCCGCGGACTGCAAGTCCTCGTTGCGTGGTGGGTGTCGATTTTGACTCGTTGTCGCAGAACGCTAGGCTCATTGTATCACTGTATCTCCGTGACCGTGAACGAAACGTACGTGTTTTGAAGACCATGCGGCATAGACCGACCGGTGCATTCGCTTGCACTTCAGTCACCTGCAACTACTACGAGTCGTGAAATGCGTGAACTGTTGCTGTAGAGGCTTAAGATACGCCAGAATCACACGCATGCAGACGTTGTCTCCTCCTCTTCTTAGCACGTCGATTACGGGCGTACGGAGCGAGCGAAATGTACTGAACTAAACTGAACCGAAGCAACAGAAGTTACAGATCATTTCAGCTCAGTTTATTTCGTTTGCTCTGTACAACATTTAGCAGCTCCGTCGTCAGTGTTATCATTTTTGATTTTATAAATTTTTGCTTCCAAAATAGTTTGGTGTTGTGCTTTAAACAGTGCGTTGAGGTCGTGGCAGAAAGGGCAACGAAACGGCTGCCGGTTCTAAATTTTGGTCTGCCGTGAAAAAAACTGTGTCGAAAACTTTTCGTTTAAAAATATGACATTTGGGGCTCAAATCTTCCATTTTGGAAATGTTTGAAGGCAAAATTAAAATTTTTAGCACCCATAATCATATCGTCTGTTAGAATTTTGTAGCTGTTTGTTGCAAAAATAACAGCCTTTTGACGACGCTGAAGATTTTAGCCCTAAACAAGACGCAAGACCTCATGAAAGACCACACACTGAAAGCGCGCGAAGAGCTGAAAATTGAAGTAAAATAACATGACGTTTCGGCTCAGTTTAGTTGAGTTAATATGTCGCTCTGCACGCGCCGTGACAGCTATTCCTACTCGATGGTTTTCAAAACTGATTTTATGAAATACATCAATCCTTTTTCATTCGAATACCAGCTGACAAGCAGATAACGAGATAAAGAGGTTTTACACTGGCAATTGACTTTGAACGATGTCAAACTGTAGCATACGCACGTCGTCTCGTTTGATTTGTCGGACTGCAGTCCTTATATGCCTGAGACGGATAGAGATAAAGAGATAAAGAGACAGAAAGAGTTTATACACGGGGGACGGGGACTTAAGAGTCGACTCGTTAGCTCATTGTGCTGATAAGACGGTCTGCAGATCTTCGAATGCCGCGACGCAGTCACACGTCTTGCTGCTCTTGCACCAGAGAACAGCGACCGACTGACTATACGACTGTCTCTGGAAGCGGACAAAATTTCTTCCCCGGACAAAATCTGCCGAACAAAGTTTCTCCGTCTTTCTCCGCGATACGGAAGATCATTGTAATGGTTAAAGGGTAAAATAATATCGCTCTTCATAAATAACCTATCTCAGAGCTACGGTCTACGGATTGTCACCGGCCATATGGGATCACCTGCCACCCGACACAGGTGAACATGCCCCGCCAGACAGACCGGTGCTCGCCATTAACTTCCAGTTTTTGTATAGAAAACACAAATGACTTTAGCGCGATATACACTTTTGCAGAGTAGATTTAAATCATAACGTGAAGGAGAATTATTCTATCCAACGGAGAGGAGGAATCATGTTGTCTTGGCAGTCAGTGCCAAGTGGGTTAAAGCCGACGGAACTATAGCACATGCAGAAAGGCTGCTGGAACAAAGATCAAAGCCACTTCTTGCATCTTGATACAGACAGGTGCCGCCGCAGACTTGAGTTGAATCCCTCGAGTAGTGAGTAGCACGTGGTTCTGACGCCTGTCGCTAGGGTGCGCTGCGGTATTCCGATTAATCTAAACAACCAACTGAATGAACTGATGCTGCTTGCGTCTCATACAAACGAGCAGTTTTCAAACTTTTCTTGTAATTTGTGGCCAGTGCCGGATGTGGGGTCTATCGATGCTGCAGCATTAGGCCTTTTCATGAAATAAACCAGCAGCCATGGACTGTCTTGGCCTATTAAGATTGTCCCAGATGTTTTTTTTCATTTCAACTACGCATACTTACAATCAATTCTTGGGCACTAGTGAGCCATTGTGATTTTTTTTGTCGAATTTTTTCGAATAAGTGTAAAATAAAATTTTTATTTCATAACAATAAAAAGGCACTTTCTTGCGCAGAACTGCGTCATTTGACGTATTAAGCGTAAAAATCAGTCTAACGGACTCGCCTGCAGACGAGTTGAAAAACCAAAAAAGTGTAGTAAATTTCGAACAGAAGGGGTATATATTTCACTTATATGGGGAGCAAAAACCCCTGGGAGGATTGAGCCCAATTTTTGGTGATAGGCGTCCACGACGTAATCACGCCATTCAAATTTGGTGACGATCGGTTCAGGGTTTTCTTTTGGTTGGCTAAGGGTCAAATTTTGCCTTTTCCCATAGACTTTGAAGGTCGTCCTTACAACACTACCGTGTGAAGTGTGATTTCAGTCAGAAAACACCTAGGTCTATTGTAGACCTAACTTAGTTTAAAAAAGTAAGCATTGAAGTCTATTTCAAAACATTTTATTAACCAAAATACTAAGTAATATATACACGCAACGCTTATAAATAACCAAAACGTTAAAGACACGACGACTGAAAACAGCACCGTTCAGTACAAACACTATCACATTGTGCGCGCAGCACGCAAAATGTCTGTCGTAAGGAAACGGTAAACACGAACGTCGTGGCAAGGGGCCGGGCCTCCCCCTCCTAAATTTGGGCTGTGGAAAGATTTTCACAAAATCTTCCCGTCAAGAAACTTTCGCGCAAAAATGCAAAATTTTGGACTAAAAACCCCGAATTTTTGGGAAATTTCGGGGAACAATTAAAATTACTGCACCCATAATCTTCTGTCAAAAGTGTCTTTCGGAATGATTGCAACTTATTGCCGCTTTTTCACCCGCGACGCCGTTGGCGGTATAAACATGAACAACTGCGCACTGTACACAGTGTTAGAATTGAGAAAAATTAGCTGGGGGTTGAACTTTTTGACCATCAGAGCTCGATCAAAATTGTGATGTAATCGTATGTATATAGTATATAGCTGACCCCCTCCCCAATACATAATTTGACACCAGATCATAGTGGATTGCAGCAAAGTGTACATAGCCTTCGCTATTAGAATAATAAAACTGCGAATAAAAACAGCACATATGGTGTTATGTCGAAACAGTTGGGTGAAGGGAGCTAAACAGGATTTAGTGAAGGTCGACCCTAACAAATTTTGCATGGGCATGCCCCCCTCTGTTGAGCCATTGGCACATATCTCGACCCTCGTACTGAATCGTTTAGGTCTATAGTCCACGCTGTAGTCAATGTATTGGTGACAAACTAAGCAAAGTACAGCAATGTCTAAAAATATCTAACTACATTATTCGTTGGATTTCAAATCGATCCAGTGGAAGAATTATAAGCACAAACGTACAGTGGCGGCGCCAGGTTTTTAGTTTTTTTGCTATCAGGAAAGCCAAGAGATTGAAGCATGCATGGGAAAATTGTATTTGCTTTTCGTTTGCAAAGTAAATTACTTTATCGTGGTGTGTAAAACTCAGACTAGTGAAAGGGGGTTCTAAATAGAAGCCAAGTCTAAAATGGAAAACTTAGTGTCCCCTGGCCGCGCTTGGGGCCGCCACTGCTAATACATGTGAACCTGAGCCGTTTTGTGAAATATGAATATCACACCATCAGTATGAAAGCCTTAAATACATGGCAAAAATATCATAATACAAAAGCAAGCACGATGAAGCAAGTAGGCCTAACGTAAAAGGCATTCATTCAAGTGCTCGCATTGGATTTGCTCGTACTAACGGTCTACGTGACGCAACACATGTGACGTAACGCCAACTGGCTAGTAAGTAAAAAAAGTCCCAAACTCCCGCGCATTCATCATAACTTCATATGAAATATTAACCGATTTAAAAAAATTTTCACTAGCCGCATAAGTGGTAAATTTGAACTACCGCACTAATAATCATCAAATACGAAATACAGTCAGGCGCGGTAGACCTTAGAAAGCCACTGCGTCCGGTAAAAAATCGACCCCCTGGACATCATGCAATAAAAATGTCAAATTTGAACAAATTTGAATAAAGTTTTGTACACTTCATCATCAATAAATTTTTGAAGCGAATGCCATATTATTTCTTACCAAAATTATTAATTGTTGAATATCCATAACAAAATATCTCCGTTACCAATATGGTGTTACATAAGCAAACTCCTGTGTTCATTTGCATAACTTTAACAAACAGCATCTGATTCTGGCAAAATTTTACATCAACAATGCATCATTTATTCGCAATTAACTTGCCAAATTACAGTTAAATATATCTACGTAAAAAATAGTTTCAGCAGCTTTTGTGAGGTCGCCTCAAAACGTGAAGTGTCCAGTATTAGGCAACCGTTTGTTTAATCCTGACAGTGTCCACAGCTTGCTGGGAAATTTCGCAATAAACTTTTAATACCCTTTCTTTTGTTTTAACAGTCTAATCAAAAAAAACAATCATCTGCAAAAAACACCATTTTGTTATTGTGCACGTTATTTTGATTGCGTCAACAATGTTACTTCCGCTTGAGCGACTGTTCAACATTTAATAATTTTGGTAAGAATTAATATTTTTCTACGAAATTTGGCAGTCGCTTTGAAAATTTATTGAGGATTAAGTGTATGCAACTTTATTCAAATTCGTTCAGATTTGACATTTTTATTGCACGATATCTAGAGGGTCAGTTTCTTTCACCAGACACAGTGTATAATAAGAGCTACAACTCGCATATTCCAAAGCTAAGAAGAAACACGTTGCGGGTTTGACAAGATCTTTAAAGGCGCGTACAGAACGATAGAAGTGAAAATTGAACTAAACTCAACTGAAACAAAATGAAAGCAAAAGCGCAGGGCTTTTATTGCCGTTCAGTTTTTACGCACGAAAGCAGCTACTGCCTTAGCGCGTCTTAGCCATCGCAATTCTGTCTGTCTGTCACACGGGTGGATCAGTCAAAAAACGGTGCAAGCTAGGATCATCAAATCTTCACCGCGGCTAGCAGAAAGACTCTAGTTTCAGGAATTGTAAAGCTTTTTTCATAAATTCGAAGAGGGTCACCCCTAACAAGAGCACTAAATGAAAGGGAGTGGGAAAATTTGGGATTTTCAGCCAATAAGTCGCTGTATCTCAGTAACAGTGCGAGATATGGCCTAGGTTACTATTAATCACTAATAGGAAGTCGTACACTGGCTCTCGATTGGCGCCGAATTCAATGACCTTGGAATGCTGGATGACCTTGAACGTTAAAATATGGGGTTTTTATGAATTTTTGGTAATTTCGGGCTGCGAGACACATTTCAAAAGCGAATTGCGCCGAAATCAATTGAGTTAGACATAGAAAAGCTGCATACAAAATTTTCAGCATTGAACATAGATTTCGACGGTCCAAGTCTCGATTTTCTAGGTTCAAGGAAACCTGCGCAAGAGGGCATCAAAGAGCAGTACTTCCGTAAAAGTCGTTATTTTATCGTTGTTGGCCAGTCTTTCGTGAAAACGGTTGCAGATAGGCATGTGAATGCTACCTATCACAACAAGCACTAGTTGCGAGCTTTTCAGTCTTATCAACGTCGATGACTTTGAAAGACCCTGAACTTCCAAAATAATTGGTTTTATTAATTTTTGCAATCTTCAGCTGCAGCGCACACTCTAAGAATGAACTACGACGAAATGGCTGGAAATAGACTGACAGTTTGTGAACAGGTTGGCTATAGGCATTCGCGCGTCTCGTGAGCATTAGCTCAAATTCGTTGTCACTCTGTACGCACCTCAAGGAACATTTAATTGCAAACTTACAGTAAATTATGACAATACATCAACATTTGATGCAGTTATGACAAAAACCTCTGGGCCTTACTTTCCATTACGCATTTAGTCTAGTCAATAACTGTAGGCCTATGTTGCTCAGTCTGTTACACACCGTATCTTTGCTTGGCAGCAAGACCTGCTGATGTTGTCCACTCCAAGGGAGGCATGGAAGCCTCACCCCTCGACATATTTATACCGGCATACTTGAGCAAACCAGAAGCAGCTAGAGCGTAGTACTGCGCCTGCGCGGCGGCTGCCTGGACTAAAAATGGCGGCTGCTGTTGCGACGACGAATTGTTTGGAGTCGAACCGGTGGATTTTCTGGGCGGCGGTGCGGTGTCGCCGACTAGCGAGTGGATTCTGAACGCGTCCCCGGCAGGAGTTTGTTGTCTCGTTGTCCGTGTTGTAGACCTATGGATACTGTTACTGGTATGGGCCACACAGTCGGGACAACAACGCGTTGGTCTGCCAACATCAGGACTGCCGTTGTCATTCCTCGTTACAGTGGTGTACAGTTGACCGCAATTGTCACATCGCTCGCGCCCCTCCTCTGCCATACAACACACGTACAAACACACTGAAGCTATGCAGCAGTAATTAATGTCCGCGGTAGTATTGTTTGGCAGTACTGTTTGTCCGTTTTTTGTCTCTGTTAACACGGTATCTCATTAACTCCACTTATCTTGACGAAATCTGTGCATTGTGCATTGTCCACTGAACAAAAAAGTCATATGTCAATGGCCACGTAGTTTTATTGTCTTTTGGTGCACATGATCCAGCGGATACCGCGGATAGTACTTAGCATTGAGAAACGATTGGCAGTCTAGCTGAAAAAATAACTTGTGGGCCCAGTGTCGACATACTGTACGGCCGTCCGCCTTGACTCTAACCTTGATCTTTGACTTTTTAAGCTAAAATTTGGTAAACCAGTTACTGCTCATCTAGGGACGTTCGCACATGTATTGTTTTTGTGTTATTTGGTTTTCCAGCAAGAAGCCTGTACGGGAAAGACAGACGGGCAATACATGTACTGCGGCCCATTAGGACCGCCACACACATGTCAACCTATTGCAACTTTTTCTCCGCTTTACAGTCACAGAAATACGATGGATATTTTTTGTATTACCAACTAATAAACAGTGACAAATAATAATACATTTTTACAAATTATTAACAAAGCTACAGAAAATCCAAATGCTGTATACCGCTTAATTTTTTTAACATTAAGCACGGATATTTACAAACTTATTTTACAATATTATTAATAACAGACTCACAATAAAAAATATTAGCTCAGAAAAGATTTTAACTATAAATTTGGGGCAAAGTCCAACATGAATCCGTCCGGCGCCCTAAGTCCGATTGGTGGAAAAATTAAGAGGGGGGGTAAAATTTTCCCAGCATCAAAGTCACGTGGCCCGAACTCAAATGCACTGGCATACGCCGAACGCACATTGTCGAATTAGGGTAGGTCAACATGAGCGCTTATAACTTTGTTCGTAGTGGACCGAATTTCACAAAATTTCTTTTGTTCAACGCCGAAAAGATCGTACTCGTCAATGCCGTTTAGATTTTGCCGCTATCTTCATCGGTTCCAGAGATATTTGCGCTCAAACTCGAAAGTTGTCGTAAATCGCACCGATTTTTGAACGTTTTTTGCCATCCCAAATTTTAAGGGGGGGCGGTGCCCCCAAATGTTGTACATGCGCTAACACCCCAACCTAGAGACACGTCAAGTGCCAAAGTTTCGTCGGGCTACACCCTCTAACTCCGAAGTTATAAGCGCTCATTTATTACATTTTGAGCCTTTGAAAAAAGTTGTAAGGGGTCCCCATCGCCGGTGGGGGGTGCGCTAGTAAAACTTGGTCATTCTCTAGCGGGTGTAAAGATTTTAGGGCGCAGCACCCCCTAGGGGCTGAAATATGCTTTTCTGAAAAATGCGCTTTAGGTGGGTACGATTTCACATCGAGATCTCTAAGGTTACTAAACCAAACTTTACCGGACTTGTTTCGCCTAACGCAGGAGGAATCGTGGTAAATAAAATATTTGTCCGATTTTAAATACCTTTATCCGTTCCGGAGATATTCGCCGCCGAAATTCGAAGTCGCCCGAAATCGGGCCAAATTTTGCATGTTTTGGCCCCTAAAATTTTTTGGGGGAAGGCCTCCGAAATTTTCGAACGGTATTATAAAACTGGGCCTTGTACTGACGACCGTGCAAAATTTCACGCTGGTGGGCCCACGCATCTCAGAAACCTAGCGTTGAAAAAAAAAACGTCACGCGTTAAACTTAAGTCCTCCCGAAAACTATCGTTTCCGGGCGGACTAAAAAGTCCATAGGCCTATATCAGATCGATTATACTGCGACAACCGGTGACTTATAACTTGCTACATTTCAATTGGAACTACTATAAAGAACTGCTTAATGTCGTACCTTCATGCATTTTGACATGTGTCTTCAAATTACAGAGTAGACCAAACTGTTTGCCGCACAGATGACAATGATGCGGCTTATCGCCTACAGTCACAGCAGCAGCAGCAGCAGCATTGATATAAAGCGATTGAAAGGTTTAAACGTTATAGGCGGAGTGTCATCTGCATGTGGTATCACACACTGTTATCTGCCACCCGACACAAGTATACCCGCGCCGCCATAACCCCAGCCAGACAAGCCAAGCCAGCACTCGATTTACCTACCCCAGAGGGATGAAAGGCTGAGTTGACCTCGGTGTTGGTTATATACCGAAATGGTTTAACTAACTATTTGATAGCGACGAGACCGGGAGTCGAACCCACGACCTTGCGATCGCACGTGCAACGCCCTAACCACTACACTACCGAGCCATCTTAAACACTACCGTATCAAGCGAGTGAGACTGAGAAAAAAGAAAAAAAGCACCAACAAAACACGGAACGCACCGGTATGTAGAAGCATGTGGTTCTTAAGGTTGGCTTGCTTGCTGAAGCCGCGACTGCACATGTGACACTTGTAAGGCCACGAGCCGCTGTGAACGTACATGTGAGATTTGAGGTCACCGGGTGTAGGAAACGACTTAGCACACAGCGAACATTTGTGCGGCTTTTCCTGTACGGTTAAAACACGCAATGGGTTTATTTGAATTAGCTGAATTTAATAATCAATTCATGCACGTAAACGATGCATACCGCAGTCTTGGGCAAGTTGTTTACACCAGGTCCTACCTGCCTGTGTAGGTGCAAGTGCCCAGTGGTTAGTGTCTTTCAGATTACGGTTCGATTCTCACTGCCTGTCATTCACAAGCAACCTTGAGCAAGTTGCTAACCTACTATGGGCTCAGGCCAACTCAGCCTCCTACCCTTCGTGGGACGGGAAATGAGTAGTAGCTTACGGGCTACGGGGTGAAGGCCTAGTGTGGCTGATTGGGGCAGTGGTATGTCTGCTAGCTGCAAATCGCGAGTCCAATTGTTTGTTTACGCGGTTAATGGATGGCCGCATAGTGCACTGCAGTATCATTAGCTCATGCCAATCAGCTGGCACTTTGGAGATTGTAAAGCGCTTCTGGTCATGAGTCGTCTCATGTAAACAGCGCTGTAGGAAGTACTGAACTTTACCTTTACTTTTACCTTTACCACGTGACAGCGCATAAAAATGCAAAACGTGAAAATGTCGGACCAATTTGCAGGGCATGACACGAAATTGCAAGGGATGAAACCAGGCACGTCGAGAGAGGAGTAAGGAGGGATACGATACTCCGGGCCCCGAGACGTTTTGAGGTCTCGTCGTCGCTCAAAAATATGAAGTACTGTACACCAAAATGGGCCATATTAAGAAGCAAAATTCAAACATTTTCACCCCAGGTGGTCTCACGAAAATGTCGTCACCGGGCCCCCTCCTGCCTCTCGACGTCTTTGAATGAAAGTATATTTTAGTCGATGAACAAAATGAGTAGCATCGCTTTTCTGTATTGCTTTTTACTCCAACGATTCGACTCTATACCGATGATCACAAATCTCACACTGCATCGTAATGTAATCTATTTTTTATGTGATATCTTTCTTATCCTGCAATTTCATGTCTTCTGCCAAAAACGTAGGCCTAGAAAAAATTTAAATTAGCGTAAACGTTTTTCAGAGCAAGAGTAACCCAACTTTCAGCTCTAGAAACCGGTGCAGTACAGTGCAGTAAGCGAGCATACTAAAAAGCAGACAACCGCATATTATGTCGGCACCAGGCCTACATCTTCGCCTGTTTGACTATTTGACAAAAACTAAACATCCGCAGTTATTAGTTTTAAAAAATGCCGTGTCGACGCTTTAGCAATAATTGCTAAATCATTAGCAGTACCAGGCAATTCTAATCAGTCTATTCAGTCAGTAGGCCTATAGGCTATTAAGAGTTAATAATGCTTTGACCGGAGGTGAATTTTCGGCGGAATGTTTAACTTATAGTTACGGGGACCACACACTCTGGCCACGGCCAAGGCCAAAATATAGATAGCCAGGGTCGTTGCATAGAATAAACCTGGCTAGGTAAGTAATGACTGTAGCTTAATAACTGGTGTAATGGCTGCGATCAGCCTCCAGCCGTTACTTACTTACGCAAGCACAGTGCGCGCCGGCAAATTCTGGCGAGTCGCCCACAACTGCAAGTTTAGAGTTTCTGCTTTGACGACTTGTTAGCCGCTAGACGTAGTTCGCACGGCAGCGCTTTAATCGTTGTAATTGCACGTAATTTTCACGCCATTCATTCCGCAGCGAGTTTGATCACGACCTTTAATCAAGAGTTGTTTGTACAGTGCAGGCTTTTCGTATAGACCAACCGCTATGTCATCAAAGTGTTCAATTTAGAAAAACGGCTGTTATCACCAGAAACTGTTAGACTGTATAAAATCAACGTTTGCATTCTAACAAACCGATTCTTTGGAGTAAAAAGAACAGCTCAAAATTAAGCTAAAGTCGTAAGAAACAAAAAAATATAACGGGGCCTCCAATAAGGAGTAAGAGAGAGAAGAAGGTAAAGGAGATAAGTGAATAGAAAGGGGAGGGGGAAAGTAAAGAGAAGGGAAAAGAACAAAATTAGTGAAGGAGAAGGAGAATGAAGGATAAGAAAGGAAAGCAAAGAAAAGGGGCGGAGGAATGGCAGAGTAGGGGAATGTCAATTCTAGATTTCGGGAATAAAAGAAGCCCCTAATCATAATTACCTTTTTGTGTGTCATGCGATGGTAGTAGAGGTTTGAGCTGGCGGTAAATCGTTTGCCGCAGGTCGGACATTCATGCGGTTTCTCTCCGGAGTGGATTCTGCGATGAGTGTTGAGAGAACTCGACGTTGAGAACGCCTTGAAACAGACGTCGCAGACGTGAGGCTTTTCGCCTGTACACAAAACATCACATCACAACAACATTATCTCCGCTAACTGAACGCAGTGAACACAGGAGATAGGACTACAAAGTTTTCACTTTTGTCCGTGGGTGTGTCTGTCTGTACATATCATAGTGACTCAGTATATATGCAGCGAAGCCACGAAATTTTTACCAGATGTAGCTGAGGAAATGCTAATTCGAAATATATAGACAAAATATGGCTGTTAGTTAAATATTCTTTGCTAGTTGTGATGTAATGCTGACGTCATAATGCATCATGAATACAAGCTTGCTTGTCTCAACTGGTGCTGTCACTTGTTACTCT
>Ga0209671_1006584_pt1 | contig 11940 bp, 5 predicted proteins | sample WorMetHERISLAND2_2_FD_187401 | JGI IMG/M metagenome (GOLD analysis project Ga0209671, IMG submission 187401) | Marine gutless worms symbiont microbial communities from Max Planck institute for Marine Microbiology, Germany - Olavius geniculatus... | ecosystem: Host-associated > Annelida >...
GTTCAATGCCAATGTCATCGATGTTGATAAATCCAAAAAGCCTGTCACCAGTGCTTGTTATGATAAGCAGCAAGTATGTACCTATCTGCAACCGTTTTCACATTATTCGAGCCAATAACGGCAAAATGGCGTCTTTTTAAGGGAGGTACCCCTCTATGATGCCCTCATTCGAGGGGAACCCCTGCACGCAGTGGCACAAAATTTTGTCACGATAAACTAGAGACCTTGGGGCAGCCCACAGTGAAGATTTCGTGATCCTAGCTTGCACCGTTTTGATACAGATCACGAGTGTGACGGACGGACAGACAGACAGACAGACGGACGGACGGACGAACAGACGCCCAGACGATGGCTAAGACGCGCGAAGCATTCTGCTGTCTCACGTAAAAATTAGGGTTAGGATTAGGATCAGCGATAGGGTTAAAGTTAGGAATAAAGTTAGAAGATAATTAAACTAATAAATTACAGCTTAATTACAGTGTTACTTCTTGCAACATCCACAGATCTGCACATCCGCAATCCGCTTTTTACCCATAGCCCACAGTCGCTGCTTGTTTAGTTGTCCTCCAATATACCCGGGCTGCTGGCGGCAGAAGGTGTGACGGTGCAGTGCAGGTATGGTGATAGAGCCAGCTTATGCACTGTTGTCTTGGTTGGTCAAAGTGATGCCATTTTCACTGCTATCTTGACTTCCAGTTCTTGCTTGTAACTCAATACATTCAGGCAGGTCTGCAGTAGCATAAGTGGCACAGCTAAGTCATAAAAACTGCTATTGCTGGTTAGTAACACTGCACCGGCGTACTTAATCTTTGTGCAGTTAGCCTGACTACTAGCCTATAGCTACCCAGACTGATAATATAATCTGCTGTCAATCCGGCTCGGACTGATTAGAATTTTTTTTCGATTTACCGGTTACAGTGCTACCTACATGTCCTACGCACATCTCAACACACACCACTTTGTTCTGTTTTTAACTTTTTAAAAAAATACACTGGTCAAGGAACAGAATCCGCGTCAATTTTAGTGGCACGTGGATCACTAACTAGTTTCTATGTTAATTCAGAATCAACCGATTGATCGTCATCCAATGTGAACGCCAATAGACATAATATTCACTTCTTGTTAAAAGTAATTGCTAACGTTGGCCGTAATGTTTGTACTGTGTACATAGTCTACAGACAATTATCTGCAATAACTGCAGGAAACTTACAAAATAACTTTAAAAACTTATATTAACTTTTGTAAACAAACAAACGTAGAATACTTATCACGGTTTTCAGGGTTTTGATTAGCTAAGCTCGTGTGACTAAATACCACATGGGACCACATCATCATCATGATTTTCATCAATCATCATGAATGCATCATCGTTTTACATATCGATTTCAAATCCTCTTGATCATCGAGAATTAATAGGCCGACATAAATTGTAACAAATAGCAACAATGCTTTTCCTCCCAGAGATAGTGATGATCTGATTTGCAACGGTTTTTTACTTATTTATCGTAAATAAACCCATGTCGGTGGGTATTCATTATGCATGGACTTTCCGTTTTCCAGTTTCGCTTTCCATGAACAAGATGGGTGATGCTACTATAGACTTGTTTAAATCCACACGTTTCATGCGGCATACTAGATTGCAGTTTTTTTGCCCAGTTTACACATACAATAATAAAATTACACAGTCAATTTAACAGTAGTTGTGTTATTTGTGATCGAACTTTGTCGCCTGAACAACAACTCGCTATGCTGGGAAAAACTGCGCAAAATGCCTCTCGGAAAGTACGTAGAAACGTTGCCGAATCCGTTGTAAATGGGTTATGTGATCATCTGTGTTTTTATACTAAAGTCATCATGCTAATTCGTCATTACTTAATGATTTGCTGCTGGGTAGTTTTTGGTTGAAACGCCAGATGCACACAGATGTACCCGGACATATGAGCCTTTTGCGTCACTTCGCAGGAGCAGTTGAAATGAAGTACATTACCGGTATAATAATATGCTTGTAGGCTACAACCTCCTGACGACAGGTAATTGATGATCAGCTGGTTAACAGATTTTAATAATTTTCGGTATGAATATTCCCGAGACAACTTGCCATTAAATATAGGTTTAATTTCCCACCTCACCCAAGTCTGTTTGTGCTCTGTTTGGGGAAACCGCGGTCGGAAGTGGGACACTGTAGTGTAGGCCTATGCGGTGCGATCGACGCGTACGTAGGTCGGCACACCCTAGCAACAGCTGGGCTTTTGTTGTTGATTTTTAGGTTACGTTGATTAACTTAATTTGTGCTTAATCTACATTATTGGTTAGTTTAGGCCTATACACTTCACACTTGACGCATCCGTTACAAAACAGTGATGAGGCTAGCTAGAGTCGGCCATTTCCTCATGTAGGGTTTGACACATAGGCCTAATAGGCCTCCCGAGTCAACGAGTCCCGACAATTTAAATACAGTCTGGTGAGAAAAATTGTGGCTCTACTTTTTGGACGAAAGTTACATGATAGTTAGGCCTACGTCGTTGTTGTTTAATTAGCATAAACTAATCGTTAGTGTTACAACTCTCTATTAAGGCGTGATATGGTCTAGGCCTATAAGATTACATTATCACATGCACTTCTATAGGCCTAGTGTTAATCAGTTTTCATTCTGAGTAATTTGTCTTATGATCGTTTCTCCCATTTGCTTGTGACGGTAGGCCTATTTACATGCACACTGCACTGTTCACAGAGCGACCATTTTATGCGTGGAATGGCTGCTGCTGCTGATAGAAGAAGAGCTGCAGCAACTACAACAACTACAACTAGGCCTACAACAAGCTCTGACAGCGAGCAAATTCTACAGCGGTCGGTAACAGGTCGGATGGACACGTTCCTGGACGGACTGGGCAGCGACAGAGTCGGTCAGGTATCGGTATCTGCGGTCGCCGAGCACGGATACGCCTACTACCACGGCGACCGGTCCGTACGTTGCGTCTGGTGCGGCGCTTACCTACTCGACTGGCAGACCTTGGAATCCGAGTCCGTTATCCGCCAGATACACAACGAAACTTGTCCCAGAGGACCTCCGATCGATGAAGAAGAAGACCCAAGCTCGTCTCAGTCTCTAGCTGCAGGATCGACTGGGGCTCCCCTTTCGTTAGAAGATCAGATTGAGGGGCTCGGAGGAAATGCGGAGATCGATCTGAGTAAACGTAGCGCGGTGCCGGCAAGCTTCCTGCGGCAGGACAACGAGCGTATGCGGGAACAGCGGCAGTGTAAGAAATGCCTTCGGTCGCCGGTTGAAACTTTGTTCCTGCCGTGTAGACATTTAGTTGCGTGCGAGGCCTGTGCTGATCAGGTTGACGATTGTTTCGTCTGCGACGAAAAGATACTCGGCACCGTGCGCATCTACATGCAGTGATCGGCAAACAGTAGCAGTTAAACAGTTACCGGCAGATATATATATATAGGGGGGCCTAGTTTGACTGATTTCCTCAATTTTATTGTCAGTTTAAATGAAAAAAGTAGGACCTAGTTTAGTTAGAAGTGCAGTTCAGTTTAAAACTAGAACTTTAGGGCAAAGCCCAACATGAGTCCGTCCGGCGCTGTAAGTCCGATTGGGGGGACAATTTAGGGAGCTCACATTCCTCTAGTAGCAAAGTTACGTGACCAGAACTCTAACGCATTAGAATACGTAGAACGCGCAGTGTCGACCTAGGGTAAGTACATGTAGACATTAGCCAACTAACCGTTGTCGTTAAAATTAGAAAGTACGCCCTGACATGCTCAGGGGCGTATATAGAGGGGGCGCGCACGAAACTCGACAAACAGGCCTAATGCAAATTGTCTGGAATACGCAAGGCACAGTTCATGCGACAATTCTGCGTACAACAACTCATTTTTTTCTGTTCGCTTCGCTCGCAGATTACTTGTAACACCTACTTTTAAATTTGTGGCGCCGTGCACCGCCCTTGTTTGCCTTCACTGTTTAAGCTGCACTAAATTTAGTCACTTTATTTTGTAAAAATTATAATTGTTTCCACCAGATCTTATATTATAATACTCTAAATTTGATTTACTCTACATGGTAGCTCATAGTGCTCTCCCATATCCCCAAACTAAAAATTTTGGAGTCTTACTTTAAAGGGAAGGAGGGGAAGACAGGGAAAAGGCCGCAAAGGGGGAGAATAAGGAATGAGGGTGCAACGGGAAGGGAGAAACGGAAAAGAGAGGGGGAAAGTAATAGAGGAAAAAGGCAAAGGAAAAGAAAGGGGAAAAGAACTGTCTGGATTTGCTCTCTGAAGAAAAATTTTTTTTTACTCACGCTGAGACGCAACAAAATTCTGCTCTTATAAGCAAAAATGCTTCAGCTTCTGGGGGACTTCGTCCTACAGGCCCCCTAACTTGAAATTCTGAATACGCCCCTGGTGCTTTACGTTTAAGCTGTTCAACATGGCCACCCCTCCCCCGATGCATGCAACGATCAAGGCTAATCGTTTCCAAAAACTGTCTGATAGCGTATAGCCTACGATCCACTTATTATGCGTCACACTGTAATGATTTTTTGTGTTATATTTTAATTGTCAATGTGAACATGTTTCAGTTGATCAGCAGTACAAATAAGCTTGTTGTTACTGTTTTGTGGTGTTGCTGTTCAATTATAGTGACCAGAAATGTTTCCGCCCCTGCGGACGTGCCCACTCCGTTACTCGGCAACTCCACCCTCAGGGCTTCCCGTGGAGGGAGGCGAAGGGCAAGGTGGGGCAAACGTACCTAAGGTCCAAGGCAGGGGCGTCCACTCCACTGACATGTGGTGGCAAATGCCTCCTAGAAAAAAAGTTGTGGGGAGTAAAAAATAGAAAAATGGGGGATATTTTTTCAATGACAAGACTGCCTAAAAACGCATGGCGCAAAATGCGACAATTCTGCGTACAAAAGCTCCAATTTTTTTTCTGCTCGCTTTGCTCGCACGTTGCTTATAGCCCCCTACTTTTAGAGCTATATTAAAGAGGGGAGTGAGCGGGTTTATCCTCCTCCTCCAAAATTGTTAAAGTTAATGTGACAATTCTGCGTACAACAGTTCAAAAAAATTTTCTGCTCGCTTAAAATTCACCCGGAGATTATTTGTACCTCCACTTTTAAATGTGCTTCCATTATTTAAACTGCATGCACTGAATTTGGCCAGTTGATTCTGAGGAAAATAATTCAAGGGCGGCAGCAGTATGCCGATGCCCTGTCCAGCTACTGCTATGGCACGCACGGCAGTCTGTCTCTCTGTTCGTCACACGCTGACACCGAATTTTTAAACTGAAGGTCACGAATACCAAACATATGCTATGTAACCACAGCCTGCAAAAACAATCTTTGGGAGAGGTTTGAAGCCTGAACTCTACGTGCTTTTTGCTGTCATAGCAACATTAGTAATAATGCTAGTACTGTTACTATTAATCACGTAAAAACGTGGAAACTTATCGAACATCATAATCTTCATGAATTGCAAAGTCGCACAGCAAACAATCATTGGTAAATTTTCACAGCTAATAATCAGTAACAATAAAATCAATGCAATATCGTCTGTGATGTACTTCAACGCGAGCTAAAAGAATCAAATTAATAAACTGCAACAAAAATGAACACAAAGATATCAGCCCAGTGCCGACATAACATACGGCCGTCCGCCTAGCTACCGACAACCAATTAGCTACTCCGACGCTGAGAAATGTTCACACCAATTTCCGTTTCTCAAAGCCTTTTCTTTCTAGAGTTAAAGAGCGCATATGGGACAAACAGACAGACGGATGGACGGGGCAGACATATAACGTAGCAGATAGAACGGTGGCATGACAAATGTAAACTTACTGTTAAAAAAGCAGCAAAATCTAGTCTTACATATTAGAGGGTGACCATTTTCCAGACCAAATGTGCCTATGTTCATAATTTCAATAACCTTGTTTCCAGTTTTCTCTGAGTTTTCCCTGACTTTTTCATTTTCTCTGATTTTTCCCTGACCACTATGGAATTCCCTGATTTTTCTAGGTTTTCCAGGTGAGTGGTCACCCTGGCATTAACAGCACCAACTCCAGCATGCAGGGTTTATCTACAGTCGGTCTATCTACAGAGCAGCTGGTACTCCACTGTATAGAAACAAACTGATCACCAAAGATGAAGCAAACCAACAACAGATCATACAAAAACGCTAGCCAGTAACCAGTGAAACTACACCACTAACAAAATGTCCAGCGGCGCCGGGGGCTGAAAAAGAAAGCACAGTATGAAGTTGCAATTTTCCGACAGACACTGCAAATTTCCGGCACGGTGTTAGAAAATTCCAATTCTGTCCCCAAATTTCCCAAAATACAGTTCTTTAGCCCCAAATTTAGCATCTTTGGACGAAAAGTGTCTGATGAAATGATTTCTGGACAATTTTGCAACAGCCCAAAAATTATGGGGGACAACTGTCTGCTCCAATGCCATGCCATCACTGAAAACGGCTGCGCCTAACTTGCATAAACATACTGAAAACCACAACAAAACATAACCTAGGGCCCAACGTAAATCTGATTGTCTTCAATCAGTTAAGCAAAACACATTTGTAGGGCCCACAGTTTTCCACGGGCCACGGAATTTCAAGCCAAGCCACGGAATTTGCCCTTTTCTGCAGAATTTTGATACTGCCGCAGAATTTTACAGAAATTAAGAAATGACTGATGATTAGTATGATCATTGGCTTTAAACTAACTATATCACAGAGAAAAAACAAACTGAACTGCCTAAAACTGCGTCCCTACTAATAATTACCATCATATTATTTAAACTGCACTAAATTTGGACAGTTAATTATATGGAAATACTTAAACTTGAAATCATAAATTAACACAATGCGACTAATTGACAAATTGCACTTTTGAAAAGAAAAAAGATCGATAATTTCCTTTGTATGTTGCTAGCATAACTGCCAGCATCCAAAAACTGAAGTTTTTTTAAACAGAGTAAAGCTTAGTTTACGCACAAGGCCATGGTAAGCCGCGGAATTTGGATATTTTGCTGTGGTGAGCCACGGAATGTTGCGAACTGGCCCGTGGAATTTGGCAAAATTTACCGCGAAAAACTGTGGGCAGTTGTATAGTGCCATACCTCGCGAATGAATCGTCTGCTTATTCGCCAAGCCATTGATTATAAATGTGGTAAAATGCGACCCTCCCTCCAAAACCGCTCAATGGATTTTGCAGAAATTTGGCCTAAATTCCTTTCAGATAAGGATGTTATGGCTGCATGCACTATCAATGCATTCAAGAACAGGCTCGATAAATAAATGCTGAGACATACACATTAAATGAACCATATACTGTCAGATAATGGAACAAAGTAACATTACCAGTTATAGGAACCACATATCCTACTAAAAATCACTTGAGAGCAAGAAAGCAGCAAATAAATACAAGTCTGTTATAACAGTGGAACACCAAAACCCATGCACAGATGCAAGAACATCTTATACCAACAGTGTCAAACGCTGCAATTAGCGACAGACATTCAAGCAGTTGACAACAAAACACAAGTTATAAGTCATTAGTAGAACTAGCAATACACCAGGTCCAGAGCCACTCTAATTGATGTTTCTACCTTTCTGAGGTCAAAAGTCTAACAAGAAATATTTTAGATTGTGACCAATCTAATGTACTCCTCGCACGCATTATTTTCTCCTGTATTCTTTTAACTGCTTTTTAGTTTCTTTCTTTCCACACCGCAAATGACGTCATCAGTCATATGACCATTCGACTCCCGGGTGTCGACTTCCTATGGGTGGTCTATAGTGACCATGCGTCTATCTAGCACCATTATGGATATATGGCCGTTTGAAGTTCTTCAAAGAAGGCTCTTCCAGGAACAGAGGTCGGTCGGTCCTCAATATTACGCCGATCTTATATACTCCTCTTTGCTACTTTAGGAACGTAGCGCGCGAGGAGAAAAAATTTGGGGGACATGAGTCCCCCACACATCACATCAGGTCAGCGTCTCAATTCGACTGACTGAACCCTCCTCCAGCTCCTTTTGAACAACTGGACTACTGGCCCTAGCTTATATGGTGTTTACCAAGCAACGGCAGCAGCAGAGTGGACATGTTAACGTCAGACAAACCCACAGGTCTCACAGTAACCCCTAACAGTGGCCACAAACAATACAAAAATTCCCCGAGTTTTCCAGGTTTTTCCAGGGTCATAAGCTAACTTTTCTGTATGTTATAGCATCAAAAAATAATCCTACTCATGATAATTTGGGGAAGCAGTGAGCACTGTGAGCTTCCCCAGCGGGGTTCGAGACGGAGAAGTATTTTACAGTATTTTTGCAACCCAGAAACCACATCCGGTGACACTGTTTTGTTTGTTACAATTTTTGCCCCAAAGTTGCACAGAATTCGCTGATAATCCCCCAGTTTTCTGGAATATTTCTAGGTTCAGAGAATTTCCTGTATATTCCAGGGTTTTCCAGGATTGTGGCCACCCTGCCTGACCCTAGTCCTGGTCCATGGTGTATGTACACTAACCCCAAGTCCTAGTCGTGTTCCCACGGTGTCTGTAAATCACACGGCAGCACGTCGGCGATAGCGAATGATCGGGTGATCGGGCGTATGCAGCAGCGTGGCCACGTTAATGTCCGGGAACTTGCCATCGACCAACTCAAACTCAAAGCTACGTAGCAGCGTCGACCAGATCGTCTTGATTTGTACGTACGCAAACGATTCTCCGATACACCGGTGACGACCCGCACCGAACGGAACATAGATGAACTTCTCTTCGCTGCAAGCTCCCTTCATATCTATGAACCTACAGACAGACAGACATAGAGAGAAACAAACAGACAGACACAGTGACAGGGTGGAATGTAAATGAATTTTTGTTCAGAGCATGGACTCTTCATGTCCACAAACCTGGGGACACAAAACAGTGACATACAAAGAGACGAACAAAAAACATACAGACCAAAATATTTTTAAAAATGAATTTGATTCTATGAACAATAACACTGCTGTGTGAACTCTACAAGTAGATGCATCGATGTTCGAAACTGCAAATTATGGGTTTTTTTGCATGCTGGTAGCAAACTTAAGAAAATGTTGTATATCACGATAATTAGGTCGACTACGATTCAAACTTGTTTTCACATGTGGCACACTACAAATGCACCCCATGATGGCGGCTGTTGGCATGACAACTGAGCACGACGCATGGCGGGGGTTACAGTATGACATCACCGGCATCAACCGACGTCGTGACCGTCTTGAGCATCATTGGATAAGCGCCGATCCAATCTGATCTAATCTGACCTAATCGTAAAACGTGAAGTTGTGTACTGTAAGCAGCGTAATGTGAGCTAACAGCATACCTGTCAGGCTTGAACTGCTCAACGTCATCCCAGGTGTCAGGCAGATGATGATTGGTGGTCGGCGAAACACACACCTGATGTCCAGCTGGGATTGTGTAGCCGTGCACCTTCTGTACACAAATACAACTAATACTCGTACTAACCCAGTAGTCTGAACCATATACTAGAACCACCGGCAGTCGTAGTGGCCCTATCCTACATACCTTGATGTCCACCAGGGATTGCATAGCCACGTACCACCTGCAAGTAATTCATCCATTCACAAATTCACCCAGCTAAAAATATAGCAAATCTAACATATCCAGATCACAAATATAATTGAATTTGACGTCTTACATATTAATAAGAATAAGTTTTTCTTGTTGGCTAGGGTTCATGGAATAACCACGAACTATCCATGGTCAGTAATATAACTGCCAGAATGACCATTAGAGGTTTTAGAACATCTTACAGTTCACAAAAAATAATATGACTTAATTCCCTACACTATTAAGTTCAGTGCTGCTGCTGCTATTACTACAATCCAGAAGCAGGTTACTACTACAACTGCTACTACAACAATCAGTCGACATACTGGCGCTATACAAATTAGTTTATTGTTATTATTAATATTATTATAGCATGTCTGTCAGTCTGACCTGCGGTGTTTTGCACATGCGCATCATGGTGCATATCGGTGGTCGAAGTCGCAGTGTTTCCTTCAGACAGCGATCCAGCAGAACACATTCCTTCAGCACGTCATAGTCCAAGGGTTCAGCTGGGTCCTTACCGGTCATTAGACGCAGCTGTTCCTCGTAGCATGCTTGCTGTACACACAGACTGATGGTTAATGGTTAAAACACTAAAGCAGTGAATATAGCTCTTTACAAAAAACCTATCTCAGACCTACGATGCACCACCTGCCATATGGAATCAATCGTACAGTGTTATTGGCCACATGACACAAGTGAACAATGAACATGTCCCACTTTTATCCCAGCCATACAAACTGGAACTTGATTTACTTACCCTAGAGGGATGGAAGACTTGACTTGACCTCAGTTTTGGTTATATACCAAAATGGTTTAGCTATCCACATACAGTAACCCATCCAAGTAGTAAGGAGTAAGGAGTTAAACCCATGACGTTCCAATTGTAAGTGCAATATCCTAACCATTACACCACTTTATATCTGATAGCTCTAACAAAACTGATGTTACACAGCTGCATCTTGTCTGACACAATTAACACCACTACATCAACTATTACTACTACTACAGCTACGACAACAACCTGCATATCAGGATGTTTCGCCAGAAAAAAGCCAAGCCAGGAGCTGGTAGTTGAAGACGTGTGTTGGCCAGCCATCAGTAGACCAATCAGCATGCCAGCAATCTCATCATCAGTCAAATGACGACCACTCCTGCATCATGCATAACTAATACACCTCCAGAAACTACTACTGCAAACAACTAGTACACTGCTCCTACCATTACTGCTGCTTTGTGATTATCCGTTCAAAAATTCTCTGTTCCACATCTACAACGGAATTGCTACAATAACTTCAGTTATGTCTGTTTCTAACCGACTGCACTGACTCCTAATTATGTAGATACTTCATATTCGATGCTGTACTGTATATGCCATAAAACTTGTTACTAATTTTTACAAGGTACAGTATAAACATATAAAAATGCAACGAGCTGCATGCATGTGTTTCTTTGAAATTTCCCGGGCTATGTTTCTGCCAAGAATTGGCAAAATTAATTCACATTTGACAAAGTTGTCAAAAATATACAGAGTGACATTTTTTGAGACACAGTGCATTACTACCACTAGAACAACAAGTTGTCTCACTTGTACTTAGTGTCAATGAGTGTTTGCAGCATGTCGTCCTGACTCTCTGACTCTCTCCTGGACTTGATGGCTGCATAGAACAACTGCTTTACCTTCAGATGAGCTGTGTCCCGACGACTATAACAACAGCACCTACTATTACACTACTACAGCGTGTCTGGAAATAATTATTACATATGCACACCTATAATGGAGTTCTTACATTTTTAGGTAAACCTCATTTTTGTGCTTCTGTAAAGATTAAACTTTCTGTTTATTGTAAAGTTTAAACTTACTGTTCCATTATTGTGTTTGTGAGCATTCTGCCTGAAAAAGCTGTCCCCACCCCAAAATGACCTATACTGTGTCGGGTGGGATGTTAAACCCTACTCACTCAATCACTCTGGTTAAAAAACATCCCAAATATTATCGACTGTCAGTTGACGAAGGGATATCCAATTTTAATTAATTTTGGTACGATTTTTTCTGGCACAACTGGCCATTCAATATTTCACCTCACCCAATGTCTGCTTCTGCACTACCTGGGGAAAACAGAACCAATGAAATATGAGTTAAAATAAACAGAAATATGTCAAAAAGCATCCCCAACATTATCAATTGTTACTTGCGGAAGGATTGACAGATTTCAATAATTTTAGGTACAAACATTTTTGACACTACTTGCCATCAAATGATCATTCTAGTTCTTACCTCACCAAATGTCTGCTTGTGCACTACCTGGAAAAACCTTAACAGGCA
>Ga0209671_1006587_pt1 | contig 11939 bp, 7 predicted proteins | sample WorMetHERISLAND2_2_FD_187401 | JGI IMG/M metagenome (GOLD analysis project Ga0209671, IMG submission 187401) | Marine gutless worms symbiont microbial communities from Max Planck institute for Marine Microbiology, Germany - Olavius geniculatus... | ecosystem: Host-associated > Annelida >...
TGATGCATTTTGTGCACAATTTTCACCATTTTTGAGATGCATCCAGTTAATAGGGGGGCACCCCCCCTTGAATTCGCCACTGAGGACAGAGACAGAAGAAGTTTTGTGGAGGGGTTTATGGGTTTGGGTCACCAAGACCTGAGGGTCGACAATCGCGATCGTGGCAGGCTGAGAGCGAGGTAGCATTTTGAGGAGGCGATAGCGACCCCACTCACCAGCTAGAGACCACGCACGAGGAAGCGAGCTAAAAAGGTAACTCTCTGTGTCTGTCACAATAATTTACTAAGATAATTCGTGCGAATGTGTTACGAACACACGCGCGTGAATGATTTGCGCTGTTGTACGTGATTTCTTAAATGTACAATCAACGCTCAGCCAGGTGATCAGAAAGGCGAAACGTGTAGAAACATGTATAGCATACAGTTTACATTTTGTGTCTAACGATCAAAGTCTGGGGATGTGATGACCCACGTTACGCCTGCGTTGTTTACAACTTTGCAATGCGCGGTCACCGATAAGCTTAGTGGCTGCAGTCTGTGGGTCACTTTTCCTACTGCAAAGTGCGCCATAGCGGCATTCTTAGCACTCATGTATCGATTCTCGAAGCGCCTTAACTTTATTCTATTCAATGTGTAGCCACCCTGTATGCAATAGACTGATAGCGTCTCGCGTTTATATATCACACGTGCATCTAGGCAGAACACGCCGTCGATCACGGCCACGAAATAAGTACGTTTTAACACGGTCGACTGTGTATATGAAGCATAAGTGTGACTGCGACGTACGATGACATCGCTACGACGAACGACGACGGACGACGACTACGATATGTCCACTGCGTGTTTGCCAACTTAGGCCTACTGGCAAATCGCAATTACTATTATTTTAACCTCGACGATATGCGAATTAATTTCAATAGCGTGACGCGGTGACACTGACGAAGCATGGCGCCCAAACGTCTGGATCCCAAATGTCACGTAGGCTATACCAGCACAAACGACGTAACACCGACACACCTTGAAAACCGCCATCGACAGTCGGTTCATTGATAAACTTCGAACGTCTCTCCCGATTGTGAAGTTCCGCTAATCCCTAACAGAAAGCCGTAACATATTACGTGTAAGTTTCAGCACGATCTAAGTGTATTATGCGAGTGTAACGAAACGTGATACACAGTCGACCGTGTCAAAACGTACTTATTTCATGGCCGTGATCGACGGCGTGTTCTGCCTAGACGTACATGTGATATACAAAGAGGGGACGCTATCAGTCGTCATGCACGCTTGAATGGAGTGAGATTATTGGGACTTAATACTCCGGTTACACGATCGAGCAAACATCGAGCTGGCTCGTCCAGCTAACATATAGCACCTCGTCGAGCCAGCTTGATCATGTAAACGGGGTATGACACTCCAGACACTGCAGTGAGAGATAGGACGATTATGTAGGTCATGAACTTTCGCTTGTGTCTGTTGCTCGTATAGCACGTTGCCAGCAGAGTGATTTATTAAAATATCAGTGATTACATTAATTCATCGTTTGATTATCTCTGTGGTGTGCATCTGCGCAGAACTCGATCCGACACAATCTGTCGCTGCACAGTCGTTTCATGCGCGTCCAAAACGAAGGCGCCGGCAAGAGCTCGTGGTGGGTCGTCAACCCAGACGCAGTGGCTCGCAGCGCCAAGACGCCACGACGACCGCGAGCCTTCACGCTGGACACGAAATCCTACGAGCGTCAGAAGCGAAGCCGGGCGGCACAACAGCGCGCCCAGGGTCGTGACCTCCTGACCAGACCAGGTCAGAGGTCAGCGCCGGGCGTCCAGGTCGTACCAGACGGTTCGTTGACGTTGGATGAACCGCGGGACCCATTTGGACTGGAGTACCGCACGCGGGCCAGCAGCTTCGGAGGCCGTCTGAGTCCGATCGACGCCCGGCCGGAGCCGGACGCCATGGATTCCATGGACTCGATGGACTCGATTGACTACCTGGCACACCCCGTGCGCTGTCAGTACGACGTTCCCCCCAAGGACCAGTTCTCGTACGGAGTGGACAACCAGGAAACTCTGAGCGAAACGCTGGCTGACATCCTCGCCGGGGATCTCAACATGTCCCATATCTCGGCGTCCACTTCGCCCGCTGCGAATGTTCCATCGCAGCAGCCTGGGTATGTTGAGGCTGCCTTTGACCAGTCCATGACGTCCTATCTGCAGCCGGTTGCTTTCTACCACGACTCTGCGCGTGCTGTCCGTCGCAGTGGCGGTTACGAAGCAGGCAGCAACAACTCCAGTCACGGCAGCAGTTCGGACGTTAGTTCGTCAGCAGTCGCGTACGGATGCAGCCTCAGTCCTGCTGCCGGTGCCGGCGCCGGTGTTGGAAACGTGTTCGTGAAAGGAGCTGCTGGTGGGGGAGGAGGTATCGTGAACCGAGCTCTGAGCGTTGATCACGTCGTGGCGACTGGAAGTATGCCGAACCTCAGTCAGTTGTTGAGCGCGCCACCCTACCACGCCGGCACCAGCTGCATGTCCCGAGTGGATGAACTGAAGCACGGGAGCTGTATGTTCCAGGGATACCATCGACCGCCGGCGAGAGACCTGGCGTCAGTGCATTCCGACGGCATGATGACAGTGAAGGCTTCGTCGTGTGGCGTTATGCCGGGGCTTGGTGGTGGAACGAACAGCGAGACCGCGGGGGGAGGATGTTACAGCAGCGGATTTTCGGCGGCAGGACCGGCTGAAGCAAGGCCTCCGCCGTTATCTCAGAGACTCGACCAGTCGGCAGTGGCGAGGATCCTTGCCGAGAGGCCTCATCTGATGGGGAAGATGCAAAAGTTGCTCGAGCTGAAGAGACAGCAGTTGGCAGCGGGTGAGGCGCAGCAACATCCGTATCAACCGCAACAACACTATCATTACCAGCAGCAGCAGCAGCCGCGGGTTGCAAACAATGCTGTCGTCAACGTCGCGAATTGCGAGCCGGACTTTCAGCTGCAGGTCAGCTGCTGTCCTAGCGCCGTCGTGATGCCCACTACAGCCAATGAGCTTCCTGCCACTGCCGTAGCTGCTGAGGCGGTGTCCCTTGATTCGACGACCGGCAACGCGTTCTTCCCCAGCGACCTGGATCTGAATGCAGTTGACTTCACCGGACCAACCATGGGCTGCGACATCGACCAAGTGATACGCCACGAGCTGGCCCTCGATGGCAGACTTGACTTCATGTTCGACTCGCTCCCCACTCCCACCAAATAAACTGTACTTTATTCCTAAAATATGGGCGCACGCGGAAAATTTCGCAAGGTGCATAGCCTCTTTACCTTTCTCGATATCCCATCTTTCACCAACTTTTCTTTAGTTCTGTTCTCCCTTTAGGCCCATCCGTGGCATGCATGGCCGGAATGTCCAATCGCGGGGTTAGAAACCAATTGAAAGAGCAGTAGAAAGTTTTCCTCCACTTTTTGTGTTTTTTCTTCTTGTTGTTGTTTGTAGTCAAGAAAGTTGTTAGCTTGGACCCAGTACTGTACCTTTTGGCTGCGACTAAGTCAGTAAGTGTAGCGAACACGCTGAGGACATGTTTGCTGGTGTTTCTTTGATGTTATTTTTTCATGGCTTTGGTGTTCATAGCGTCTTTGCTTTCACCACTGTTTTTTTACGGCCACCTTAAGGACATGCTCGCCTTTTTTCAGGGATTGTAGACTTTGTAAAAACTTCTTTTTCATTTCCCATGCATGTGCGCTTATAAAGCTTTTCTGTCGTTGAGAAATATAATAGTTGTAGCGATTGAAAGTTTTACTGTTCTGTACTGGTTGGTTAATGAGGTGGGTAATGTTGATATGATGGGCAGCAGTTATACCGTTATGAGATATTGCTCGGTGACCTGGTTTCTGTGTTTTGTATAGTTTGTTGTCCATTGTTTCTCAGTCCAAAGTGTTTGGTTGCTTGTTATTTGTATTCGTGCTGTGTGATTTTATGTCTTCAAACTGTCACCCGTGTGTCCATGTCTTTTGCAGGCGTGGGAATAGAAAGCTAAGAGACTCTCAATCCAAGCCGTAGAAAGCCGATTTTCATTTTTACTGTCTCGCCGAGGATAGAAGGCTGAGTTGACTCGATGGCTTGTTACGTAGCCTAGGCTAACTAATGTGGTTTACAGTCCTGCCCACAGGCGGGCACTCATCCAAGTACTGACCGGGTCTGGCGTAGAGCAACGTCGTCAGTTGGGACCACGGTGATATAAACCAAATCGCCACCCTATTGTATCAATTATTGAATCAACGTGTTGCTTGGTGTATTTAATAGCCTATCTTTCTGTCTGTAACATTTGTGAGATTCAATAGTTTTGACTGAATTGTGATTTTTATCCTGTCTGCTGCTTGTTGCTTGTTATTCCGATTATTAGAACTGACTGGATAGCATTTTGTATTTTTTTTTAATTTTACAAACTTTTGTTTGTTGCTTAGAACACTTGAAACGAGTTAGAACTCTGTTCTTTGTAGGACATCAACGTTTTTTGCTACATTTTCTGCATGTAAGAAGACGGTCATATCACAATATTATTAGGTTATTGTTGCGATGTGATATAGTTGTTATAGTTGTTATTGGGTGTTTAATAGCTTCGTAAATTTTTTCCGCCAACTAGGTTTTTGGTGCTTTTTCTGCGGAGTGATTTACCTCGGCGTGTTTAGTTATCTTTGCATTTTTGTGGTCTTCTCTCTCTTATCTAATGTCTTACTAGCGCTTACTCTTTTCATACTGGATTTTATACAATTAACGGACTGTAAGATATTAATGAACAGTATTATCGTTCAGAATATACTGCAGAATCTGCAGTTTCGTCGCCATGTTTAGTGACCCAGCTACCCTGCCGGCTTACCGGCTTGTCTTTCTGTCCGTACCCGTCCGTCTGATAATAATTGTTATTCCCAAGTATATATTGTGTAAAATGCTAACGTAAATTAACGTAAATTATCGTAAATTAGTTACACAACACAGTAAGACGGAAATCAGAAGAAATTGTTTCTCTGTCAGAGTAGTGAAACCGTGGAACGCTTTACCTGAATTTGTTGTATCATCTAGAAATATCCAGACATTTGAATCAAAACTGGACAAAGCATGGGAAAATCAGCCAGTTCGTTTTTGCTACAAAGAAGAGCTTCAACTCTGACTATGAAGATCTGGACACAGAGGACTTATGTCCTGCGTCCAGTACCACTATAATGATGATGATGTATGTTTGGCATAATAACATTCTTCTGACTCTGTCCTTTAGGGTGCGTACAAGCCGGCAGAACTGAAACGAACTCATCCGAACTTGTTCGTGTGTCCACAGCATGCTCACCATGAAGAATGTTGCTACTCGTTGTGTCTTCCAGGAAGGGTGGTCGACAATCCTGTGAGCAGCTTCAGTAGTTAAATATTTGTACATTTTACATGTGTAGGTTAACCAGCTGGATTTAGACGTAAACTAGATATCTGGCAGTGTTGGGATTGGCTCTCATCAGTGGCGTCGTGCATGGGGTGGGGCAGTTGCCTTTGCTCCCCTAAATATTGGGCTGTCAGTTAATTTAATTTTCTTTTTTCGGGAAATTTTTGTCCAAAAAATGCAAAATTTGAGATTGAAACGCCCAATTTTAGAAAAACAAGGAGCAAAGTTGACATTTCGAGCACCCGTTGTCTCCTCTGTTGAAAATTTTCAACCGTCCGTCGGAAAATTGCACATCTGAAAGTTTTAGTGCAGAGTATCTTGCCTGTACTCTGCAGAGTGTTTGCAGAGTGTACATGTACGCTTGTTATGCCTTATCATATATTTTTTGTTATCTGTTGCTTAATGGGGTGTTTGCACGATGGAGCAAACATCAAGCAAAACATGAATCATAGGCCTACATGAAGCAACCATGAAGCAAACTTAGACCACACGTCGTGCACATTTGCTGCACGTTTGCTTCATCTTGTAAACACCCTATTATTTAGCCAGTATTACTTTCCGAAATTTCAGTCCACAGCTTTATAGATCCTTATGCCCATAGCATGTGTTTGAAGCTCCGAACGCGCTTCTGCATATGAAAACACAGTGAAAACACAGTTTTTATGTCTGGTGTTTTGTTGTGACTGTCACGTGTTCACCGTGATGACTCGGTTGTTGATCGTTGGCGATGTTGTAATTCGCGATTTGTAAAGTCTGCGATTCTTAATGTTGTTGGTACTTTATTCACCAGTTCATTGAACGTGCACGTCGTATTTGACCGTCGGATTTTTAATGGACAGTATATGCCCTAACGCCTGTAATTTGTTCTGGACACTTTGGCGTTTTTCTTTTGTGTGAATTGTTGTCTGTGTAATGCCGTACGCATCGTCAGTTTTGTGTAAAATTTTTTCCAGCCGAAAACTCGCTCTTTCCACAAATTCACGGACGGTTGGAGAAGCCTGATATTCCCCGGTTTGTTTAATGTTTATGCAAGGTACAGACACTGGCGGTCCAGTGTTTGTTGATTTCTCACGATTTTTGCTTTAATTTCATTTATGTTAATTTCCTGTCATTTTCTGTCACTTGACGCTGTTTGTTGGCTGACAGGTACATGTAGCTTGAATCCAACAACTGTCTGAAAATTTCCAAACGCTTACTTTCTTGGACTGGACAATGGGCGTTTAAACATAAACCTAACGTGTTTGTGTTTGCGTTGTTGTTGCTGTTGTTGATTTCTTTTATTTTTTTCCAATGCATCAGATATAGCTGGCTGTTTCTGAATCAGTGAGTGAGTGAGTGAGTAGGGTTTAACGTCCTGCCCGACACAGTATAGGTCATTTCGTCGACGGCGTTTGCAGGCAAAATTGCACATACACATAATAACGTAACAGTTTTATTACGCCTACGCGTTAATGTTTCTTTTGCGTGTTGTGTCTCCTCATCGAATTTACTTGCGTCGCCCAATTTTTACGCGCGACAGCAGCTACTGCAATTTTGTCCATCTGTCCGTCCGTCCGTCACACGGGTGGATTAGTCAAAAACGGTACAAGCTAGGATTACCAAATTTTCACTGTCGCTGCTTGGAAGACTCTAGTTTCAGGATCCGTAAAGCTTTTCCATAAATTCGAAAGGGATCACCCCGAGCGAGGGCGCTAAATGACACAGGGGTATGGAAAATTTGCGATTTTAGCCAATAAGGCTGCATGAGACCGGTCGCGCCTTCTGACGAGTGTAAATGAAACGTTAGAGATACTTAATGTCAATTGCTGGGATCGGTGAGCTTAGATATTCTTTGCGCCGCGCCTTCAAACACGCACCGCTGTCGCGCGTTCTGTTTTGCGTTAGCTGGGCTTTTCTTGTTTTTCTGTGTTTTATGATATCTTTATTAGTCTGTATTTTGTGCTAAAACTTTCGTTATAATTTGTGTTTGGCCGCGGTTTTAGGCTACAGCTGATTTCGTCACGGAATTCTTAATTCTTATGGCATTTTCGAAATTGCACTTGTTCATGTTCTTTTGATCTTATTTTATTTTACTTTGTTACCTTGACTAACTGGCTGTTTTAAGCTATACAACACGTCGACCGTCGATCAATCCACGATATTTGCTGTCGTTTTTCGATCACCGTTAATTTTCTGTACTGTAGTTTGATTGTAGGCATTATTAATATTTAGATAATTATTGTTATCTGCCTACCCGATTTGCCTGTAGACGTCTATAGTGAAAATTCCTTTTGACACTATCATAGTTGTGGTTATTATGCCTTGCGTGTGAATTATTGAATATGATCGCAAATTTCATAGCGGTCGCAATTTAATTTTTAATTATTTATCATTCATAAGCTTACACTAAGCGACAGTCAGAAAAGTTTCCCATCATATGGTTTCGGTGATCGACTGTGACGTGTACCCACGTGTCTTCTTTGTCTTGTGTTGGTATCCTGATTGATGCCTTACACATGTTGAATGTTTGCTCGCCAGTTTCCCACTCCGTCTTTATTGCTTTTCTTTAGCCAGTTGTCTTAATTATCGTTACTGCGCTGAGAGTTTTTTGTATTCGAATACAACCGTTGACTGTGGTTGCCTTGCCACATCTTCGTGAAATGAAGTATTCAGAAACACGACTGTCAGCGGGAATTATTGAACTAACGATACGTTCGAAAACAGATTTTGACGTCAATTCCCAGTTTATTACCGATAAATAAACAATAGGCCTAAGAGGCAGATTGATTTGGACGTCGTGACGTCCGCGTCTTAAAATTTGGGCGTACGAGTTAAAATTTCTGGGCGTATTTACGCCCAAACGTCTGCTATTGAAAACCCTGACTGTATGTGTCTGTTTTGTACGTCGACGCTAATGCTGTTGTGTTGAATTCCCAGAATGTTGTCGAGTACGCTTTCTGTATATTCTATCTTTAACTTTGTTTTATAAATCTTTTATTTGACACAACAAACTAAATCTTGACCGTCTTGATTTTCGGTTTGTTTAAGCAGCATTAATGAATTAACGTATTACTTTACAGGCCTGCGACAGTGAGTTGCTGTAGGCCTAACAGCACTGTAACTTTTCAGCAGTTCTATTATCTTTTCTCGTCTTCGACGCTGAGAAGTATTAGGCGTAAGCCCGACCCTTAAAAAGTTAATACTAGTGTGTGTTGTATGAATTTGTTTTATTGCCAAGTATTTTGCCACGTGTTTTGTTGTGTGTCGTCGTATTTCGTGGTCGTTGTTGCCTTCGTCAGAGCCTCGTTTCACGAATTTGTGTTTCTCACTACAACGCGTGTACGGTGTTAGCATATATAGGCCTACGTGACAAATTAGACAGTATCCATTTGTAGGCCTCATACCGGTATTTTATTAATAAAACGTTTCAGGAAAGTTTTTTTCATAGCATTTGCATGATCTGTTGTGTTAGTCTTACAGCGTACTGAGTTACATAAAAATAACAGGGTCACTAACGATTACAAAATTTAATAGTTAACCGTGAGAAAATAACGATTTATGAGCACTTTTAATCACGCTATCTTTGTAGCTACGTATTATTTTATTTAAACAATCCACGAAGTTTGCCTGATTATTGGTTTGAGACGGGCAATAGCCCAAATTAGAAAAGTGTGATAAGAACTAAAATGGCGTGATTATGTTAGTAATTAGGTCGCCCCTACGTTAGTAACGGGAGGCCTTTTAATTATGTTTTTCCTTTGTTCAAATCTACTTTGATCTTTTTATTAGTCACTTTTCCTCCAACATGGACGGCGGACCAAGACCAAAACTGAGGGGAAGGACGACCTTTAGGACGACCTTTATCCGGAAGGAATTGAGGTCACATTTCAGTGAGATCCGTTGTGGGGTACGTATAGGGAATGGAATTCGTAGTCGACGGCTTGACGAATAGCAGCCGTGGAGCAAAACTCCACCAATCGGACTTACAGTGCCGGACGGCCTCACGTTGGGCTCTGCCCCAATTTGTGGGTAGCTAAATTATTTAGAGAGATAGTAGGCCTATTATCAATACGTCACATTTAGGCCTACTACAGCAAACCAAGTTGTAACGTCTTTTTTTTACAAGATACTTAATAGTTGTATAACGTCTTTGGTTGTCAGCTAAGTCTACGAAATGGTGCGAAAACTTCATCGACTTCTATTAGGTTAAGCGGCATTTAGTCGAAAAAAATCAAGTTAGGCATAATAGTTAATAGGGCCTAGTGTCAGTTAATATTTGACAAGCTATAGGCTATAGGTACAGACCCTGAACGGCCTGAAGCGTTTAATTAATTACAACTGAGGCCAAAATTACTCGACATGACTGGTCAACACGTCGCATTTTTTTTCCGACGGCGGCGCGATGCGGCAGTTTTTTTGACGGCGATTGCGACGGCGGAGGTATGACGATAATACTCGACCGGATCTCTAATTTTGTGGGCTTCTCAGAAGAGATAAGCCTACATCACTGTCTGACTGCCTTTTTGCTGTGCAAAGGGCTAATTTTAGTCACATCATATAGTCGATCTCATACCTGCATTAGTTAACTTCTATTCATTTTCATAGCCTCCCTATATACGGGCCTATACTAACTTGTGTGGACTATTTCGTATTTTTATGCTCTATTAGCCTGATGTGTATAGTTGCTACTTTTATGTTTGTATATTTTTTAGCCATCGGCTATCGTTTTTTTATTAAACCCGAGTTGAGTTGAGTTGAGTTGAGTTTACCAAAAGACCAACATCTTATTTTCAGAGATAGAATTTCTGTAAAATATCCTAATAGATGAACATCCAAAAAATCGCAGTGATTCTCGAAAAATAGGCCTATTAAATGCAACGTAGGCAATGGCGCAAAAAAAAGCGATGACGGCGTGACTGACCAGTCGACAACTTTGACGCTATGAAAATTCAACACAACAATTACGGTAAGTCGACAAAATTCGACAGCGCCGGTTGCGGTATCCATCTTCAGCGATGAGTACTTGAGTACTAGCAAAGTTACCAAAGTATTCGGATTGCACAGCCCTACGGTAGTGCCGCTAAATTAAAACTTAAAAATCAACTTCCGGTTTTTCGGTGTAGTGATTTTGTGTATTTATAGCGTGACAGTTTTTTTGCAAATAACGGTGATATTATTAGACGGTCCTTTATTCGTATTTTGATTGAGGCTGTTTATGCGACATATGTAATGAATTTTACTCTGGTGATCGCTGTTACATTATCCTAAAACGCCGGGAACGCCCACAAACAACATGTTGACATGGCTCGGGCACGGGTAAAATGCGGACCTGAGGACCGACCAACGGGTAAACTGCAGACCAAACCTGCGGACTAGGTCCGCAGTTTACCCGTTGGTGGGTCCACATGTCGGTTTGGGTCCGCTATAGCGAAGGGCCGCCATAGCGAAAGTCGCCGTGACACGGCGGCTTTCACTATGGCGACAACCGCGACTGACGACCTCGACCGTAGCTTAACGGATCGCCAGTCAACCAACTAGCCCCTCAGGTCTAAGTAGACCGTCACGGGCAGCCGTTGGCAATTTTTGTAGGCACATGCACCGTTTTCGAACTTATTACCTATATTGTGCACTAATTTATGGTGTGCATTATTGTCACGTCAATCTTTCAAACATGCTAACCCTAACTCGATCGCTAACCCTAACATTAACCCTAACCCTAAACCCTAACCCTAACCTTTATCTTTGTAAGCAAAAACTGTAATTTTAATATTAAGCACAAAAAGCACATCGAAAAAAGCAAAAATTACAAAAGGTGATATTATTCAGCAGCACATTGACACACAGTCAGTGTGATGCGGACAATATCACCTTTTGTAATTTTTGCTGTTTTTGATGTGCAAGTCCTTAAATGTTGCTGTTAACAAGTGTATAAACTGATGTTTTGTACATTTATTCTCTGTACACATCAGTATTGGTGGTACATGAGATTTTTATTTTTGTGTTTGTAATGGGCATTTTCTAGGTCATTCAGCATCATGGAAATTACTGATGGAAATCTGCATGTTCTTGCTGGTTATCTACAGAAAACACTTTCTCCAGATCCCGTTGAACGTCGTGGAGGTATGGTCGTCATAGACAGTGCGGCTGTCACAGATGCTTAGGCAGATGTCAATATTGCTATTGTTTCTGTTGCTTTCAATATTTGCTTTGCCAGCTAATTTTCTTAGAGTTTTTTTCTGATTATTGAAGATACCAGAACATGTGAATTTTTGGGAGTTATTGGAGCAATAGCTTATTGGGTCGAATGTTTTTGTCAGTCAACCAGCAGTGTCCTTGCCTTGCCTTCGGGGTGGGCAGGCTCTTACACCTGCCCAGCGCTGAGGCCGTATCAGTTCGGCCCAATGCGCGTCCCCAAAAGTAACCACAGGTTACAAGTAACAGCTATAAAGCCGTAGTCGGCTATAAAGCCGAAACCAGCACAAAAGCACTGGTAACGTGTAGTAAATGTTCTCACGTATTTGGTCAGCTCTTAGTACGCTCCTATCC
>Ga0209671_1006591_pt1 | contig 11933 bp, 2 predicted proteins | sample WorMetHERISLAND2_2_FD_187401 | JGI IMG/M metagenome (GOLD analysis project Ga0209671, IMG submission 187401) | Marine gutless worms symbiont microbial communities from Max Planck institute for Marine Microbiology, Germany - Olavius geniculatus... | ecosystem: Host-associated > Annelida >...
ACCCCCACCCGTACGACAATCAGTCGTCGTTCCCGCTGCCTCATCCTTCACCCCTCCCCTCGACCTCTACACCCTCTCCCAGCTGCTCGGCGCTTCCACTCCCGAGCACTTCGGCGGCAGCGGTTCGCGCAGTTACGCCGGCGTCATACTGAGGGTGTTCCTGCTGGCGCTCGTGCTGGTGCTGATGGGTGTGTTTGGGGTGGGGTACGTGGTACTGGGGGCACGGTTGGATACGGCCACGGCATGGAGCTGGTTGACCACGGCAATGCTGGTGTTCGTCGTCCACGCCGTCCTGTTCGACCCACTCAGAGTGATGTTCATCGCGTTCTACTGGACGGTCTTCCGACACCAGCTCATGCCCTAGCCACTGCACGTCAACGCGCGCTCAACAGCCGTACGCAACGCGCGTAACGACCCGCCATCTATGCGTTACTGTCTTCCGTTTATGCTACTCATTACGTTGCGTCGAGCTTCGAAGGCTTGGGTTGAACCAGCCCGGGTGGCTCCCACCCACCCGACAGTCTACTTAGATTTAAAGCAGTTTTAGTTTTTTTTTCACCATCAATAACTCATGTCTTGATATAAGTAACAAACACAAGTAGATACCTGGTTGAATGCGATAATGCCTTGTATATCCAACTGTTTCATCTTAACCCCTATGTGCAGCTTATTGCCAATAATTTATCACTTTCAGTCTTCGGTATTTAGTTTATCTAGCCAGATTATCGTAGCGCATTTCTTGATTGATTGTGTTTATCATGTTCGCTTTTTGAAGACGTTTGCATTGACAACATCATAACTTTAATTGTGAACCGCATATTCGCGCTTTAATATCTTCAGATTTATATATGCTACTTGTCGAATGACTAGACGCTTGGGGTAAAAACCACTTACAACCATTGTATACTGTAAGCTGCGTTTTTTTTTGTTTTTAGAACAAAATGCGTAGTTTTCAGCATCGAGTATTGACTTGCAAAAGTTAAACCCTGTCGCAAAACTCGTAACTGGACAACTCTTAGCTGTTGGTTTTATTGTTGCTTGTGCTTTAAAATAATATCACTCGTTTTGCTTCTGAAATGCTGATAACATCTTCGATTGTATTGCGCCCCCACTGTAGGCCCTACAGCTACAAGTTTCAAGAAACTGTTTTTGTTTCACGCTTTATCTCAGACAAACTGGCATTAGCTGTGAGCAGTTTAAGTTCATGCCGGTTTTTGTTCGGGTGTTGAAATCGCGGCGCATTGTGGCTATAGCTGTGTTACATTGCACCTCTGAAGCTGTCTTACTTACTTACTGACTGGCGTCCAGATGACAGGCGATCGTTGTCGCTGTGAGTTGAGCTAAATAAGCACCGGGCGCCCGCTCGTTTGACTGCTGAGCGGGTGGGTACATGTTGCGCACTGTCGCTGCAGTGCACTGACAGAGAGACGTGACGACGACGTGAATACAGAGCTGCTGTGTTTTTACCGCTCGTATAGTAAGTGGGGCGGGGATGGCACGCCGTCATCACACGGTACTTGGTACTGGTCGGTACCGCGCCGCTCGCTAGCTCGGTGACAATTGGCGCCTGGTGTCATGATCTCTGACCTGCTGCGCCTCGTTCTAATCTGTCATTCTCAGCTAGACTATATGCACCGAAGTGGGGGATATAGGTCTGCCTAAACAACGCAGATCACCGCAGATCCCGGAAATTAATGATGTTAGTGACCACAGGCTTATAGGCAGACGTTTTTACGCGCGAGAGCTAGCGCGTATTAGCTATGGCAATTCTGTCTTGGTATCTGCCTTGTGTCTGTCTGTCACGTCCCGGTACCGTTCCAAGCCCAGGTGAGATGGAAACTTTCGGTTTTTACCATATGATAGCCTAGAGTCTGTAGTATTTTGTGACAAAATTTCATGCCGCTGGGTAAAGGGGAGCCCCACGAATGAGGGGAGAAAAAAGGGGCACATTCTTTAAAAAGGCGTAATTCTGTTATATTTATTATTATTATACCCTTATTTTCTCGTTTAACGTGAAAATGGTTGCAGATAAGCACAGACATTCGGTTTATCGTAACAAACACTGGCGACGAGCTTCTTAGGAATGTTAACATCGATGACGAATGACCTTGAACCCCCAAAATAGGGGGTTTTATTGATTTTTTTGCATTGTCGGGCTGCGACACATTTCAAGAATGAATTGCGCCGAAATGGCTGGCGATAGACCAAGATAACCTGCATACGTAGTTTTCCGCATTGAATGTAGATTTTAGCAATCCAAGTTTGGACCCTTTAGGTTCAAGGAGGTCTGCGCACGCCGTGTTAAAGAGTGGTACCCCTCTAAAAAGTGGTTATTTATCTGGTGTTGGCTTGTCTAGCGTGAAAATAGTTGCAGACAGGCACAGACGTGCTGCTTAACATAACAAGCACTGGCGACGAGTTTCTTAGGATTGTCAACATTGATGACCTTTGATTGACCGTGAACCCTAAAATAGGAATTTTTAGTGATTTTTGGCGATTTTTGGCTGCAAAGGGGTGAACTGCGACGAAATGAATAGAGGTAGATTAAAATTACTTGCGAACAGGAACTGCTGTAGGCTCTCGCGCGTCTCCTGAGCATTAGCTCAGACTTCTTGCTGCAAACGGGGATTCAACTCAGCCATTTTGGCTATTTTAGTAGCTTTAGTATGTCGATGTGAGGGCGCTGCATCTATCTTAGGCTTGAAAAACCCCAGGTTCTTTGGAAAGAGTTTTAGGTTTTTGGGTTTGTTTTACCATTGCTAGTGTGCAGAGAAGACGGGACTCAAACTTGAAGAGTTAAAAAGAACATCCTATGCACATTTCTCCGTGTCACAGCGATTTTGTTGAGTGAATGACGTGACGTCAGAACTCAAAAATTACGATCAAAATCTATTAAATTTGGTTTGTTTTATAGAGTGTACAACAAATAAAAATACAAAACGTAAAATTTAGACTTTTGAGGCTTTTTGAAATGTTTTTAAATCTGAAAACTTCGGTTTTGAGCCGATTATGTGTATAAGCCCCGTGTCATCAAACAGTCGCGGCTGGCTTGAAAGTGTTCAGTCGACTCTACCCACCCCTCCTTGATCTCGCAACTCTATTGCTTATGATTGATGCGTCGCGTCGCCGTTTTCACGACGTCATTATAACGCCGCGCTTTTCTGATCTCACCTATACCGGCCAGCCGCACCTTAGCACTCAAAGTCAATTTTACGCCTCCGTGTACTTGATGTTTGCTGCATTACGCCCGTGATAATAACTCTGAAAAAATTGTTAAATATTTTTACGGCTTAGCACTAAACACTGCGCGGTATTCATGGTATTCAGTTATGTTATAACAGTAGTCAGCATGAACTACCGCATGAAGCAACAAAAAAGCAGTTAGGCTTATATGTGTGTTCAACATTTCGCCTAGGCTTATCTTGCTTTTGTTAAACTTTAGCAAGACTTATTGTTCATGATTTTAACGCTTTAAAATTTTAGCCAATTTTTTCAACAAAAAGCTTCCAATCGCAATAAAACAAGTATTTTCAGCGGTTTAACTGTAGTACAAGTTTGGTACGGACTGTGCGTGACAGGCCTAGATCAGCGTACTCGTCATCGCCCACCTGTAGAACGCTGAACAATACAGGGCGGCCAAGTTAAATGTAAGCTCTCAAGTTTTTGTCATAACTGCATCAAATACGGTGACTGTTTTCAAAAATTTTACCGATATATTGTGCAGTGAATTTGCAATAAAGTAATCGTTAAAAATCTCATCACACTCCATATGCGTCGCTACACTACCGTGTGAAATCTAGTCAGTTTTAAAATAAGTTAAAAGTTACGTTGTAGCCAAACTTTTAGCTTATTTTGAAGTCGACTATACCACGACACGTTTATGTTATAGTGATTAATGAATATTAACTTGAGTTTATTGCAATATACGAGGTTGGCAGAAAAATTTTGAAAATCAGTGTTTAATTTTAATATTTGATGAAGTTATCAATGTGTGACAGTTGGGAGGGTTACTTTTTACGGACCACCCTATATGTGCTACAACAGGTATTTTACAGTGTATTACCTGTCACGCAGACACAAAGACAGATAGGCTCGCAGATATGATTGAGATAGCAGCCTGATGCACGCGACGGATAAACATAACGAGATTATTTTTTATTCACAGGTCGTGCTGCGCGCGAGATCACTAAGCAGTCGTTGCCGATACAGTGACATGTAGGCCAGGGCCTCTTGTAGCGACATACAGTCACGAATATGCATTAGTGGCAGCACCTTCTGTTATGATAGATATGTGCGTACTGCGTTCCCAGACGGGCGTCATAGGGTCAGATTGCCCCAAGAGAGTGACAGGGCAGGTCAGTTGCTCCTCTGTAGATAAGTTTTTCGGAAAATTTTCTTTCACAAACTTGGAAGCTAAAAATCTCTCTTCTTGCGAGAAGTTATAGGCGAAATTAAACTTTTGAGCACTTACAGTGTTTTCAGTCCGAAACTTGCAACTTTTTGTCGAAAAATTGCTATCTGTCCTTCGTCAACTTTTGTAGTCCATGACTCCACTGGATTGCCCGGTGGGCGAAACTTCCTATTTAAGCAAGAATGCAGTTTCCCCGTATACACTTCGCCATCAACGCTTATTTGATTCTGCGAGTACATCTTCTTATTTGCTCACAGTTGAAAATTATTAATCCGCAACTCCGGGCGCGTTGCATTATAGGCCTATCTCTACCAAAGCACCGGTTTGTAACTCGCATTGCAAGTCGCTGGCTTTTTAAAGTGCTGCAACAAATAGGACCGAAGCGGTGTGACAGTGATGAGTGATGACGCTTTATGTCTAATGTCTACAGCCCCAATGGTTCAAGCTGACCATGAAACAATGAAGTGAACAGAACGTTGATAGCTGGCTGCTTGATTCATTTTTTTGTGATTAAAAACAAAAATCACGCATTGAGTGTTGAACAACAAATATTGCATTACGTTAACATAAAAATAATTTGTGTCCTCATAATTGACAGAAAAAAACAAACAGTACAATAAAACCGAAAAAAAATTTATCGTTACGTGCATTTGCTAAAAAATAGTTAAAACGAAATAAAATACTAATTATAAATGATACCGGTGGGGGTAAATATAAAACAGAAGCTATAATATGTTTCAATTTTATGCTATATTATTTATTTTTGGTGAAAACGTAGGTTACCGAAAATAAACGTAATAATTGCAATTTAAATCGTACAATATCAGTTACCCTGCTTTTCCAGTCTGGTATGTTTCAAGCACAGTCAAACACTATGAACGGTCATTCTGAAAATCGTATGAATTTATAATCACAGTAAAATTGTAGGCCTATATGTGACGAAAACAGACGATATTATGAAGCTGTCATTGTCTCCGCCATTTGGCGTTTGCAGCATGAGACAGTGAGATACCATTACGCTGTCTTGACATCGCAACGAAAGAATGAGCCATTAAATGCTACTAATAGTTTGGGTTATTGTACGGCCTTTCTAATAGGCTGCAATGCGTGTCTTGCCCATTCGTCCGTCTGCTTGTCTGTCTTTTCGTGCGTCAGTCCCCTAAGGGCTCCTATCCGGAAAGCCAAAAAACGCACAAAACCAAAATTGGTCGGAACGTTCCCCATCGCGAAAGTAACCGGTGTGCCAATGTTTAGTTCACCATGCCCTGGGTCAAGTGGACAACCGCACAATATGTCGGCATAGGGCAGGCATATTTTCTAGGTGACTGTATGTGCTAGAAAGACTGGCGAGTTGATGCGAACAATGGCAAAATTAAATGCTGCCAGCAACGCTATCAACGTCGTATAGCCTAAATGTATTGCTCAAGTTCAAAATCCAACCCATCCTATAAATTCATGGACCCCGTCCAACTTATAACGGACCACTAAATAGAGCCAAATTAGCAGTGCTGATTTCAAGCATTTTGTGTCAAAAAATTTCATTCATTGTTCATTGGAATGTTACAAAAAATATTGCGACCGTTCGCTGCGGAGCCCAAAGTTACTGACTACCAGAGTGACATGGCGAGAATAAATATTCCGTGGAGAGAAAATGCGGCTGTGAAACTACAATGTGTGCAAAAAACGACTCGCACAATACGTTAAAAAAGAGAGTAGAGATTAGACATTAAAAAAATTCCGCTTAAAGGCTTTTTCTCTTAACGTTGTACACGCTAACTGACTACATTCATGTATGATAACGATGAACAAAGTTAAAACAAACTAACAGCCTCAATGAAACTAAGTACATGTATATACAGACACCAATACGTTGTTCTGCGGCCCTCCTAATAAACCACATCACGGGTCTTGTTAATATAGGTAGGCCTATGCCGTATTGGCTCCTAACTGGATAACAAAAAGGCTTTAAAACTTATTCGGCATAAACGTTCCCAGGGCAAGAGTAATCAACGTGCCAATTCTCATTTTAAAGGTCACAGTTTATGGTCAAGGCTGCGCAATTTTTACGCGCGACAGCATGCAATGCTTCACGCGTCTTAGCCATCGTCAAGGCGTCCGTCCGTCCGTCCGTACGTCACACTCTAGTATTGTGTCAACACAACGCAAGCTAGAATTACGAAATTTTTGCCGTGGACTGCCATGAAGACTAGTTTTAGGATCTGTAAAGCTTTTCCCGAAATTCGAAAGGGGTCACCCCAATGGAGGGCGCTAAATGAGAGGAGGTACAAAAATTGGCCACTTTGAGCCAATAAGTCGCCGTATCTCAGAAACGGTGCAAGATAGGGCCAAGGTTAATATTAATTACTAATAAGAAGTCCCATATGCCCTTTCGATTGACATCAAGATCAACGACCTTGAACGACCTTGAACCCCCAAAATAGGGGGTTTTGGTGATTTTTTTTGCGATTTCGGGCCGCAACACACATTTCAAGATTAAATTGCGCCGAAACGGCTTGAGATAAATTAGACAACCTGTATATTCAATTTTTAGCATTAAACGTAAATTTTAGCAGTTTAAGTTCCGATCCCCTAAGTTCACGGAGGCCTCCGCACGCAAGCCTCAAATAGGGGTACCCCCATAAAAAATCGTTATTTTACCGCTGTTGGCTCGTCTAGCGCTTGCAGATAGACATGGACTTGTTGCTTACCGTAACAATAACTGCTGACAAGCTTTTATGTGGTTCAACATTAATGACCATGAACAATCTTGAACTTCCAAAATAGGGGGTTTTAGTGATTTTTCTGCAAATTTCGGCTGCAGCGCACACTTCAACGATGAATTGCAACTAAATGGATGGAGATAGACCAGGACAACCTGAGAACAACGATTGTTATATGCTGTCGAGCGTCTCATAAGCTTTGCTCAAATTACTTGTAGGTATAAGCGGACAGCGGCATAACATGTCGGAACTGTGCCGATATATTTTTTTCTAGTTATAACGGTCGTTTATGATGAGAAGACGACGAGGATGACGACGGATTATTGGGTCGTTTGTTGGCTTGTTTCCGTTGCTGACAGCCGGTGACGTCACCTGGCGGAGAGCTCGGAGACTGATGCTGAGACTTCGACGTCTCTACGTCGGGTTTCACGAGTCGGTCGTTTGAGTCTGTGGTAGCGGCTGGAGCAGTGGGGATGTTGTTCGTGGACTGCTGATGTTGGTGTGCTGGTTCGTGCGGTCGTCGTTTGGTGTCACTGCCGGCGGCGTGGCTGCGTAGATGTCGCTGTAGCTCGTCGGCTCGCGTGAATCGCTTCCCACACAGCAGCCACGAACAGACGAACGGCCGCTCGCCGGTGTGCCAGTGAAGGTGCGCCTTGAGATGGGACGTCTTGGCGTAGACCTTGCCGCAGCCCGGCACGTGGCAGGCGTGCTGGCCCAGGCGTCGCAGTTGCTCGCCCACCGCGCCGCCGACACGCTCTGCCTCGCGGCAGTTGGGACAGTCACAGACGGACGCCCCGCCACGAGTACCTCCACCTGCAGCCTTGCCGCCGCCCGACGCTGAGCCGGCAGCTCGTCGACGCTGGGAGGCCGACTGACGACTCTTCGCCGTGGATGCAGACTTACCAGCGACAGCCGCTTTGCGAGGCGACGATCCACCAAACCGGAAGTCATCCGGCGCCACGCTGGATAGCTTGCCGTCACCAGTGGACGCCGACTCCGACGACGGATGCAAATAACGGGCAGCGTTCCAGTTGGACTGAGACGTGACATAGCCACCGAGGGCTCCGCTGGAGTAGACATTATCCGTCCCTGGTGGCGTGTCCAACGGCCACCCCGCACCACCCAGAGTATTCCTTGGCGAGTCCAGGCAGCATGTGCTCGACGCCGGCAATGCAAAGGTCAACGGCGGGCCGACGTTGAACGAAGTTGCTTCGTTTCCGTAGCCGCCGCCGTTCAGCGTTCCACTACCGACACACGAACTGTTTCCGGTTGTGCCGGGGTAGAGCGACGCCGGGTCACTAAAGTGCTGTGCAACTGCCGCTATGTGCATCGCGCTCGGACGCACGGAGGAAGCGTACGACGACGACGACGATGAGAACTCGAACGCGCCCGGCGGAGGACAGCCCGGGCCGAAACCACCAGCGAAACCGGAAGTGAATCCGCAGAACGTATGTGCCGCCGTCTGACACGGTGCTTCGTGAACGTCCGGGAACGGCGGCGGCGCGAGCGCATTTCGGAACCAGGCCAAGTCCTGCTGCTTGTCGAGGTCAGCGGCACGCGACGGCGTCGACGAGCTGTTCCTACTTCCGGTTGTCGGCGGCGACATGGCGGCGGCGTCTGCAGTCAGCGCCATGGCGTTGCTGTACAGACTGTACTTCCACGGCTGAAATCCGCGCTCGGCGCAGTACGACTCCACCGGCGAGAACGCGGCGCCCGGCAGTGGCAGCGATCTTAGCGGTGACGTCACAGACACCGATACCGGAACCGGAAGTGGAGGAGTTCGCGGCCTCAAGTTGTTGCAGTGAGCAGCGAGCCGTGCTAGTGGGTCACTGTTCACCGAGTTGTAGTCCTGCAACAGGAAACCACACAATCGCTTTAAATACACGCATCAACTGACCAGCCGAGTTACACTTATTCCGCGGCCGCACTCGTACTGTCTATCTCTAGCACTATGTCTGCAGTGGTATAACGGGCTGATTGCTCCGCTGGTATATTTACGAGTCATTAAACAGACGACAGTTTCTGTTACACGACCGACCGTCGGTGGCTGTGGAATAAATGTGTTAGGCAACAGTCCGGAGTTCAACATTAACTTCTCGAACTCGGGTCACTGGACAGCTAGTCGTTTAACATACAGAGTCACTCACAAAACCAAAATTGAAACGTAAACTTTGTATTAAAGTGACAAACGAAATGAAACTTATTTGAAACGACCTGCGACTGAACGTTTTTGTCCGTTAGTTAAGCGCATCGGTGTGTCAAAGCTCAATATTTTAACACGGTATCAGTGATTGGTTTTGTAATTTACGTAAATCGTTTACTTAGTCTGAAAAAAATTGGACGACAGTGATTCTTCGACAAGCGACATAAAGAAAAACGCGTTAAAAGTATTTGTTATAAAATTGTGATTGATAAATCAAATGCTTTCGTCAAAATGTTGAAATATTTCTTAAAATATTAGTATATATATAAATTGTAAACTGTTTCTTTTAAAATTAAACTTTTATTATTTTATGGAATTATTTTTTTATAAACGAGTTACATGACAAACTTATAATGTTCGTACAAATGTTAACAAAACGGCACAAAAACACACGAGAAACCACTTCGTGCCATAACAACGTTAGCGGTAACTAACTGATTAAATGAATAAAACCAGTGTGTAAAACAAACGCAATCGACACTACGCACGTATAGTTATTAATTGTTACAATTTATTATTACAATTCATTACAATAAAGCAGATGGCAAAAATGCAAATCCAAAAAGGTGAAGTCAATAAAAAGCAATAGACACTGACTTACAAACAGCGGCTGCACCAGTTCTGCAGCACAGTGCGACGACGTCGAAAACCGCAGCGCGCCATTCATTTCCGCTTCCAGTTTAGCAACTCACTCTGCCAGTGTCTGTGTTTCCGGTCTTCGTCGCTAATTAACGTGCAGAATGGAACCGGCTGACTGGATCTCCTGTTTCTCCGGTCTAAGTGCTCAGTGATTCTTGTTGAAGTTCATCTGAAGATCAATGCATCACTTTTTACAATCACCTCCCGGACATTACGATCTTAGTTTACGAGTTCTTTTGACGTCGTACAGGAAACGTTAAATTCATGTTCCAGATTATGTTTGCATCGCAACCGACACTCGACAAGAATGCGTTCAATATCGAAGAGGCAAACCACGATGCCACTGTAGCCGCGATGACGTCACCGTGACGTAACAGCTGCAGCTGGTAGGTGGGCAACACGAGATCAAAGCGAGCCGGTGGCGGCCGGCCGAGTTAGTCACAGTTCTAAGTGTCTAACGGTTAACGGATTATCACACTCGACTGGTCGCTGCGCTGAGGCTTCTGCCGTCGTGTGTTTGACGTCTATATTCTACGTGTCCAGGTGCGCACGGCACGGCAGAGCGACGGCGTCACTGGCGTGGAACGAACGGTATAGCACGACGCGCCGCCCGTGTGTCAGTGAGTGAGCAATGATGATAGTGAGTGATAAAGATGATGATATGGCCGCGGTCGATAACCACCGGTGCCGTGTGATCCGTGGTTCACAGACGGTTTGCGGTTTCCGATAAACGATGCCGGTTTACTGAGTATCTTCATTCAGCACAATGGTATGTCATTATAAGCCACATTAACATTACGAGTCTTGCCCGTTCGTTCGTCTGTTTCTCTGTCCGTCAGCAACCATAATACTCCGCGATGACTGAGCTTACGGCTCAAAACAGATACCGTGGCATCTCACTACCAATCACACAAAACTACCATGATGTATGTACTACGTGGACACAATACGCAGCCCAAGCTACCATCAATTATTCCAACTTGGTGCCGCCATTCACTGAAACGACTTTGATGTCCGGTGCCGACGTCAAGCCTAACGTTACTCTGTTATATAAATTATAGCAAGATACCGTAGTTTAGGCCCCCTATAGAAGGCGAAGTCAACTCGTGCAATAGCCAGCTTACTGTCAACATGCTTCGTTTAGCCTATGCCTACATTTTATATCATGCTACTTTAATTTGGCTTTAAAAACGTTTATTACATTAAAACATTTAAGGTCTAACGAATGGGGCCTGATATGAAATCTAGACTCACACTAGTGCCACGTTATGTTGACACATATTTTCATGTTGTCGACGTGGAGCATACGGTAGAACGATTTGTGCTTTACAGTGATATTTGACTTAAATCAAAGTAAAAGTCAAATGATTTGCAGAAGTCAAAGTCAAAATTAAAGTCAAATGATTTTAATGTTAAAAAGTCAAAGTCGTATGAATTTTTGCTAATTTGACTTTGACTTTGACTTCTTTAGCATGTCAGGTTTTAAAGCAATTGAAACACAGTTTAAGCCTGAACCAATAAATTTACTTGAAGAATGCAGTTAGCTCTGCATCTGCACAATATCACTTACTGTGTTAATTGATTTGTTAATTTTTCTAAGATGTCAAAATTGCACAAATTTCAACATTGTATAAAATGAAATTGTATGAAAACTGAACGATAGGATAGCAATCTCTCCATAAGTGTAGTTTAGTTAGTCAATGATGTATTAGTCAGTGGATGTTAATCTACTCGATTTCTAATGATAAACAATAGTGTGAAATGTCTTGTACAAATTGTTTTTATGTAATTTAATGTAAAAGACTTAATAAACAAAAAAGTATATCTCACAAAAAATTACCAAATGTTAACAAAAACTGCAGCATTTCAACTTATATAAAAATAAAACTATGACACTTCAGTTAACTACAACTATACAATATAAACTTGATTGCTAAAAAACTAACACTAAATCTAGGAT
>Ga0209671_1006593_pt1 | contig 11932 bp, 7 predicted proteins | sample WorMetHERISLAND2_2_FD_187401 | JGI IMG/M metagenome (GOLD analysis project Ga0209671, IMG submission 187401) | Marine gutless worms symbiont microbial communities from Max Planck institute for Marine Microbiology, Germany - Olavius geniculatus... | ecosystem: Host-associated > Annelida >...
ACACTGTTTTATTCTTATATATTGCGACTATACGTTAATGTCGTCTAACAAACAATTAGTTGCTGCACACTACGAACGCATATTGATGAACTTTTATGCATTCAGTTTTACCCCGTAATACCCTGTTTACACGATCAAACAAACATCGAGCTGGCTTGTCCAGCTAACTGGGGCCAGCTTGTCGTGCTAGCTTCATCGTGTAAACGGGATATAACACACGGAGTGACGTAAAATGTGAACCGAAAAGAAATCGGAGAGACGAGCGTCAAACTGTGAAGCCTCTGGATAACAAAAAAAAACTACTCCAGGGTAGCACTGCCCTTAAAGCCCAAAACGGCATTGTCTTATAAATACAACACGATATACGATAGTGATTTGCACTGAAAGTAATTAACTGTCATTGAATCTATATGTACACTTTTTATTTTTTACTGCAGGTCTCTTTTTCAATTATTGTCGATTTTATTTCATTACTATAACGTTTCAGTTCATGCACGCGGTGTCGAATTTCTGCGCAAGTCAATCTTCCCTGCGTGAATCCTGATATGTCAGATATGATGTCATGTGATCTGCAAGAATCGCGTGAGGAACAAAAGCAGCATGCATGAGCAATTTAGCCGCGATTACAGTGAGCGATCCGGCTGCACGGTTGAGTTGAGTTGAATCGGGTCTGTCGCTGCAATCGTGCTTACGACCCAACTCAACTCAAATCGCGTACCAGCACCTCAGTCCTAAGACACTTCGGACCTATATACGTAGAAATTTCAGACACTTCTAATTTAAAATGTTAGGTCCGAAATGCTCTAGGTCTACAGTGTCCACTTAACTACCATTTTTGCGGCTATTTTCACGCCTTTATAAACAGGCCAGTACAAATAACTACAGCAAAAGTCGTTAACGTCCTCTCTCCCACCCATGTTAAGTCGCCACCCTCGCCTCTCGCCATCATTTAGTCGCAGACGGACAGTGACGTGATTACGTAGTTTAATAGGGTGTTTACGCGATCCAGCAAACGTCCAGCAAATGTATTCAAAACACGCGCGAATTGTTGGACGTTTGCTGGAAGTTTGCTGGATGTTTGCTGAATCGTATACTGTGCACTGTATATGCCGTCCTGGAAAACTCGGCGCTTGGCAATGACTAGGCTATGTCTACCCTGCGGTCGCCGTAGACCAAGTTACTAACTGGTGCAGATCCACGGTTGGAGATGAAGACGACTGCACGGCAGTCACTGACTGCTGTTTGCAAGTCGGTGCCGACAGGAAACAGACGTTGCCGCCATGCCAGTCGGAGTGGGCGTCACCGACCTATACTCAGCGACCGACTGCGTGGCGTAACGGGTCGCAAACACTTTGCGTTTGTCATAACTGGCAAAATTACAGGCTGGTCGTGTCACACACGGCCGGACCGGGCACTGCGCAGGCGCCCCTACTGTCCCTTCTGTCCGCGTCTCGCTCTCTCTCTCTCTCTCCGTTCTCAATCTGGTATTGAGACATTTCGTGCATCTCCTTCGATGTTGCATTAGAAGAACGATTTGTGGCAATTTCGTGCACTGTATATAAGGGCCTAATAGAGTTTGCTCTGACTTGATAGCACCTTGTGCGAAATAGGTAAAAGCAGAAAATATAGTGCATAATATGACTTGCTTCTCGTCATACACGCCGCCAATGAGTTCCAACGTCATATCTGCAGACCTAGTTAGTTTACTGTGCGCTTTTACTCATCTGTGGGCTGAAAGAATTAACCACTGCAGCACAACAGCATTCGTGCCATTCACTGTTTTGTCCTCCCATCCCAGTGCACGCATCGTTTTATTACAGCCATCAAAAGGACTGCACGAATCATCCCACAATCTTAGGTCTGTCTGCGCGGCATTAGAAGCGATGGCTACGGAGCGTGACTTGGCCAGCATGATGACGCGCTGCAGCTGCAGTCGACCGAGGATGCCCGCAAGCGATATGTGTCGCCGCGCGGCCCGGCCAACTGAATGCACTGATAACTGTCATAACGAATAGGACTACTACTAGCCGCATGGAGCTGTTACAATGACTTCATACACTGGACACGCCGCTCGGCAGCTGACTGGCCGAATGACTGACTGGTTGGCCATGACTAACACTGCAGTCCGTGCAAAGAGACCGCGCCCAGATGCAGCTTGCACGATGCAGTAAATTTATAATAATTATCATTCATCAACATAACCACCGTAGAGGGAGAGAGTGACCCGCATGGCTTGTCAGCGATCGGCGTCGCGCGTCTTGTTTACGAGCCAAGGCCCTATAAGTTAACTTACACCGTGTTCACAAAAAGTCCGACCTAACATTTTGCAATAACGAGCGGAAACCTGCACCGATTTCAATAATTTTTTTTCACATAGGCCTACAATGTGACATCCATTTGAGTCACTAGAGCAAGTTTTTAAGACACTGTCGTTCTGTTTAAGAACTTTTTATTCTTTTTTTCCTGATTTCACAGATCTGCGTTTCCAACACGACATAGGGGCCTACTTCTTTTATTGGCTGATGTCGTGTGTAACGCGAGTTCTTGTTACCAACTAACAATTAAGCCAAAAAGCTCAGCTACCGCTTAGAGCACTTGGCTCGCGGCAACTTAGGCCTACTAAGTAAGAATCGCAAATTTTTTCTACCCTCTCTCATTAAACGCCTTCGATTGGGATGACGCCTTTCGAATACGTTTAAACACCCTGATAGTAGAGTCCTTCATGCAGCTCTAAGTAAAAATTTCATAATTTTACCTTGAGTCGTTCTGACAGAGTCAGCGTGTGACAGACTCACGGAGGGACCGAAGGACGTACGCATTATAGCAATACCGCGCGTCTGCTGAAGCTATGCTGACGCCGTGTGAAAACCAAAGTAAAAAAATTGTGTTTAAAATTACAACATGCATCGGACATTTCCGGTCGTCTTTCGAAATGACGCTGAAAATGTCAAACTGGAATATTAAAAGGTTAAAGATTAAATGTGGTGTATATATAGCTTTTTATAAGAAACCCATTACAGAGCTACGGAGCATTACCTGCCGTATGGGATTACACAGTGTTACCTGCAGTCACCCGACACAGGTGAACGCGCCCCGCCTTAACCCCTGCCAGATAGGCCGGTACTCAATTTACCTACCTCGGAGGGATGGAAGGCTGAGTTGACCTACTTAACAATAAGCAACGACTCGTTTTTAAATTTGGCTTTTGGTTATCATGGGCCTAGATAAGCTTGCCGCATATACAAATCTGCTATCAGTAATGATGAATAAAGATTTTCAAAAGCAGAGTGCATTGCATCACAGATAATGGACATTATGACCGTTTCCAGTTGTTGCGAAGGCGTTGTGACAATAACAAGTGTACACACCAGACTGGTGGATATTAACGGCCTGCGGCTAGTTTCGTCACATGCATACACTGAGCGATTTACACAGGCCATGCATTGCATCCATTGTAGGCTACCTTCTGAGATGCAAACGCAATGTCTGTATACAGGCTTCTAAACACAACACACATCCGTCTTCCCTCTTTTGCGCGCTAAATTTTCATACAGTGTCCATAGGCCTACACACGCACCTTTATTCACCATAAAACATGGCAGAAACAAATAATAAATGCAAATAATAAAAAACACACAACTTAAGTAAACGTAACAATTTTTCTGAATATTTATAATTCAGTAGGACATGTAAGCAGTGAAACCACTGCACCGTTACTTCGTTCAGCTTTTTAATGCTTGAACTTTTTTCGTATGTTTCGTGTGAGTCTCTCTTCGTAAAATAGAGTTTAACTTTTTTTAATACCCTTACGTGACTTATTCTTATTTTTCTGTTTTTCCCATTTTACAGATTTGTTAATTTTATTGTCGCTTTTACATAAGAGTAATTGTTTAGTTTACCAAAAACGGCGCTAGCCGTATGGTTTTCTCGTTACCCACATTTTGCGCCCCATCAGCGTCTGTTCTGAGGCCGACACAGGTCTCTGAGGTTTATCATGATTTGTGTTTCTAGACTCTGATATTCATTTTTGCCATCTCGTAGTATTTTTAACGAATACTTAGACGTTAGAACGGTACAGGGCATAACGTCACACTTCAATGGAATAGACCTACTGGTTGGCATTTTTGCATAGCGGCTTAGGAAGTTATGAAGAGCGAATGCCGTGGCGCGGAGTCGGTCAGTGAGTCGGCGAGCACTGAGCGGTGGTCACTCACGCAGACCGACAGATCGAGAGCCATACGACGACCGAGTGTGTATAGGCCTAAACGTGTGAACAGCTGTTGGCACGTCCCTAACCACTGTCACTATCACACCACAACTGAGATACAGGCCTATAGCGAGCGAGCGATCCAATGCACCACCATTGTCATCAGTGATGAGTTCAACAACGCCAAACCATTGTGCACGACGCCGAGCCGACACTATGTAGCTTTGATGCTGTGGCCCACCCACCCGCCATCATCTCACAACGCACGACACGATACACTTCGTCGTGTACGTACTGATTAACTTCGCTTCAAGCAAGGCTCGGCGGATGATTGGCCACTACTCCGAAGAGGCACTATAGTCCGAACTCGGTCACTCGGTCAGATTCTTTTTCGCTATTGCCAGGAGCCGCCATATAGCTATGGTCCACCATAGCCACGCATGGTCCACCGTAGACAATAAAATGCAATTTATTCTTATTCCCAAATCTTGAATCCTATCACTAACTCTAATTTTAACCCTGTTCCTAACCCTCGCGCTGTTGTGACTAGTGCCGCTACGGTCTAGTGAACTGCCCCGCAACGCTCTTGCGACCGCCTGGTTCCGCTGCGGCATTAATCTGATATGCTTGGGCAAATTTTGAAGTAAAGTGTTTGACACCGACTTTGGACCTTTTGTGACCCAGTGGCAAAACAGTATTAGAATGCCAACAAAAATAAGAACCTATAGGCCTACACGCGAAGCACCGGCAAATCCGCAGCAAGTGAGAAAAGCAAGTTTTTCCTCGGACCGTTTTACCTAGACCGTTTTCACCGGACCATTATTACCGTAGGCCTAGGCTTATTATTTTCGTCAGCAGTCACGGACGGTGACAGATCACACCAAATGTCTTAACCGCAAAACAGAACGTATCACAATGAAGAAAAAAACTACCTATTCTAAAATGACTAATTGAGCCAGTTAGAGAGAGTTACAAGGCGCTGTATTCAGTTAATCGGCGCATGCGTCATTCGTCATGAGGTAGATTCTGAGCGGTGTTTGTCGGCCGCGTCCAGTTCATGAGTAGAACAATGGACCCCGGGCCGGCTGACTGACCACGCACGGCGAACGGAAGGAAAGGACACAGGAAAAAGAAGAAACGACGACATCAGCAGCGGCGAGAAATTCGGCGACGTAATTAGTGGACTCGTGTGACTCTGGTACGCACTTCAAACGAGCGACGCCACTGCTAATGGAATGGGCGTTTTCACGCCTTGTACTCGCCAAACGGTGTCACATTAAAATGTTTCCCCCATGAAAAATCTGCCCTGCGAGAGATAATCACGGAATTGATGTACGTCTCCTCCTTATATTAAAATATCGCCGACCCCATAAAAAGTCTCCCCTTTATAGGATCGCCCCCAGAAAAGTTTCCCCCGGCCGACAATTTACGGGTAAAAATCCGTCCCGCCCGGGCGTCCGCCGAGCGGGGCGGATTTTTTACCGGTAAATTGTCAGCTGGGGGGAGTCTTTTCTGGGGGCGATCCTATAATGGGGCACCGTTTGTCGTTCTAGTCAAATTCTGAGCAGCAGCTAACCGGCCATTAACCAGCCCTCATTCTGATTTAATAGAATCTTAACTTCAACGGTCTTAACAGGTTGACACCGGCAAATTACACGCACTGGCGACTACGTGACAGATTTATTGCAACGTAAACGATCTGGTAGAGATTAATTCTTCGTTCTATATAGGCCTAAGCCTACTGATTTTACATATACCCAATTATATCGCTAGCTACTAAATTATTTGTTTGGTACACTTAGCAGATTTTCCACGTTTTAACGTCGGACATTTTTTGCATGGTCACTAGACACAAATAAAATTCACTAGGGGCCTATAACTGAACAATGTCAGGTCACGTAATTATTGAATTCTATTTTTAGGCCCCTATCTCAAACTTGTTACATGTGTTTAAGTATCCTAGTGTCATAGTGCATGAAAGCCGTTTTTACAGTTCTCATTCACAAATTATTTATTGAAATTTATTTATTATCTTGCTACAATTACGCTGTTTTTCTCTGATTTTCGGTGAAAATATTATCCAGTGTTGCTTTCGTTCCGTGCACGCGAGACAAAATGCATCGTTCAAATTCAATAACAGTACTGTCAATCGTCATAGGATCGTCAAGAATGATAAAATGCAGCTGTTTTGCACTGTACGGATAACTAATAAATGTGTAATATAATTTTAGCTTACGTCATAATTCTGACTGGTTGCTGAAATGAAAAACGACTAAAACTGAGACTTAGCTTAGCACATCAAGCCCAGTCCCGCCAAGGAACTCTATCAAAGCCACCGCAGGCAGCAAAGAGTACCAGTTTCAGGCGACATCTGTCTCGGTTTATCGTCCAAAAGTGAAGTAGAAATTTGGGGCAAAGCCCAACGTGAGTCCGCCCGGCGCCCTAAGTCCGGTTGGGGGAAAATATAAAGGGGTGAAATTCCCCCGGTAGCAAAGTCACGTGGCCCGCACTTAAATGCATTAGTATACGCAAAACGCGCACTTTTGACTTAGGGTGGGTAAACATTAGTTGCGTAATCTCTGGTGTTAGTGGACTAAAGTTCACCAAATTTTTTTATTCAACGCGGGATTAATCGCTCTTGATAACGCCGTTTACCGCTTGTCGATATCTTTATCTAGTCCTGAGATATTCGCAGTCAAATTCGAAAGTTATCGTAAAACGTACTATTTTTGGACTTTTTTGCCCTCCCAAATTTTAAGGGGGCGGTACCCCCTAAAAGTTGTACCTGTGCGTTATCACCCCCATCTAGCAGCACGTCACCTGGCAAAGTTTCATGAAGCTACTCCCCCTGGTTTCAAAGTTCTTGCGGCTAATACGCTATATTTTAAGCTAATTTTGACTCCCCCTTTGAAAAAAAGTTGTAAGAGGGCCCCCGTTCGCGTTGAAAGGAGAGAGGTGCGCTAGTAAGACTTGGTCATTCTCTAGCGCGTATAGAAATTTGGGGGCGCAGCACATCCTAGGGGCCGAAATATGGTCTTCAGAAAAATGCGCTTTGGGTGGGTACGATTCCACATCGAGATCTCCAAGGTTACTGGACCAAACTTCACCGGACTTGTTTCGCCTAACGCGGGAGGAATCGCGGTAGATCAAGTACTTTTCCGATTTTGAATATCTTCATCCGTTCCGCAGATATTCGCCACCGAACTTCGAAGTCTTCCGAAATCGGGCCAAATTTTGCATGTTTTTGGCCCCTAGATTTTTTTAGTGGTGGGCCCCCGAAATTTTGGACCGGCATTATAATATTGGGCCTACTACTGACCACCGTGCAAAATTTCACGCCGGTCGGCCTACACATCTCGGAGATTTCGCTTTGAAAAAAATAAAAATAAAATAAGTAAAAAATAAAACATCTGCAGTAAAACTCAAGTCCGCTCTGCAAGTTATCGCTTCCGGGCTTACTAATAAGCCTACGCTGAGTGTATGATGCGATAGTCAAAGTGTTAGGATAAGCCCCCAGCCTATAGGCCTACGAAGTAGGATTGCCGCTGGCGAACGTATCACAAACGCCTCCGTCTTGTGCTGACACCTGGTGATTGCAAATGGTTTACTGATTTCACATTTTCATCATATCCTGAGCCAAATAATTAATGAGATAATCATAAGCAGAAGCGCAGAAGAAGAAGTACAGCAACATAAAACCAAAACCGAACAAGACACGATATCTACAAAAAGAATCATTCTGCTAACGTATCATGTTTAGTTGGGCCTAGATCAAGTATGTGGACACTGCAGAGGGGACAGTGGCGTAGCCAAGACTTGGATGCAGGCCTAGGGGCACTTTTGGGGGAAGGATATGGGGATGTCCCCTCTTCACCAGAGAAGGAATTTGGGGACCTCTCCCCAAAAACTTCTGACATTTCTGTGCGAAAATTAAGTGTTTTGGTGCATTTTGGCACCATTTTGAGACTGAGTAGCTGAGTAGGCTGGGCACATGCCGGAAGTGCCCCCATAACTACGTCAGTGTATTGTGAATCGTTGGATGCTGTCACCTAGGCTATTGCCTAAAACTAAAAGATTTGCTGTACTATTGTAGATACCGTCCTATCGGAAGACATCATCGAGCGATTACCTGGTATGCAGTTAAATACAGTTCATTTCTTTGGTATATTATAAAGTGTCTGTTTTTTGATAATGTCTATTTTATGTCATAATAAGTTTGGTTTCTGTAAGCCTAAATTATTTCGGTTGCGTAATTTCCAGCTAGGCCTATATTTGATAAGGCACAGGATAATTATCCGGTAGCCGTATCAATAATCAAGCGGCTATTCATACGGTTATCGGATAAATATCCGGTCATATACAGGGGCTGTATTGGACGGCCTTAGCTGGTACATACGAGCACCGTACGGGCTAAAGCTGTGTCTGATCGCGGTACGACGAGCACCCGAAGACGGTACGACGGCTGCAAACACGCCCTCACAGCGGTCGGCAAGTTGAATGCTTGTCTCCATGCCTACACTGCGTATGCATGACCAATGTTACGGTCTTAGTCTGCGTGTTCATTTGTCGTCACATAATTCTCTTAAATACAACCGTGCAATGCAAATAGCCTATATGCAGGCTATTTGTATGGCTATACCGGATAAATAGTCAGCGCGATTTGACAACATGAACAAGAAATTTGAGCTAATGCTCACGAGACGCGCGAAAGCCTATAGCAGTTCCAGTTCAGTAGTTTAGCTGAAAATTTGGATGTTCACGCTAAGTTAACATACAAATACCAAATTCTCTATCTGGATCGCAAAACGATAGTTCCGTGGCGCCACCGTGTGAATGATATAGACTTGTGTCGCAGCCCGAAATCGCCAAAAAATCATAAAACCCCTTATTTTGGCGTTCAAGGTCATTCAAGGTCATTGAATTCGGCGCCAATCGAGAGCCAGTGTACGACTTCCTATTAGTGATTAATAGTAACCTAGGCACTATCTCGCACCGTTAAACCTACTGAGATACAGCGACTTATTGGCCAAAAATTGCAAATTTTGCCCACCCCCCTCTCATTTAGCGTCCTCGTTTGCGGTGACCCCCTTCGAATTTATGGAAAAGCTAACGGAAAAGCTAACTTTTTGTTTTACGGTTCGTGAAATTAGAGTCTTCCAAGCAGCCGACGGTGAAGATTTGGTAATCCTAGCTTGCACCGTTTTTGACTGATCCACCCGTGTGACAGACAAAGAGACGGACGGACGGACGGACGGACGGACAGACAGACAGACAGACAGACAGAATTGCGATGGCTAAGACGCGCTGCAAGCAGTAGTTGCTTCGCGCGTAAAAAGCAACATAGCCTAAACTTTTTAGTTTGTTACAGTGTTTTTTAAAACTCTATTGAGCGTACATCTTGCAATGGTGCTGAGATTAACATTTGAGACATTTTAAGAAGGCCTATAGTACAACAGGCAAGCGTGAGACAATGCCAACGCTGAGTTTAACCTTTATTCCACACGACACAGTTCGCGTAAAGAAAAATCCGACTTCGTTATTCACAAAATATGGAACGTATTAAATAAATACCGCACAAATCATATTTTCACGGTGTTTAGGCTATGTGTCGACTTGCCAAACCTGTAGCCATCGGCGCACCATTAATGACGGCGTTAATTTTATTTATCACATGAACAGCATTTACAATACATAGCCGACAAAAACGTGTGCCAGGTCGTCTTGAACCGTTTGCGCTGATGTATAAAATAGGCAGAGAGAGACCCGTCGAGAGACACCGCGAGGCCCGAAGAAACATTTTCGCGGAGCCCCTCTGGGAAAAATTTATTTTTAATGGCGCATTTTAGTGTAGGCCTACTTTAAATTTTTGAACGACAGCGGGGCTTCCAAACGTCGCAGGGCCCCTGGCAACATACCCCCCTCTCGACGGTCCTGGGCAGAGAAACGTTGACACGATATGAGTAGAAATCTGCAGCAGCAGCATTCAAACTGCGTGTAATTAACTATCGGGGAGAGCTGAACGGTCATTTATCACAGCATCGTTAATGTAGATGATTAACGTCGGCGTGCATGGCGTCATACCCACTAAATGTCGAGCTAGTAGTTCGTTACGATAACAGACCTCCACACGTCAGCGTCGCGCGGTGCATGCTGGGTGAGATCGGCTACTTCACGACCGCATCAGGGTCCACCTCCATCCCAGCGCAACTCCGGCTCTTTATCTGCTGCCAGGGCGTAGCCGAGGGCGAGTTTTTGACGGCTGGTAGAAAGAAGGAAGGAAAGAAGAACGCGGTGAGAATAAGTGCTGGTCTGGCTCTGGGTAGACGTGGACCTATCATCGTAACTGACTGTGCTCGGTCAAGCGGAATGACGACCGACCAGCAACAACAAATTCTCCACCGACCAACCGACCCACGACACGACGGGCGGGCGATTCAGCAGTGGCGTAGCCAGAAATTTCAATTGGGAAAGGCCTTCCCGTCCCTCCTCTTTTCCTTCCAACTTTCGTCTCTTTCTTCTTTTTTTTTACATTTTTCGTTCCTTTCCCTGCTTTCCCCTCTTTTCTTCCCCCTTCTTCCTTTAGAAGTAATACCCTTTAAAATCTAGCAAGAGGTCTGGGGAATCGCTGTAAAAGATCAGATCTGGTGCATGGCAACAATTTTAATCATTTTCCACAGAATAAATCTGACCAAATTGGCAGTTCAAACGTATGCTTATATTATGTCTGGAGGATTGGGGAGTTGGGCCCCTTGCTCCCCCCAGTCTACGCCACTGCGATTCAGCCGCCTCGCGCTCAACGTCTTATCTGTGGTCAGTTACACACCGTCGTCCGCACTCCAACGTAGCTCGCGGCACCGTCCCGCCGTCGACGTGACATGTTTTATATACTCGCGCCGTCGCGCGCGCGCGCAGGCGCTGGCGATTTAATTATGAGAAATTAGAAAAGTCCACACACGGACAGACAGACCTAAGTGACAATGTCAACGACGACGGCGTCACGTCGACGCCCCTGCATACACTCACATTACCTCACACCGTCAGTTCGACCTGTTGGTATACCCACTTACACTTACAGGCAGGCTGCTCTCTGTTTGGGGAGTGCTGAAAATGCGAGCACTGGAGTGACTGGACAACGCAAGTACATGCCGGTGAATATTTTTGTAGAAATTACAATAGAACTATCAGTGCTTGTCAAACAAGATTGAAAGACCTATTTCATGGATTGGCAGTGATATGTTTTTTTTCTAATCTGCATTAAGATCGCCCGTCCTCTATCCGTACCTTTATACAGGCCCATCGAGAGCCACAGCGGGGCCCGGGGAAACATTCTCGTGGGCTCCAAACATTTTCACGGGGCTCCTCTGGGGAAAATTTTTTGATTTTTTTTTCAAAATAGTACATTCTGGTGTACTTTATATTTCTGGCCGACAGCGGGGCCCCCAAAAGTCGCGGGGCCCGGGGAAGCTAACCCCTCCCTCTACCCTACCCTACCCTCTCGACGGGCCTGCCTTTATACGTTTTCCACCTATGCAGATTCGTACTTGTATTTTCTGTAGGCTACTTGTGCGTTTTCAGTCGCCTCCCCCTCTCTATACCGCCCGGCTGCGTTCTATCAACGCCTTTACTTGGTCAATGTATGTTGCCGTAGGCCTAAAATAAAATTTGCTTTGGCATTGGCATGATTCTGTTGTCAGTAGCGGATTCAAGGGGAGGGGCGAGGAGCCC
>Ga0209671_1006594_pt1 | contig 11932 bp, 10 predicted proteins | sample WorMetHERISLAND2_2_FD_187401 | JGI IMG/M metagenome (GOLD analysis project Ga0209671, IMG submission 187401) | Marine gutless worms symbiont microbial communities from Max Planck institute for Marine Microbiology, Germany - Olavius geniculatus... | ecosystem: Host-associated > Annelida >...
CAATTAGGTTTATATGGTTTAAACTCTCCTGCCATTATTTATTGTCTATTGTTACTTACTATTACGTAGGCATAGCCAGAAATTGGAGTCACAAAAGGTGAACTAGCCCCCAAGGGGCAAAAATAGAGGCTGAAAGCCAAAAACAAAGGTGGACTTCTTGGGGAGAAGCCTGTCGCCGGGGCGCAGCCCCGGAAGCAAACGGTTTTTTGAGCATGAAAACCCCCTAAAGTGCATACACTGAGTATAAATTTTATTAGTTTAACTGCAGAAATGCACTGCATATGCTAAGCGAAAAAGGCGACTTTAGCATCTTGGGGGGGCCATGGCCCCTTTGGCCCCCCTAAATCCGCCTATGCGTCATCATGACGTCATCAATAGCAAAGAATATTTAACTTTTCTACTGCTGGAATACATGATTCCTGATAATCATTCTGTGAAAATTTTGTGGAAATCTAAACATTTTTCACGGAGATATAAAAGAAAACAGAAGAGTGTTTTTTTCTGAACACAGTGTATTATTATGTCAAGTAGTTTTTTTATGTTGTGCAATATTATATGAGAAACCTAGGTCATAATATAAAAATTAAAATTAAAGAAAAAAATTTTTTCCAGCCCCCCTCCCCAGCCCTACTTTTTGCCAGCTGCAACCAAAAGGACAGAAATTATTTTAGGCCTCACACAAGTCAGCAGCACGTGTAAACAAGTGACACGCACTAGAAATTATAAACTATCAGCTGTTGACTAGAATCTCGGGAATGTTCAATTCAGTCGAGTTGGTCACTGCGGTCGATGAAGTAAGCCTAGCGTCAGCAGCAGCAGCAGCAGTAGCAGCGTGTGATGTGGCAGTGGCTGTCGAGGGCTCATCAACGGACATCGTCTCAGGTCCGTAGACCGCCAGTACGACGTCACCACACACGTTCACCAGACATTGGCTCTGTACCCACACATGAACATTCAGGCATTAGCCACTAGCCACTGTCAACAGTGAGTGGCGTTGTGACAGCGGCAGAGGAGCAACTGCGCAACTATATTTTTGGCTGTTGAAAAAATTGGCAGAAAATCTCCTAGTCAGAAAATTTTCATCCAAAATGCAACAACTGGGCCTGAAAACCCCCAATTTTGCGAAAATTTTAAGGGCAGAATTTAATTCATAAGGACTGCTGGAAATCTGCAGTGTCTGTCAAAAAACTGCCACTTCCTACTGCCACTTATTTCTTTAACCCACGACGCTGCTGACTGTCAACGTCAATAACATTGCTTTTTACATGAGAAAGCAGCTACCGCTTTCAGCGCGTCTTAGCCATCGCAATTCTGTCCGTCTGTCTGTCCGTCCATCACACGTATGGATCAGTCAAAAATGGTGCAAGCTAGGATCACCAAATCTTCACCGTCGGCTGCCTGAAAGACTCTAGTTTCAGGAACCAGAAAGCTTTCACGTAAATTCGAAGGGGGTCACCTCGAACGAGGGTGCTAAATGAGAGGGGTGTGGGAAAAAATTGCGATTTTTAGCCATGAAGTCGCTGTATCTCAATAACGGTGCGAGATAGGGTCTAGGTTACTATCAACCACTAATATGAAGTCTTACACTGGCTCTCGATTGCCACCGAATTCCATGACTTTGGATGACCTTGAAGGCTAAAATAGAGGTTTTTATAGATTTTTTTGAGATTTCTGGCTGTGAGACACATTTCAAGAGCGAACTGCGCCAAAATCGAGATAGGTGTGGAGAAGCTGCGTATGAAATTTTCAGCATCGAACGTAGATTTTGAAGGTCCAAGTCTCGATTTTCTAGGTTCAAGGAAACCTGCACACAAGAGCATCAAAGAGCTGTAGGCTACCCCCGTAAAAGTCGCTATTTTTCCAATGTTGGCCAGTCTTTCATGAAAACGGTTGCAGATAAGCATGGGCATGCTATAGGCTTTCGCGCATCTCGTGAGCATTAGCTCAAATTTCTTGTATTAACAAACAGCAGAGCTGACAAATGAATTGATGTGTTGATGAATAAATCACAGTCAAAAATTAACAAAGTAAAATTTGTTTCAATGCAGTCACAAAAGATTAATTTGTACAGTCTTCACACAACCTTCACACAGGTATCTATCTGTGCTTAAATATTAACAAAAGTATTAGTAAAAGACATAGCAGTCGCTTAAACTCGTCAAAGCTAATGTCATTTTGTCTTGACTGAACAGGTTTAGAGCTACACTCCAAACACCAGTCTGGTGGCTGGCTGGGATTTCAGCTGATACAGTGTTTACCTGATTCTTATGTACGTTGTCTTCGATGATGCATTCTGTAAGCTGGAATGCCACGAGAGCATTGCCACCTAGGGCTGCTACATGAGCTCGACAGATTGCCATCACCTCCGCCAGGAAACTATGCATGAAGCCGTTCAGTCCGCCTTCCTGTGTGCACAGCACATGATAACACACATCACTGCCATAGGTTGACACGATATGTGAGCAAACTAATCGGTTTTGCAAGTGAAAACTTAACAAATTTCATACCAACTTAATTTATGAGCTTTTTTTCTTCAAACAACAAATCAAGAAAAAGACATTGTTAGCAGCATTTATAAGCAGAAGTAGTACTAGCAAGTAGCTGCTATAATGCCTTGCCTACTCGAGCTTGGACTGGGAGTATTTTAAAAAATGTCAAAATTAAAAATCATCAAAACATGTAAAATATTGAAATTCCATCAAACAGCATGCAATTAGTACAATAAGCAGTAAAGTGCATAACAGCCGACCTCACGGACTGAAGTTGTTTCGCGAATGATAAAAAAGTTGAGATGGCCAGGATATTGGTCGATGCGAGCACCAGGAATGTATGACAACGACGTTAACTCCACACCATGACTTTGCTTTACACCGCTCTATACCACACAGTAGAAAACATACACTGTCCTCTGCTTTATAATGCTCCATATCACATGATGCAGAACACAGATTGTCCTCTGTTTTATACGGCTCTGTAGCATACACATACATGTAATTACTTCCTAATAATGCTCATGCTATCACACTGTTCACTGGCAGACAGGCAGACAGACAGACAGACAGACAGACAGACAGACGGACAGTGTAAACTGCTATAGCTTACACTGTATATGAGCGGATCTTCTGGCGCAACACTGCAGACACATTGACAAAAAATACCCTGAGAATGGAATCAAATAATGAACAGAAAGATGTGTTATTTGCTGCTCCAATTGTTCCTCTCCAAACCTTTGTAAACATCTAACATGTGCACAGCCTTGCTTTAGCATTAAAGAGCAATTGTGGCTAAAAGCCAGCACAAATACCAGTTCAAAGCATCATCACAATCTTACTACAATGTGCGGAAAGTTTGTCTGTCTGTCTGTCTGTCAGCCCCCTCTAGTGCCTTCCCTGTTGCACGGTCGCGAACCCCGACCGTGGCGTTTGAGTCCCTGGGCCTTAGGTACATGCACCTCCCACCCTTCCCCTCACCTCCCCCATGAGCAGCTGACGGTGGGGGGTTGAGTTGTCGGGTAACAGAGTAAACCTGCCATAGGCTGGGAACATTGCCAGAAATTTTAAACATTGTTACTCACATGATACTTGATGCGGCGCAATTTCACAGCTGCACAATAACAACAAACACACATATAGATAAGGTTTAACAACGTAACAATGCAAGGAAAATTAAACATTACAAGCAAATCACACACATACAAAATAACTGTAAACCAGTTTATGAACCGATAATTAACACAAACAACTTAGGAATCAACACATCTGAAAGCATTGTTGAAGAAAACAGTGACAAATTACTCTACCTTTCTCACTCTTCACTGAACAAGCCTATTTACTTCCACAACGGGTTGGGCTAAGTCCCTCAGTTCCCGAGAAAGGTTCTCGGATTGGCCTAACAAGCTCTTTTTCAAACCTGATGCCCCCAGCCCCTTCCCCCCTGCGATTGACTGAGTGTGGTCTGTTCAGTTCAGTTTATACTCTATTCAAAACGAAATTTCTCGGAAATCGAATGCAACAATGTATATAAACTGAATTAAATTAAAACATGACATGGTACAATCTTTGATCAATGGTGCAATATCTGCACATATATAGACCCGGAAAACGTTATAAAGAAATGCTGAACATGCTGCATCATAGAGGGCGACTGGTCACTAGTGCAAAGGGGCACTAGTCCAAAACTAGCTATAACTCAGTACGCCCTAGCCATTTCACCATAGCTAAGAGCCGCCATAGCCAAGGTTCGGCAAGGCCAACGATGCAATTTATCCTTATGCCTAACCATATAACAAACCCTAACTCTAATGCTGCCCCTAACCCTCACGCTGTTCGATCTAGTGCCCCCTTTGGACTAGTGAAATGTCACCAAATAAACCGTTGGTTGATGGTGCAAGACAGAAACACTAATGCAAGAGCATAACACAGCAAAAACTTTGGTTGACGAAGCAAGATAGAAGTGTTAATGCAGTGCAGACCTTTGGTTGGCGGCGCGAGGCTGTAGTAGAAGCTATGAGCATCGCTGCGACTGAGCTGTCCCTGGCAGGTGGGATTCTGCGGTGTTCCCGACCGATGTGGCAGAGGACTTGCTCGGACGACGTCATGGACAACATTCAACTGATCCGCCTCATTCAAGCCTTCTATCTCCTGCTCACCTGCCAGCAAACCAGCGAAACTTCACATCCACCATTCCACCGCGCTGGCTATAAAAAGATTAAAGGCGACGTATAGCTCTTCATGGAAAAGCCATCGCACAACGTCACCTGCTGTATGTGATCACACCCGACACAAGTAAATGCACTCCACCTTAACCCCAGCCAGACAGGCCTGTACTCGATTTACCTACCCCAAAGGGACAGAAGGCTGAGTTGACCTTGGTGTTGGTTGTATACACGGATGGTTTACTTGTCCGCAGACAGTCACTCATCCACGTAGTAACCACTTATATAGTGTCCCGACCGAGAATCGAACCCACGACCATTCGATTGAAAGTCCGATACCTTGCCGTTACGCCACCAAGCAACGACCTGGACGGAACGCGTCACACTGTACACATCACACCTTCAAACACGCCAACATTTTTCCACATCTGCATTTTCAGCCAACCCAACTCAGACTGGTAACTGTGACCAATCATCGAGAACAGTCAACAAAACATTTCTCAACAGCTTAAAAGCTCTGTAAGTTGGATGCCATTAAAATGTAAGTAAGTAAGTAAGTAAGTAAATGATTTATAAAGCGCCAAAGTCTCAGAAAGAATCAGGGCACATAAATGTGTTCTTTCCAACTATTTTGTGGCGCACTGGTCTACATGAGCTGGCTAGAACACAAATAGCTCATTATGGAAAACACTTTTTACCACATAGTTCAACATACTTTAGTTAATTGCATGCATGTTTGTACTTTTACTTATATTACAGTGTAGCACAGTAGTGCATAACACTGTTGTAAGGGCGACTATCAAAGTCAATGGAAAACCCCAGATTTTGGGCACGCGTAGCCCCCAAACCCCTGAATCAACGACGAACTGGCTGCCCTTACAAACCATGTGATGTGACCCCATTTAACCTTTTACACTCCAGCATTATCTCATAAACTAATAAACGTAATCAATGCAAATGTGATACAAATGTTTTCCAGCTGATTAAATGTACTGCTGGTCCGTAGCTAAAAAGAGTCAAATTGGAAACAAAGTTGAATCTAGTCTTCCAAAAGAGATTCAACTTAGTTTCCAAAAAAATTTTTTAAAAAATCAAGTAACAACAAAAAATCTATTTAATCAATGTGCACAATGGTAGTTGCCTAAAGTGGAACAAAGTCTCTTCCCACTTTTAACAGCCATTAACGGTTTAATAGATGTCAACTGACTCAGTTGCTTGGCATATCTAAGCCGAAAGTGGGTTAAATACAGCTCAACAGCCATGATTGAGCAGTGTTTCAATAATATGAGAAAGTTTCCTTAAACAGAACATACTCAGCATTTTGATCCAATTAGGGAAACTATATCTGTTCCATTCAGCGCAATTTAAACAAATTTTACAAATCACTGTGCAGCAGCACAGCCGCTGTTTACATCACACATCATATTATCGCTCATACACCAGAGAGTGACACCGATAAACATCCAGTGTGCACAGCATTAGCGGCTACGAAGTCACTTCACAAATACGGCGTGTGCCATCCTCACTACTGGTGCCGCATTTAAGGTGGTAGGCCTATCAGTCAAAAATCAACAATCGTCATTAACTGCAAACTGAGTTGATAACACACACCATACTTACCCAATATCAAAAGTGAAACCACTGTAGAGTACTAATTATTCCTCACTTTCAGTAAGCAGCCCATAGATTTCAAGTAAGTAAAGTGTTCCAATCAAGGAACCATTCAAATTCAGGCAACTTTCCCCTATTGGCTTACGGGATAATGCGGGGTGGAAAACGTTAAATGGGGTCACGTCACATGGTTTGTAAGGGCAGCCAGTTCGTCGTTCTATCACTCTGTGTCCTAGTAAAATGATTTCTGCTGTTTTGGATGTGTGATTTGGTCGCCCTTATACAGTAATGTAAACTGGTTAGTTTTTTATATTTAATTATCATCATCAATATCACTACATTGGCAGAGACTGTGCTTGAAAGAGCCACGGGATGACAAACTCGTTGTGGTGTTGGCCGACTCCAGACCACCTTGTGGTACCCCAATACCAACACACACTCCTGTCACTGACACCTGCCAACAGACAGACAGACAACATCAACTGTGACAATGTACTGTGACAACACGCTGACACTCGATGACACTTGCTGACACAAAAGTATTTTACAATCTAGCAGACAGCGTGTGCGCAACTCAGCTATTATGAACAGATTGACTGACAGTATCTGTAATAAAACTGTGCTGCCACTTCACATTTAAACTGTGCAACAGTTCAATTCATTAAGTAGCAACTGCTGGTTCTCACTGGTAGTAGCTTCTATTGCCTAAAGATGAACTTTATGTACTCATATACAATATATTCACTTGCCATTTATCAACTTGCGGATGACAAATCATTCACTCATTCACTGGCGCTATCAAAGAGGGCCAAAGTCCTGACAAACTAACAACACTACTTCATGACAGTACAGACAGCAGAGAAGAGAACCTGAATTTCGTCATCGTCCGAAAGATCAATGTCAAAGTCAAGGTCACACAGAGCACATGGAGTCATCATTCGAAGCTTGAAGAACAAACTCTGCACAATATAACAATCTAACTGGAAGCATTCCAGCATTTGTGTCTTCCACTTTTCAAAATGCAAGTGTCTTGAGTAAAATTCACATTCTGTTATTACAGGTTAGGCCGGTCCCTTTCAAGAAATGCTGTGGCTAAACTTCTAAAGGGAAAATGCCCTACAGTCACTCAGCCAACCATATCAAAGCAAAATAATAATTATAATAATAATAATAATACAATTTCTATAGCACCACAACGTCCTAAAATACAGAGGCACTGAAAAAAACTACAAAATTCACAAATGAGAGTCATGCAAGTAAGTTTATTTTCTGTATAAATACACACAAAAAAAATTGTTCAATCATTCGTGTTGTGGCTGGGAATGACTAGTGCCCTACTTTGCTAACATATTAAACTGTTCTGGACCGAAGAAAAACTCTGATGAAGCAAACTGTGACAAAGTGTTTGAAATGCAGGAAGATTCACTGTACGGAATCAGCTCAGCACACAGTAGTATTACATAGCAGCAAAACGTTGTAAAATGATTCTGTGAACAACGGATCTTCTGGTGCAACACTGCAGACACATTGAGAAAGAAAATACCTTGAGAATGAAATCAAATAATGAACAGAAGGACGTGTTATTCGCTGCTCCAATTGTTCCTCTCCAAACCTTTGTAAACATCTAACACGCAAAACATTCAACAACTACAAGTTATCATCGTTTTTTACAACACTATGTCACTGACGTATCTAAAAATACCAAGTGAAAGACAAGTATGATTTAAGTTGCTGGACAAGAACAGTTTCAACACTGGAGACAGATAAACAAGAAATGCTAAACACATAACACGTGTTTTTCACCATGAAACTGAAGCAACAGCAACTAACATTCAGACAGACAAGTAAACTGAGCAAAGCTCATGAGATGCATGACAGCCTAGCAGTTCCTGTTCACAGGTTGTCTCTATTTTGTTGCAATTCACTCTTGAAATCTGCACTGCAACCACAAATTGCAAAATAACACTAAAGCCCCCTATTTTGTGAGTTCAAGTTCATTCAAGGTCATCGATGTTGACACCACTAAAAGCTTATCACTACTGCTTGCTACCGAAGTAAAATAACCACTTTGTAGGGGGTAGCCATCTTTGACGTCCACCTGTGCAGGCCTCCTTGAGGGGAGAGGGTCAGGACTTGGGACTGATAAAATCTACGTTTAGTGCTGAAAATTTCATATGCAGGTTGCCTTGGTCTATCTCCAGCCATTTCATCGCAATTGACTGTTGAAATGTGCACTGCAGCCAAAAATTGCAGAAAAATTTATCAGAACCCCTCTTTTAGGGGTTCAAGGTCGTACAAGGTCATCAATGTTAACAAATCTAAAAAGCCCATCACCAGTGCTTGTCATGATCAGCAGCATGTCTGTACCTATCTGCAACCATTTTCACACTATAAGAGCCAACAGCAGCAAAATAACGTCTTTTTTAGTGGGCAGGGGGTACTCCTGTTTGACACCTTCATTCGAAAAAAACACCCTCACCCAGACGTAAGAAATTTTGTCACTAGAAACTACAGTCCTTAAGGCAGCCCATAATGAAGATTTCGTGATCTTAGCCTGCACCATTTTGATACGGCTCAAGGGTGTGATGGACGGATGGACGGACGGACGGACAGACAGACACTTCGACGATGGCTAAAACATGCAAAAACGTGCAGTGTCTATCATTAGTCTATCTCTCACATGCCAATTAAAAATAATGCTCTAGTCACTTACAACCAGCAATTAATATCCAAATAAATACATGTACACTAGTATGGGTACTTGCTAAAACCACAGTCTTAATTGCAATCGAGCTGGATAAGTAACTAGCATCTTCGATGACGTTACTCGCCGCCAGGTGTGGTCTGCGAGGCTTGGGCGTGAGAGGTCCAGGCTCCGCGGCCGTTGCGGAGGACAACACCAACTTGCAACCGCCGCCCATCGATGAGCTGATCGACAACTTGACATCGTCTTGCCGCTGTTTGCTGGATGACCTGCGACGTTTGCCTGACATCATGAAACATGCCGTCCAAATGTGGATTGTGTATGGCGCCGCTACCTTGGCAGCTGCGTTTTCCGCGTATCTCGGATGTTCGTCAGACCACCAGACATTGTCACATGTGACACACTGCCGTGGTCTCCAGACAGCCATACACAGTTTGTCATGACTTGTGGTTTCATTTGTGGACCTTGAGGTTTTTTTCACTTAAGCCATGTTAAAAATTGTAATGCGATGCAATGTAATGTAATAAATGTCTAACACGCTCACCGAGCTGTCTCTGTCAGTAGCATGGGTAACAACGGAACAAATTTCAGCGAATCCTAATAGTTCATGGGAAGCACTGCAATCATCTTTAGCATAATGCAGGAAAACAGATGAGCCAGTGCAGTATAAGACAATCAACTGTCACCTGTAAGTTGTAAGCCAGGTTGGGCACGCCGGGCACAATCTCTGTGTTGCAGACATCAAAGCCGTCGGGCGTTGGCAGGTCTAGCAGAACAGATACAATTTGTGCATCCTCCGCATCATCAATCTAAACATCCGTCAACACTACCAGTAAACTCAATGATTCACTTATCTCTTTGGTGAGTGAGAGAGTGCGTAGGGTTTAATGTGCTGCCCGACACAGTATAGGTCATTTTGGGGATGGCCTTTCCAGGCAAAATGCACATACACACTCATAACAATGGAATAGTAAGTTTAACCTTTACAGAAAAACCTAATATGAAACACAAAATGCAGAAACGACCTAAACCTAAAATTGTAAAAACTTATAACTTATCTGTTTACTAAGCAGGTTACATGGTACAATTTGTTCAGCAAGCGTAACAAAAAAAAAGGCTTGGAGTTGCCAGCCTATGGCTCTGATAAGAGATGAACAATACGGTGCAGTCCCCTCAAAAGCTAAAGTAATGCAAAAATTGAGATAAACTGAAAAGGCTGTGACTACTGTTTTTCAGAATTAATTGGAAAAAACAATAATTTCACTTTAAGCAACTTTTATCATGTGGTATAACAACTTAAGCCCTTGTTATAATTATGATCAAAGCAAGAACAGCAGTAATACTAAAAACTTCTGATTAAAATATTATACAAATTAAATGCTACAGACATGTAGCAAAAATCTACCAAACGACCTAGAAATGCAATCAAATGCACAAGAACAGGACAGAAACTGTGTCACAACCAGGCATGCACCTTGTTGTACATTTATCAAAAGTCTATAAATTGACACAATTTTTATATCTCTGTAAAGCTGTGACAAGCATACCTCCAGCACAAATGTACCAGATGGCCATTTACTGTCAGTTGGTGTGTGATGTTCATCAGTTTCAGCAACCACTGATGATCGTGGACTGACGTCAGCAGCCACTGGCTCCTTTCACACAGAATCAATCAACTAACACCAAGTTGTAACAAAATGTACCCAGAACTTAAAATCATATAGACGGTTTAACTGCCATTATGCATTAACTGGTGTCATCTAGTCCTGCACCAAATATAACATAATTGACATCAGAGAAGACTACTGCAGTGGTATTTCTCTGCAGCATGAATGCCATTCATGTTGCTGCCAATCAATGACAGTTAGATAAATTGAATAAAAAAAACAAAAACTATAATTAAACCTATAGACTCAAGCAGCTGTCACCAACAGGGCCTATAAAACTGATAGCCAGAACATCCACACCACATCTTATAATATCACTGTTTGCACAAAGACAGCATAAGATTATTATGAGATAGAACGCAGTTGCTATTGCACAATGACAGTGGAAAACACTGTATGGTAAGTAGAGATTGTAGTCAGGAGTAATACATTTGCCATTGTGCAACAAGTGGTCAACATTATAAACAAACAGGTGATTATAGATTGTAGATGAAAATAAATTAGTCGCTACTGTACAACAACATAGTGGAAATACAGGGTGTTTCATAAAAAAGGGACCCCTTTTTGTTTTTTTCATAATTCACTCAAATGATGATAAATTTACACGAAATTTTTACCAGTTGTAGCTGAAGAAATACTAATTCAAAATATGTAAACTAAATATGGCAGTTGATTAAATATTCTTTGCTAGTCGTGACGTAATGCTGACGATATAATGTATCGTGAGTACAAGCTAGCTTGTCTCAACTAGTGCTGTCATTTGCTACCCTACTTTGCTTCGATGGTGAACTTAATCTGGTTCGCTAATGAAAAATGTTTATCATGTCAGCACTGAGCAACATGTGGCCATGAAATCAGGCGTCTTGCGATCCAAAAACGCAACCAATTTTGCAAGCTCGGTGTGCTAGTGCACTGCCTTGCTCAAACATGTCAAAGTCCAGCTATCCCACAGACACGTAAATTCGATCGCTTTGCACATTTTTTTTTGTGGCTGCAATTGTAAAACTTCAAAAATTTGCCATGAACGAATTATATTTCTCACCATCGGAGCAGGGTAGCAACTGATAGCATTAGTTGAGCCTAGCAAGCTTGTACCCGTGACATATTATGATGTCAGCGTTACGTCACGCCTTGCAAAGAATATTTAATCAACTACCATATTTTGTTGCAATATTTTGAATTAGTATTTCTTCAGCTACAAATGTTAAAAATTTCATGTAAATTAATCCTCATTTGAGTGAATTATGAAAGAAAGAAAAAGGGGTCCCTTTTTATGAAACACCATATACACTAACA
>Ga0209671_1006597_pt1 | contig 11930 bp, 7 predicted proteins | sample WorMetHERISLAND2_2_FD_187401 | JGI IMG/M metagenome (GOLD analysis project Ga0209671, IMG submission 187401) | Marine gutless worms symbiont microbial communities from Max Planck institute for Marine Microbiology, Germany - Olavius geniculatus... | ecosystem: Host-associated > Annelida >...
CTTTTTGAGTTATCTTGCTAACACACAGACAAACAGACAGACAGACAAACAAAGTCTGGCAAAAACATAACCTCCTTGGCGGAGGTAACTACTGCGGGACAAAGGGCTCGAAGGGAAAGAGCAAATTCAAGAATTCAAACAAGTTTACCCAGTTTTTAATTACATGCATGCCTGTAGTCTGCAGCCAGAGGGCGAGTAACCTCACCACACTGCAAAACAGCCCTTCAATCATCCAGCCACATGGACAGCTCTGCTCCCTGAGTGGAATCTGAGGCAAAGTCTTGGACAAAAACGCATTTAAACGCATTAAAAATTAACTTTAACATTATGCTTACTTACTTACTTAGCATATTTCAAGCTCGAAAACTGCATCCAGTGATGACGTTTTTGGTAATGTTTGTGCAATGTTTGGTTCCAATTAACGGGGGGCGGGGGGTAGATCAAACCATCAAATCATTCGCTGGCTACAGCTGCAATGTGCCTCATCCAGACTAATTCTTGCACAAACCAGGAAAAGTGACACGAGCAAAACCCAAAAGCTTAAGTCAAAGACCAAAGAAATCAAAACATACATCACTGGAAACCCCGAGTAGAGTAATGGGAATATGAATGCATTATACTAAAACCCAATCTTCTCAATGTGACCGAGGCAAAAGAGAGAACAAAATACATTTAAAAAATTATTTTAGTAACTATTCAAAAATTAGCAATTAATTAATCATTATTTTCAATTAAAACTAGCAGCAGTTATTGTGCAAAAAATGCATGTTTTATCACAAGCTATTTCAGTACACAGATGTCAAAAGTATACTGATACAACAAAAGGTCTATATTATAATTAGTAGGGCATTAGTGTTTGGTTTATCCAATAATGTACATAATGCGCTCTTAGTGACATGACTCTAGTAAAAAACTTAACCATTTAAATTTTATTAATCATTATAAATTTCATTATGATTACCTGCATCATAATCGTGAATTTTCCCAACTTTGCAACAGTACAAAGTAATAAGCACAGTATAGCCAAATATACCGGATAGTACATTTGCTATAAGACATCTATCGACTTTTGTTTCATCAGCCATCTATCTCCAACACTGTCTTGGTTATTCCGGCTTCCTGAACTGGAAATTGTTGCACGGGACTGTTTTTACAAGACCAGATGTCCTAGCGGTTGTCGAGCAAACAGTATTATCGTAATCGTACGTGTAACTCAGATCATAATACATGTTAATTAGGGGTGTGCAGAATGGTTTTTACACGTTCAGTTCGGTTTCGGTTCAGTTTTAAAAATAATCGCAGTTTTCAGTCTGGAATCTTAGTGAGTTTGGTTTCATTAAAAACATCGCGATTTTGGTTAGGAATAAATGTAAATCTGTTTTTGTTTTTGCAGTCAGCTAGCCAACTACCCTCTGGAAACAACTGACACCTAATTGTGAAGTACGATCTAATATATTGGCTTTCTACTCTATATGCATATGCCTGTTTACATGTTGACTGGAACTCCTGTGCATAGTCAATCGGGCAGTTTTGCAAATACTATGGAAAAACGACAAAACTTAAGTGAAAATTCTGGATGGTTTGGTTTCAGAAACCAAAACCAAACCAAATATCAGCTTTTGGCACGCCCCTAACGCTAATACATTGACAGCAATGCTATTAATACTATGAACACACACAGACGTCGATATTTAATCTATCACATTAATAGCACAAATAGCACCACCTTCACTGAGTGAGTCAACCTGTGTTACTTACGGACAGGCGCTGACTCTACCGGGGCAGCGAGAAAAATGCCCCAACTCACTTCCCCCCCGGTATTATTTTGCCCCTGCTTCAAGAATCAAATGCTCACAATTACCAACACAGAATTACAAGTGAAGCACTTCTTACAATTCCGACACTTCCGTACGACAAAAAAAGCAAAAATTGCTGCCATCAGAAGCATTTTTGCAGCTAGAATTTCACCAAAATGTGTTGGCGGTCAAGACTTGGTGATTATGACACTCCCCATAACTCTATATTTGTCTAGGAAGTGAGAAGGGAACATTTTCTCCATTCCCCACCAGCTTTTAATATCTTCCATATTTAGACATGCTGCCCCGGTACTAACTGCTGTTAAGTCGGCAATTACACTTGCTGATCAGGCGAGTTATACGGCTTTTCAATATTTCTGCACGCACACAAACAATAGTCCAGTAGACAGTGGCTGCATGCAGGGCCACTCTGTACTCTATACATACAGGGTCACTTACATTAGGAAGCTCACTGGTTATGGCTGGCATTATGTCCCAAAATCACTGTGATTTATTCTGTAGATGGTGCAAACAGTTTACACTTTTCGTTAAATAAGAAGACTCATGGCCAGAATTTTCCAAAGGGGCCGTCTGATAATCCAGCTAGTGGTAAGTGTAAGCTCCCCAGCAGGGTCTGGGATAAAGAACCAATTGCAAATGTACTTTCAGGCATTTTGAAGTCAAAAATGGCACGTGATGGTGACATTTTTGATTATTTTAAAGCATTTTTCCAGTTCCGACAGATAGGGAGAATGGGAAAGGGGTAAATCAAACCTGTGGAACCCACTAGCTAATGGTCTGTTTAGGGGTTGCGGTCAGATAAGGTTAGTGACAGGGTTAGAGACAGGGACTGCTTTATGGTTACTGCTAGGGGTCAGAAATAAGCCTTGCAGCTGGCGGATGCGCATCTCGAAAACAGCCCTGTATGCATTTGGCATAGGGCAGCTCTGCATGCATAACCTGACAATTAAACATTACACTTCTAACATTCAACAACACACCGGGTTAAATATCAGCACTCAGAATTAGCCTGTATGGAGACATACACAATGAAAAGAGATTGAGCATAACCATGCACGTTGTCCTGAAGTTTTGGCGTAAAATTTTGCAGTATAAAACATCTAAAACACCCGAGCTTCGGTTAGGCAGATCCAGTTATTCTGGAGGTAGTTCTGCCAAAAATTTGGCAGCAAACCCAAGTGTTATATGGATCTGCATGTCTCAACGGTCATATCTGATGAAAACTATTCTGACTGACAAAATCTGGGGCAGTTTTGGGGAAAAAAAACTTTAACTGAGGGCATACATTCTCCATATGTAGGCTACCTGTTACATAAACAATGTTACCATATTACAGCAAAACAATCCGATCAACAGTAAAACTATTTACAATTACTGTAAAAAAAACCAACAAAAAATGAACAGTCATATTATGCGTATTAAATAAGATACAGTTTACCACAAGTAAGAGGTAAAGAAGCCTAAGTAATTAAATTTGGAGAGCTGCAACTTAAGATAATCACTTTTTAATCAGTTACTTTGTAAATTTTCTTGCAATAATCAATCCAAACCAGCAGTAGATCACTCAACAGTATATGACTTACTACTGGTGCAAGTACTATCACTATAACTAATACAACTATTACTTCTGCTTTCTGTTTAATGTGCCTAATTTTTGTCCGAATTAATGCAAATTAGGCCAAGTCATCAAAAGAGGCAGAACCTCTAGGGTTGCTGCAGCAAGTTTTGTACAGGCCAGATTAAACCTCAAACAGCAACAAAAAGAGTATCAATAAGAATTGGAATTAGAATGAAAAATTTTTAAATTCTCAAACCATCAATTAAAATTAAGAATAATTAGACAAACATAAGTTTTAAAAAAGCGCAAAGGCTCAAACACAATATTTCAAACTAATTTAAAGTCAGACGGCAACATGATCAGGATCATGATATGTGGAAGGATCACCAGTGACGGAAGAGATGACATGATGTGGTGGGATAGACTCCATCTCAACCATGATTGCCTTCGGAGACGTGTCCGACTCGTCCACAATGAAAAACTTGACACTGTCCGACGTTATGGCTTCCGTTGGCTGCGACAACAATGAGGCTTCGTGATTGGAGCTTGTGGCTGTGGAAGAAGTCGGCTGCGGATGTGGTTGCCACGACAACAAAGCAGCATCGAGTGGCGGGCTACTCTGCGAATAATCTGAGTCAACTGCTGGGGCAGTGGTGGTTTCCGAATGCCGACTCGGTGAACCGGTCAACGCCGGAGAAATGGCCGAAACACTCGCCTTGGGTGAGATGTAGCTGGAGCTTTGCGACTCGGTACGACCGTGCGTTGTTTTGCACACCATCGGAAAGTACAGCGACATGAGAGGAACCGAGCACTCACTGCCACCGCCACTGCCTCTATCCAGTTTCGTTGCCGAATTGGATTTGCTGACCAGTTTCGTCGCATGGCGGCTGTGATGGCTGGCATCGTGTTTCATCGACTTTGATCGCGACTTCTTTCGCCGTTCTTCGCTGCCGATAACAGTGTCCGGCTTCGATCCACCGGTGCCACCACACTGTGCCGTGGGAATCTGTCGAATAGAGCTTCTCCGCGAGACTCGCTCCACTTCAGAGTCAGACTCGCCGGAATCCTGGTCCGGGCCAACTGAGAACGCCCGGTCCATCGGGCCACTTTCAACTGACGTCCGTCTTGCGATTGCCACCTGTCGGAGAGACAATCGGCCGAGACTTGAGTCACTCGTGTTCCGTGACACCTGCGTTTCCTCCGGGATTGTTGTGATCGGTCGCTGGACGTCTTCATCATCGCTGTTTGGAGTACCACCCTCCGAGTCACTGCCGACCACCGACGCCTGGATGAAGCCGCGAAGGGTTTCCGACTCCATCAGTACCTCGTCAACAAAACTGTCCTGTCGTTTCAGTGGAATCTTCGGCGAGGGTGTGGGGACCGACTTCGCCTCATCTGGGGGTGCTCCGCGATCGCCAGCCACCAATGTTGTTGTTGTCACAGGTTCTTTCATCGTCGGTGAAGATCGGCTTACTGCTGGTGCTGGCAGCACGTCACCGTTACTCACTGTGGACGTCAGCGTAACGTCCGAGGCGGTTGCTTTCTTCGACGCTGATGAATTTGACGTCACAGTGGTGAGAACACCAGTCGTCGCTGCAATCGATGTACTCTTCGCTCCTGCTGTCTTTGGGATGGCTGTTGGTCGGACGAATACTTCCATTGCTGGAGAAACTTCCCCATCGTATGACTCCGCGCCAGTCTGCTCGCTGTAGCGGAGCGATTCGACCATCGACTGGAAGAGGACCCAGTCGCCGAATGCCATCTGTAGCACCTGCTTGAGCTCGGTCAGATCACAGGACAGGAGCACGGTGCCATTGATGTTATTGTCCATCAGTCGCTGCGCGTAGTCACTCAGCATCCGTTGGCTGAAGCCTTCCACGTTGTTGATGAGGTTAACAACGTCTCCAACTGACATTTCACTCAGTGGTTTGTCACTCTGTAACATCACACCCACAAACAATAAACAGAAAAAGAAAAAAAAGGATACTTGCCAACTGATTCGTGCATCTATCACACTTGTATAATGTACATACTGAAGCTGGGCTAATAGTCTTTATTCGTCATAACATGGTAGAAAAACGAAACAAGAAAATACACAACTTAAAATCTTAACTAACAGCCTAATAGTAACAGTTATAACAGACTACAGATGTCTTTCTTCGCTTCTCAAGCATAAAGCTAAGCAAATCAAAGTCACAAGAAGCCAATGAACATCGAAATTATTCACAATTATCTCTAAAAACAATATTATAAACAACAAGCCTAATCTAATATGTGTATTAGTTCTGATTTGAGTTAAATACGCAGATACATAATTAACTAAAAAAATTCAAAGAAGCACATTTAAAGTTATCATTCATCATACAGCTAAATAACAAGAAATCTGAGCTAATGCTCATGAGCTGCACGACAGCCTATAGCAGTTGCTGTTCGCAGGTAATCTTGGTCTATCTCCACCCGTTGCATCACAATTCACTCTTCTGCAGCCAAAAATCGCCAAAAAAATAAAAAAACCCTATTTTTAGGGTTTGAGGTCATTCAAGGTCATCAATGTTGATATTCCTAAGAAGCTCATCACAAGTGCTTGTTATGATAAACAGCATGTCTGTGCCTATCTGCAACCATTTTCACGCCAGGCGAGCCAATAGTGGTAGAATAACGTCTTTTTAGAAGGGGTGCCATTGTTTCACACCCTTGTTTGAGGGGAACCCCCTCACCCAGCGGCATGAAATTTGGTGTGAAGATATGGTGAAAACTTTAATGTAAATAAATTCACAATATTCACATAATCTTTAGCACAGCCAAACAAAAAAAATAATAACACAAGCTCCTTCTTCAACACAATATTACGAAATGCAAATCATTACGAATTTTATGACAAATTATTAGAAATCTCTCTCTGGCTGCTGATACAGTTTGATTCAGCTCCTTGACTACGTTCACTCAATTGCTTAAAGGCCAAGTCAAATGAAAAAAACGTCATTGGATAAATAAATGTAGAATGTAATGCTAATTGATAATACACTGACCTACTGAAACAAAAACAACGCTTTACGTTAATAATAATAAAAATACGTTTTGCGGACCAAATAATGACGTCACCTACAACACTTTGTTTATGGCATGTGCTGCAGCATGCGATAGTTTCATGCTAGCAGCTTGTCAGAGCGTCAATGCAGTGCTTGCACAGCACGCGCTCAGCGCCGGAAACTTGCTTGCATTCCGGAATAGTCAGACACTGTCAGTGACTGGTGCAACGGAAAGAGCATAGTCAACTATTTCTGGTATGATAGTAACATCTTGAAATGCAAGCGAAGTCTCTTTGCCCCGTACCGTGCTCCACTGACGTACATTGACGCTCATTCATTCATTCATTTCTGGCAAGCACCACTAACAGTGCGTAGCGTCAAACGTAGACATCAATCTCCAGAGTGGACGGTTCTGAGCCAAGTCAACTGCGTCGTCCATATTGAGGTCGCTGGATTTCAGATCCTGCTGAATGGTTTTCATCCACGTGATATGAGTACGTCCCAGTGGTCTCCTCCAGTTTCCTGCGGGGGAAGCTGTTAAGATCTGTTTTGCATCTGTTTCATCAGGCATTTGTGCAATGTGTCCGAACAGGGACAGGCGCCTTGACTGGACTATGGCTGAGAGATGAGGTTGCTTGGTTAACCTTCTGACTTTGTCGTTGCACACAAGCTGGTGACGCTGCTAGCATTCAAATTCTCTCGAATGCTATGCTAATGCTAATACTGCAAGTGACGTCACAGTTCCATCACAATTGTCCACTTAAAGCTTATCTCTTACCATATAAAGATATGTACTAGCAACAGGAAGATTGATAAATATTGACGAAATAAAATTTAATGAAACCAATTAGCGCTTCATAACAGTCATGAAATATGATGCAACTTCGCCTTTAAAGATGTATTTATGACTGACGCCAATTGCCTTGTGTCTGTGTATTCTTAATATTGAACATCTGACAGTACTCAGGCCCTGTTGTCCAGTAGTAATGATATCCTGTACAGCACTGGGTACAGTTTCTAAACATCAGATAAATAAATGAATAAATTAGCATAACTACCTTGACTGTGAAGTTAGGCAGCGGAGGCCGGGGCGGCTGCTGATTGGTCAACTGGCTGTCGGCAGACAGCTGGCTGTTGCTCATTTGCATATACATGTGAGACATCATTGGATGGATCGGCGGCGGCAAGAAGAGACCAGGTGCAGAAGCATATGGTAAGTGATGGGGAAGAAATGGTACCGATGGCCGTGCATGTGACGAGCTAACAGAACAACACAACCGTAGAATTTATACATTTATTTCAGTCAATCAGTCGAAGCAGGATTTTCAAAGTAATCTAAGGAATACAAACAGCTGCTAGGTCCACTAAAGACAAGTTAGATGGAATCCAGTCCAAAAAATAGTCAGTAAAAGAATTTCGGGGAGTCCTGAGTCGCTGACGAAAAGTGGATAAGAGCTCGGCAGATGTCACATCATCCCATTCCACATCTGTGGGCCGACAATCAGGAAAGCCCTGCTGCTTGACCGAGAAAAATGCCAGACGACTCATACCAGCAAAACTAAGAGGCTGGCAGCCAAACTAGTGGGTGACATAAACGAGTGACCAAGATATTGTAGACAAACACAGAATAAAATATTTCTAAAAAATCGAAAAATAAAACATACAACTATAAAATGTCGCATTCAGTTACTATTCGTACACAAAATACAGAATAATCGCATCATATGATGTCAATGAGTTAGAACCATATTCAAGCATAAAGTTGCACAGCATTTAGACAAAATGCAGACAATGCAGGGGCTATTTGCTAATTCTGGCATATACTGTTTGCATGAATAATTCAGGGATTTGGACATAAGACCTGTGACTTGTGAACATGAAATTTCAGCACATGAGCACGAATCCGATATTAAATAACCAATGTCCTTTTCTTAGTTGAAGCTGCCAGCAATGACAACTGTAAAACAGCCAAATTGAAACAAGCCAAAACTATATCCCGAGTCCAAGAATATGGCACTATACTCTTGCCCATATCTTAGCCAGTATATACAGACCGATTTATGAGAAATTCTTTTGCTCATGGACTTGGCAAAAATTTGCAACAAAATGACCATGAACGTTCCCACCATGTCATGTTTCTTGACCCAGGATGTAGTTTATCAAGCAAGCAACTAACCGAGGGCTGTTAACAACAGACTGCTGGGATCGCCGAAGCGTTGAGACTGCGTTTGACACTCTCTGCTGATTGGCCGACCACCCACCAGCAGCAGACGTGCCGGGGCCAGTCGTACTCGACTGGTCGAAGCTGGCACCTATCGGATTCACTGCGAACATGTTGTATTCGGTTGCCATCATGTCATTGCTCTGCTGAAGCTCTGTATTACAGAACACTGCGAAAAGTCATCATCTACAGTTTAATGAGCTATACAATTCATCAATATACAACCTTTATTTTTACAAAGATTTTCAACGTTTCGACAATCACTGCTGCTTCAGGATTTTGGAAGGACTGTCCGCCAGGTGTCGCTACAGTAGACAGTAAATAATCAAAGATATGTGGAAGTTGGTAGGACCCCTCGTCTGGGTTCATCAAGGGGTCCCATAAACTTCCACACATCTACACCGTGAGCCATAAAAGAATGTGCCACTTTATTTTTTGTCCATATCTTCGCCAGTTATTGACCAATTATCAAAATTCTTTCACTGGCACATCTGCAGACAATATGCGACAATGTGATTATTATATATCCCACCACACAATAAATGCACTTCTACACCACCTTGTGAAATACAAATGGAAGCAAAAACTAATGATAATAACAAAAATTTAGGTAAATGAAAAAACGCTTCAGACCAACATTGTGATGAATGATTCGTATGACACTAGACTGCGTTATACCCATACAGTCTAGTGCATACAGACCATTCACTGCAATGTTGGTCCGAAGTGTTTTGTTCAATTTTATCATAATGTTTGTTTGTTATTATCATTATGTATGCATATTTCATTGATATTTCACAAAGTAGTGTAGAGATGCATTTATGGTGTGGTGGGATCTATAATAATCACATTATCGTAAATTGTCTGCAGAGTGTGCCAGTAAAAGAATTTTGAGAATTGATCAATAATTGGCGAAGATATGGACAAAAGGAAAGTGGCACATTTTTTTGGCCCACCCAGTATGATTGCTTACTGTCTGCCGCAGTCACACCTGGTGGACAGTCATTCTGAAGGAGGCAGCAGTGACTGCCAGTGACTGTCAACAATCTGTATCAAAATAAAGGTTATATTTGATGAATTGTATAACTTATTATGTTCCTGTTTCAACCTGAGTCTATTCCAAAAAATCATCCACAGCATAGTGAATATAAGACTGTATACTACCAAAGAATAAATGCATGAATGACTAAATTACTTAATAAATGGAATAAACACAAAAAAAGATAAATGAACTGAACAAATTAATCAACCACTCGGTCAATTAAGTGCTCAAACAATCAATTGAAAACACGTATACAGCGCCATGTGCCATGGACTGGTCAAGTACTCACTTTGACATAAGTAAGTAAGCAAGTAGTCAGCATTTGTAGCATGCCACATGTCAAAACAGGGTTCAAATTGTAGGTGTGGGCAGTATCACGAGTATCGCCACTAAGGCTGCAGCCATGGTACTTTTTAGTATGCTATGGCCACTGAACATTCTGAACATAACATGCAGCACGATACAAATGACATTACATCTTTTGCAGAAATCTGCTCGCAGCAAAAATGCGGGGATGTGCAGGAGACCTTCTGAGATGAGACCAAGACGAAACCCATGTCTCTGAGACCAAGAAGAGACCAAGACGAGACGTTGCAGCTTCTGAGACGCTGGCCAAGACCTTGAAGCTCCCGAGACTCTCAAGAGTCTCGGGAGCCTCAACGTCTCGCCTAGACAATTTCCGTGACGTATGGTGAAACACATTAACAGTGAAAAAAAATTATATGGCTTAATTAACTCGCACCATGGTAAGCGTTTTCTATTTGTGGTATTGTGGGTTTTGCTCTTTATTTTGACAATTATCACTAAATAGTTAATGGTTTGCACCATACAGAGTTGCAAATACAGTGCTGTAGACACGAGCCACTATGCTTATCGCAATTTGCAAGCAACTGAAATTGGTAAACTACTGCTGATTATAGCCTGATACGTCATATACATTTGGATGATATTATTCATTCTGACATTATACACTTTATCTTCATTGCTACTAAGTCATATTTTGACAAAAAAAGACTAACATGACATAATTCTGCTTTATGATAAATAAGTAAATGTAACAGTAAAAACACTGTAAACAAATACGTCTGAGCCACAAATGTCATGCTGGTTAGTATTGCTCTAACTGCAGCTGCAGTATGCACGGCGCGCGCCTGCACAAAACGTCTCAACAAGATGCAATTTCCTGAGACCTGAGACGAGACCTACTGGGCCAAGACCGAGACATATTGCTCCGAGACCGAGACATTAGTACATCTCAAGACCGAGACGTCTCGACCAAGACCATATCCCTGCACAAATGTATGGTTACTGTTCAAGCTAGTCTCAGGACCTGCCGAAAACAAATCATAGCCCCTACACAGCTATGCTGAGCTAGGCCCCAGTCTTGCACCCGACGTTTTTCATGCATGATCAAAGCACTTTTCAAAGAAAACTGCAGCAGCTACATTTGATTTTCAAAATTTTGATTTCCAAAATATGCTCTAAAGCACCAAGAAACTATGGCCACTACACCAAGGTACAGAAGTCATAATAACCAGTTCAACTTCGGTTTAGTTGGTTAATCTGTCAGCACATGTGATGACTGTGCCACGATTCTCTTGTGAGATTTTGGTGCTATATAAAATGGTCCTTACTTATCTACTTACTTACTCATCAAACACATGAAGAAACCAGCAATGCGTAGTTCCATTTGTACCTCGTATAAGTTTCCTGAGGTAAGGGTCAACGTTGACGGTGCATGGCAAGTATCGTCGTAGATCAGCAACTGTCAGAGGAGGGTGACTGTTTGCGAGGAAAATTTCCAGTTTACGCACATTACGATCTATCTCTACCAGTGGGTCTACGTCACGTGAAGATGGAATCTTTGGACTTGCTCTAAAACAACACATCAGAGCTGGAAAAAACCTGAGCTTTTATAAAAAAATTGTTGGGCTTTAGGCTTTAAGCTGTTTTGTTTTTTTTTACGCACAAAGGCAGCTACTGCTTTCAGCACGTCTTAGCCATCACAATTCTGTCCGTCTGTCACACGGGTGGATCAGTCAAAAACGGTGCAAGACAGGATCACCAAATCTTCACCGTTGGCTGCCTGGAAGACTCTAGTTTCAGGAACCGTAAAGCTTTTCCATAAATTCGAAGGGGATCACCCCAAATGAGGGCACTAAATGAGAGGGGGTGGGCAAAATTTGCGATTTTTGGCCAATAAGTTGCTGTATCTCAGTAACAGTGTGAGATAGGGCCTAGGTCACTATTAATATATAGGAAG
>Ga0209671_1006600_pt1 | contig 11929 bp, 10 predicted proteins | sample WorMetHERISLAND2_2_FD_187401 | JGI IMG/M metagenome (GOLD analysis project Ga0209671, IMG submission 187401) | Marine gutless worms symbiont microbial communities from Max Planck institute for Marine Microbiology, Germany - Olavius geniculatus... | ecosystem: Host-associated > Annelida >...
TACAGATTTATTTTATAAAACCTTCTACATCTAACTGCCAAGTAAAATTTGACTCTGTTGAAAAACAACGAAGTTATAGACTTTTTAACATGACCGCTTACCAATTTTTTAGCGTTCACAAATGTTCCGGCTACAACACCAATTTAATAACATCTTTGAAACAACACGGTTAAATAATGATTAAGTGAAAGATGGATCCGGTAAGCAGCCGGCGATTGCTTTGAAGAAATGATAATTTAGTGATAATTTATAAACAATAAAAATCGATGTTTATCAAAACGTCACTGTGATGTCATTGGCAGTAACGTGTAACCAGTTTTTGAAAATTTAATAGCTTTTTAGCATGAACATTTTTGAATGCTGAAAAATCGGTAGGCAGTCATGTTAAAAAGTCTATAACTTCATCGTTTTTCGACAGAATCACATTTTACTTGGCAGTTAGATGTAGAAGATTTCAGTAAATAAAGCCGTAAAATTTCATATTAAAATCCCGAACGTTTGCTGAGAAAACGGCGAAAAACTTCCGGGGTCCACTTTTTCTGCCGCACCATGTAAAGTGCGTTATAAACCGCACATGAGAGCAAACACGACGGCTGAAGCTGAAGGTCACTCAATGTCATCGGTATAGCGTTATTCGATAAACCTAGATTATAGGACTTTTAAACTACGCTTATCAGCGTTTCGTATATAGACTCCGAAATACAACAAATAGACAAACGGGTGGATAGCCGATAGATAGTCAGTTCAGATGTACTGACTGTTGTGGTGTGAGAATCAACCAGAGACAGCAATCTTTCTTTCGCGTCATCTTCGTTTCTGCAAACACTGAATTAACTCAAGCCTGAGGCATAACAGGAATTATGCAATTTTATACTGATTAATTCAAATTATGCTAGCTCTAAATCTGTCTACCTTCGCTCTTAAATCTTGTAATAAACGTAATTTCTGATGACGATGCCGTGAATAAATAAATAATTGATAAAATGCTGATAATTTTATAGGCCTAAGGATATTTTGCTGGGTGCATTAGTGTCAGTAAGCGGTGAAATACTGCACGGTGGTCGTCGCACTTGTTTCTGGCGGCGTGTCGTTGCGCCTGTGTTCGTTGTCGCTCGTGCTGCTGCAGCTGTTTGTCGAAGACTGCGCACTGTTGGTGCAAAATGTCCTGCCGCTCCTTCGTATGACGTCTTCGCAGTGATTCGTGCTGCTTCGCCTGACGTCGCACCAGCTTCACGGCTTGCTTGTCAGTGCGTAGTTCTGTCAACGTCAACGGTTTCAGCACTGCGCTCTCGCCACCTGCCGCACATGCACGGTTCAGTTCAATCTAGTTCAGTTAAGTTCAGTGAGAGAATCGCTGTTTGTGCATTCTTTAAGCTATCACAAACGTACTAAGATAGATTGACGCCATACAAGCCTAGCAAAACAGTTAACTTCTGAACCACAAACAGGAAAGTGGTGATATTGTGACAGACATAGGCTACAAAGTGCAGAGAAACAGCTCGTCATCATTCATTAGACTACGAGGCACGATTCATGAGCATCGGAGAAGCATAATAATGCAGTTAAAATGTAAAAGTTACGTGGTACAGGAATAATCAATAAACAAAGAACACTATAGCAAGCGAGTGTTGCTATATGTCATTATTGCAGCACACCGTTTGATTGTTGTTTTCTTGATTTTCTTATTATTTAAAGTTTTTTTACGCAAGGCTACTGTGTTTCGTATTAAAAGTCTGAATACGATAGGGTGCATGGTGTATGGGCAAAATTTTTTTTGCGAGTGCAAACAAAATATGTTATATGACACCATTTTTTTAAAAGTGCGTGAGCCGGGAGTCGAACCCGGATCAATTGCTTGGAAGGCAACTATGCTACCGTTATACCACTCACGCCTATAATATAGCAGCGTAAATGCGCCTACAAAATGCAGTCTTTTGTATCGTCTTGTAAGGCGAGCCTATCGCAACCACGAGGCGGAACCGGTCAGGCCGGTCAGCTGTTACGCATCGCTGACCAAACATTGTTTAAAGTTAAAATAATGTCATATTGTTTCATTTACTGGCATTTTATGAGAAACTTTATGCGCTTGCTAAGGAAAATTACTTTGCAAATTATGGATGATATTTATCAGTAAAAATTTTTGAGATCTGGGATATCAGTTAATGACATTTTTCCGTATGTTCAGTTTTGTTGCAGCGCGCGACTCCGACAGCCAGACAAATGCGTGTAACAAACGGATGAGTGTTTTAAAAACATTTCCTGCTAATGAGACATAACCGATAATATTAATAGTTGATGTAAAGTAAAGTCCATCCCCAGCCATAAAGCCTACAGGGCAGCGCTGATCTCTGTTATTCTAGCCTTCAGAAAGACACCAGTTTACAGTGCGAAGCCACGGATATGGGGCAAGTGTATCGAGCGGTGTGCCTGCTTACGTCTCAGCTTTTGCCGCTACTCATCGCACCTACCCATGGAGGGATGGCCAGGCTGAGCTGCTAACGCAGGTCGTCTTAGTTGACACTAAACAGAAAGCTGCAGCACCTTTCTTCTCTTTGTCGCTGGCTGTGGTTTGAGTCTGGGTGGCAGCGCCAGTCGGCTGTGAAGCCGGGGGCTTGGTCGTGGCTACAGCGGGTGATTGGGGGCCGACGACGCCAGCTGACAGTGTCGGTGTCGACGTCTGTCTCTGCACCACTGACACCGACACTTCACTGATGTCATTCTCGTCAATGCCGAGTCCTTTCAGCTGCTTGGCACGCATCTCGGCCTGTGATAGAAACTGGATCGGAGTCGACAGCGCGTCCACTAAGTCTGACGTGCATGTATGCACACAGCAACGCATTCGTGAGAATACATAAAAAACTTAAAATGTTGCAAAAATTATTGATTTCACCCACAATCACAGCCATTTTACCCGAAATGTATATCTAAGTAAAAGGGTAACAAAAATACTGCCATAGGCTGCGTATAGAATAAACTAAGAGAAGCTAATAGCCCCATGATTCAAATTCAAATTACGTTCCAAACTCGAACAAAGTGAGCCATAATTTTCGACGGTCGGTAAGTGAAAGTTTTATTCAAGATAAAAAAAGTCTATAATCAAAAAAAGATAAGTGAGATAGTTGCGATTAACGCTAATTTTGTCGCACGTAAGCTTACAAAAGTAATAAAACAGAAATAGTTAAATTATATTGGTTTAACACAGAAACAGAGTGCATTACCTCCAAAGCCTTCAGGCACGTAGGTCTTCAAGACGAAACGGCAGAATACAGTAGTCAGTGAGAGTGGAAAGTTGCCTTCAGTTCGCAGTGAAACGTGGCGGTATCCTGCAGCCAGATCACAGACCACGAAACTCGCAGGTTGTGACGGGACATCCTCGTCGGACTGTGAATAACTGACTATTTAGTTAAGCTGTTGCATTTTATTTTGTCTAATTTTAACTGTTTTATTATTTTATTCGCTGTACATTAACATTTGTCTCTAGAAATTGGACATTTTGCCGTTATAAGTTACTTTCAAAGTAACATTCAAAGTTGTTCAAGGTGCATGATTCATGAACTTTCAAAGTAGGACCGGATTGTTCATTAGCTTTCAAAGTGCTTTAAATGTGGCTTTCCAAGTACTTTGAAAGCTTACCCTATATAAACCCCAGCGTTTAGGCAGTCTCTCTCTCTTTCGTCTGAGGTGTAGAGGGCAATTCGTATTGTAGTGTGGGAAGGAGTACGTCTGTTAGTGTGCAAAACGGGACGCGTCATGTAGTCAGTCACTCGTCATGTAGGTGAAGAGACTGTTGAGAGAATGCTGTAGTGTGGGAAGAACTCATCTAGCTGTAGCAGCCAGCCTGAACGATTCTGTATGAAGAATGGACTAATTGTTATATTTACGTCTCTGTCAACTGTTACTACGTTTGATGTTTAAAGAAAATATTCAGAAGGTGTGTTATATTGACACCAAAAAATATCTGCATCTTCAGTTCACAATAACTCATGCCAGGTCATCAAAAGAACAACGAAACCCACGATCCTGAAATAAATGAATGATGGATTATCTATGGAACATCATCAACAACTAAGCAGTTTCTGCTTTTCCGCCGTGCCGGAAAGCCTACCTCCCGAAGTGCACGACATCACTCAGACCGACGGCACGGCGGACGTCTTCACAGTTTGGCGCCCAACGTGGGGCTATGGAGGTAGGAGACGATGTTTCTGCTTCAGATTTCTGCCTCGGACAGCAAAGGTCTGTATGATTTGTAGTATCATCTTTAACGCCAATGCTCAGAGATAGAATCTAAGCATGATACGACTTTAAAAGCTTTGTAGCGAAGCTCAGTGAGAGTTGTAGATCTGAGATAGATCTGTGTGAAGGTTATTCAGTCAGTTTGTAGTGCAGAAAGTGAGATTTTCTATGCAATTTGTCGCTTTCTGAGTTTGTAATGGCAGAAGGCGGACGAGAGCCGTACACTGTAGTTTAAATTGACGATATCTGCACTACTGAGTCCGTGGATTGTAATGACGTTACTCGCGATATGGCAGAAGCGTTGATGGCGTTGCGTGACACGCCATTGCGAAGTGACGCTGGTCCATCTGTCGGTTTAACACATCCTGGACTTGCTGATGATGAATCGAGTTTGAGATCGTCTTCAGGTTTGTCCTCTTATCAGGATACGACTGGACATTTATCTTAAGCTGTTGGATCGAGGTATGAATGTTCACTGTCGAATATGTCGTTTAGCCGAGACGGTATACTACGCTGTCGTGGGCTTCGCCGTATACTGTTACTACTTCGTGGAATAAGCCGATACATGACCCATCAATTCTGTTTGCTATGAGCCAGCCTGCAGTTGATACGAATCGCGATTACGTAGCAAAGCTGAAAGCAAGGTTGCAGCATAATGAATCGTTGTTACAAAAAGTTCTGAATACAGTAGATGTTGCTACCGCCGCTGATGTCGAACGTGATGTTTATCAGAATGCTGTGCAGTCTTCTGCATTAGTTCGTCAACCGTCGACTGTACGCCAGCTGGACGAGTGTTCACCTGCAACATCACCGGTTCGTCAACATACTGGAGGACGTCAACACAATGTACGTCAGCTGGTTAACGTGTGCTTGTGTACCACGTCTTCAGTTCGTCAACCTACGGTGGTACGTCAATCGTCGACTGCTCGTCAACATACGGAGAGACGTCAACACACTGTACGTCAGCTCGACAACTTGTGTTCGCCAACAACGTCACCCGTACGTCAACATCTTGGACGTCAACCGTCGACTGCTCGTCAACAACATCCATGCATCTCAATGTTCCCACATTCACGACGACTATACTCTCATAGCATCTTAACGCATGACTTCGTTTCTGAAAGATAGCTGTAAAAGACTTATACAGCTATCTTTCAGAAACGACGCGCTGCAATACTCAGCATTGCTGACATTTAAGGAATTCCTATGAGCATAACTTCCATGTAGCTTATCTCACTGCTTTCAAATCATAACGTCTGCACAGTAACTTGATGCATGACTCGCAGCTCACTCTGAAAACAACCTCGAACACTGGAAGATCAGGTCTATAACATCGGACCGGAAAACGAAATCAGCCCGATACTTCAGGGCTCTTGGAATTGTACAAACCAACTAAGCTTGCAAGTACACGCAAAAAGCCGCAAACAACCAAAATGCGTTTAAAAAGGCGCTTACAGAGCGACGTAAACAAACTGAACTGACACGGTTTGTCGCAGTGACCAATGGGAAAGCAAAGTAAGGCCATAGGTCATTGGTTGACGCGTACGTGACGTAACCACCGACGCCGTTAGACGGTGCCTACTCTAATGCATTACTGTGCTCTGACCTGCCTGAAGACATTCCAGCGGAAGTATGCGCTGTCCAATCAGTTTCCCGGTATCTTCATAGACAGCAATCCGAATAACAGCCAGATCTGGCAAAACAACCTGCACAGCGCATACTGGCGAGTAATGGTCTACGTTTCACTCAGAGCGACGAGGCATAATAAGTAGAAACCCCAAATCAAGACATCCTAATAATGATACAGATGCACTGTGGCTATAAAGAAAAATCTATTACTTTGAAAAAAAAACAGAACGCAAAAGAAAGCTTACTTAAACGGCTGATGTTCGAGATGGTCAATGGAAAAGCGTTGCCCTATAACAACGACCCGAAAAGTACGAAAATGTCGATATGACACAACTGAATGAAGACAGATCGAGATACATCTTTACAGTGAGGTTATAGTCAGTTTATGTAAAATAAAATCGTTTTTGCAAATGTTTCACTTTGCACTAACCACGTCCCGTCTTATCTTCAACATGTAGGTTATTTAAGATGGTAAATGTTAAAATGTTTTGCAAAATGCAATAGTTTTATTTTTCAAGTAACTACAGAATAAGATAATCGTGCACATGTATCAGTGTTAGACAAATGTGGCATCTAAGCAAAACCTTGCGAAAGATGAACGGTTCCTCGTTGTAGACGGGGTTAAGTCCGTTGTTAGGGACAGTTCTTGTGCGAAATTCTTTGCGTATCGTGTCGGTCGGCAGGCCGTACATGTCCACCTCGACGTACGTGCCGACTTTTTTGTCCGACAGAAACTGACCGGAAATTACCTGCACCGCATTCAGCGCCACAACTGTATGAGTAGATCTACTAACTAGCTCGTTGCTTTCTCTTACTTGAAGAAATTGCAGTGAAAATACAATTACAAATATAGGCCTATAACATTAGTAAAAACACATTTGCAACTATGAGACGTTTCCGCTTGCATGCTTTTGGATTTATTATGTATCTTGTGCTTGCGTTGTTGAAAGTTGCGCTTGTCAACTTTTACATTAAACGAATATATGATGATGAACAAGACAATGATAATAAGAAAAAAATGTTTTACACGGCCATAAACTGACTACCACAATAGGCCAACCAAACTGACGTGCTTTAAGAGACCCTCGATGGCCCGAGAACACCTAACGAAACCAAAACGATTCTTCCACGATGCCAAGTGTGATGGCAATGCTGCAGACTGATGAGGGATAAATGTATAGCGCAGGGCAGCAAGGTCGACGATCCCGTAAGATGAGTGAAGCCTAAGCCTATACAGCCGTTGAGATGAATAAAACGAAATGAAAAGCAAAACAGCCGTAAACAACTTATTCTGTTTTATTGCGTGCAGTATACGAGTATATGCAAAACCACGGAATAAAGTACAACTTTTCTGCAAGTTTGTAGCGCCAAATTTCGCACTGTGACTGATAAACAGTAAAAAGATTTGACGGCGAGTGTCTAGCTTCTTTTTTATTATGTTCTATTATGTATTATATTTTTTTACTTTTGTAGTCAGATATAAGTTAGCTGGTCACCGACCTGTACGGCGCAGTGAGCGGCAATTACGCCGTCGACGGGACTTTCAGAGAACGGATCAAACATTCTGTCTGGGCGCCTCATAAAATCAGGCTTCAGCAAATACCTTCAATCGGACAGACCGATACAAAGAGAAGTGTATTGCTAATAACAATTCTGCAAACTACGCTCAATTAAAAAAATCTCATTATATTAGACCTAAGCTATATACAATTATACTGGCGGTAGGTAATACGTAGTATTCTGTTCAACGAAATTATTCATTGTTCCAGGGCATAGTCAAGCGGTCAACTTCGCGTACCCCTTTGTTGTTCTAGGCAAAAGCATAACAATTCTTTCGAGACTTGTTTATTAATTAAATTTAATTAAACTGCCGTCTAGTATAGTGTGCATAAAGTATTCAAGTTTTAGGTTTTGCTATCAGCGTAAATTTGATAAATTCGTTTTGCGTCGCTACTTTCATAAGTGATTTGCAATCCTTCACAAACTGTAGGGCCCTAACGGTTCTTGTTTGATTACATAAAATTACCGGGTACCGATACTTTGTGTAAAAGCTTGAGGACGTGGCAGAACTAAAGCAACGCACCCGCAGTTTCCGTTGTATTCAAACTTTCCTTGATTCAACTGCATTGACAAGTTCGGTGTCTGAAAGTTCAGTGCTACCATCTGACAGCCGGCGTTCCAAAATATCTGCCACAACGCAGAAGACGCTGTTACCGATTTTGGGAAATTTTCAGCATTTTTTTCACACTAGAACAGCACACTATGACTACGTGCAAAATACCTGGCAATGATTACCTGATTAACTTGCAGGATGTGGTGTATAGCCTACGCTGGGCTGGATTAAAGTCATTCGGGGCTCTTATGTGTACAATCGCCCCAATTTGCCGCTTCCAAAAGCACAAAATACTGTTTTGCGGTTATTAAAACTTTAAAAAAAATTAGAAAAGGGTTACACCGGCTATGCGCCATACTTCGATCCATTCCGTATCTTTGCCAGACATTGTTTCACTTTTTCAAAAAAAAATAACTTGGTGGTTTAAGCTTGCTTTTTGGCTCACCTGGTAGACTAAAATACTCGCGGTTCTTAAATCAAAGCTTAGTTGCGTTCGCTATTCGATAAGTAATATACAGATGTGCATGTGACGGGTGTGGATCATAAATGCCAGCAAAATAAAAAACGGGTTAATACAAGTAATTGTTTGTTCACCTGAGGCATGAAGTTACTCGAGTCAACTCTGCCGCCTTTCGGATATATGCGACTCATCTGACGCTTGTTGTAACTTCAGTTGCATAAATAACACAAAAAAACAGTTTCAATGTTAAACAATAACTCAAAACAAAAACAAATGCCACTCGACGGCCTCCGCACACGATATGCAACTGAATTTGTCCAATAACACTTCCCCGTTTCACGACTAGCTTCAGCCTATGCTGTCCGAATAGGGATTAAATAAATTCTGATATAAACAACAAATAATTGCAACTAAAAGCCCAGAAAATTATATGCAGCATTTTTGATCTATGTATTCAATGTAATTATTTAATGCTAAGGTATAAAATAAATCGAGCTTCCCATATCTGTGAAAGAGAAAAGACGAAAGAAACTTACTTGACTAGTTCAATGGCTGCTTGTTTGAGCAGTCCAAGAGCCACGGATTCGTTGAACGATGACATGTTGTGATGGACATTTTTATCTGACAAAACACGCGACTAAATATTACAGAAAATTACACATCAATATCTAACAACAATGTGTGCCTGAGAGTTCCAGTTGGCCGACGGCACATTGTCAAAAGTTTTAAGGTCTATTTCCACTACGGCTGCGTGTTGCGTTGCGTTTGAACGCGTTTAACGGGCTTCAACGCGCTTCAACGCGCGTTGCAGTGCGTTAAAGCGCGTTGCAGCGCGTAAAAAAACGGGCGAAAGAATATTAATAAATTAATATGGCCAAAAATACGAAAATTTAATACTGTTGGGAGCAGCAGCTTGTTGCACATACGTGTTGCGTGAGAAAAAAAAGAAAACGTAGGGCTAGATTTTGGATGTACCCCGTCATCGCCAACCGCGATGACCAGGGCGACTTTCAACATCTGATACAGTAACTACGCTCCGACCCAGCTCTGTTCCGGCGATACTTTCGGCTGTCTGTCAAGAAGTTTGATACCTACTCGGGCTAGTTGAGCGTTCTCATTGGTCAGCGCAATTACTATCGCTTGGATAGTAAACACAAAATATAAACACTATCGGCGTTTCTATTTTAAACGCAACGCAACGCGCAGACGTAGTGGAAATGCTACTTTAGTGCCATATGCGCCATGATAAACACTATGTCTTGAGTGAAGTTAATGTCTTTAAAAAATTTGCATAATTAAACATTAGGAAATTAAAAAGCCTACGCATGTACATAATCTGTATGCAAGTTACCAGTCAGTTCATTAGTGCAGGTGAAAGCAATGAGTGCCGTGTTTATGGCACGCAGCACCGGCAGCTGCAGAGAAAGGAGGCGCTGAGTTTAGAAGAGACCGCAAGAGAATTGCAGTGCAAGCAATCAAAAGCAAAAATACTTCTATAAAACAGCGAAAAAGCAAAGCCATCAAACGGAATTTTGAGCTAAAGTTATCATGTTAAAAGCGTACAAAGCGATAACTAATTGAACTAAACTGAACTACACTAAACTATCATTGTTTAGTTTTTGACAAATTGATCAATGAGCGAGCAATACTACATTCCCGTCAGCCGATGACCACTGGGCTCGCTCTTCAGTTCGTCAAAAACTAAACCGTGTCAGTTCAGTTCAGTTACGTCGTTTTGTGCGCGCCTTAAGAGCCAATGAAGAACCTTCGGAGACGTCGAAAGCCTGGAACTTGACGGGCTGGGCGTAGTTGACCATTGCTGACAGGTACGGGTGTGTGTTGGCCGATGTTCCTGCGTAGTGATAGTTGGTTATCAGAGCGGCTTCTTCCTCAGCGGTTAGACTCGTTTCTGGAGTTGTCAAAGCTATCGGCACCTGTTGACAGCAATTAAATAGCAATAATTTCACGTGAAATAGGACGCTACGGGACAAAAATGCTTCACTGATTTTATCCACCATACATTGGATTACGGCCGTATTGCTTTTTTCACCCGAATCATTCTGTTGCCGTCTTAAAAACAAACCGCTTAGCAGAGCCTATGGCGTCAGCTTACCTTAACAGACAGACTTTTCGTGATAACTTAGTTACAGCCTACAAGAATAGACGAACATAGAATTTCTTACTGAACCGAAATGAACTGAACTGAAGGGTGGTGTTACATAAAGAAAACCACCGTGACTTTGTCAACAGACTTTGTCAACTGTTGATCGACGCTCAGTTTTTACTCGCACATTCAGCAGGAAATTTGCGATAAAGTTGTAACTCAAAACTCGTCACACTTCACAGACTCACAGCTCAAATGCTTTGCTATACCAGTACTATTAAAATACAAACGTCGCTATAAAAACTTATATCCACAGGTACTTCAGCTTTGCGTGTAAAGTGTTGTGGGATCGTTAATGACGACTTTGTTGCATATTTACTGTTAGATTGTTTGCCGATGAAAAAAATGAAATTTGGTCAATACCTGATAAATTTAAAAAAAACTTGAATCTTGGCTAATTAATTTTTGGATGGCCAAGTTTATGTATTTATCGCCTGTTAACGGCTTAAAATAAACTGCTAACGTTTCTGTAAGCTGTACCACACAAAATACGCGAGTTATAATACAATTGGCAATAAATATGAGCTAAACCTTCTCCGACGCATCAGTTTTCGATTTGACTTCTAATTGTCCTGCGTCAACTTCAAGCTGTGCAGCTTTTACAGAAGCATCTGCATAAATCATTTTGCGATATTTGTCAACAACAGCTCTAGTTAAATTTTATGAAATAAGTTCACTTTAGTCAAGACTTTTAAAATTTATAAATGTAATAATTTTAAAAATATTTTAGTGATCCGCAGACTGTTCCAACGTAAACGCTATGCTGTATGACAGCGCACGTCGAGTTTGAAATTTACAGTGTGTCAGATTGATTTCAGATAATAAAATAAAACACTCTGACCAGCATCCTCTATTTCTTCTAGAATTGCTTTTTCTTTTCCTTGCATGAACAGCTCCAGTTGATCTGTGGTAAAAACAGCAGTGACCGTTATTAAAAACAAATCCGAGCGTAAAAAACGTAAAAGATAAGCAACAAATTGCAAAATAACGAAAACAAATAAACCAAGAAATTTAAGCGCCACTCAGTACTTAGCTTTATTAAAATTATTTATGTAAAAAACTGTTCAGTTTATATACAGTGTAAGGGTGACATCGTGGTTGTAGATATAAAACAGCACAAATCACAATTTTAAAAAATTTACACAGTCAGCAAAGTTCTTCTGACATTGTGTAATGGTGATGTTTGAATTTTTAAATTGTGATTTGTGCTGTTTTATATCTACAACCACGATGTCACCCTTACACTGTATATAAGCTGAACAGTTTTTTTACATAAATATTTGCAGTTTTATTGCCGTTTGAAATAATCTGGATTAGTTAATTATACTAA
>Ga0209671_1006602_pt1 | contig 11927 bp, 9 predicted proteins | sample WorMetHERISLAND2_2_FD_187401 | JGI IMG/M metagenome (GOLD analysis project Ga0209671, IMG submission 187401) | Marine gutless worms symbiont microbial communities from Max Planck institute for Marine Microbiology, Germany - Olavius geniculatus... | ecosystem: Host-associated > Annelida >...
ATATGAATGTTCACAGCAGTTAATACAAGTGCACTGAATGTGGAAAGTGTTTTAGCAGCAACTACAGTGGTACTGATTGTAATTGTTATTACCATAATAATTGTTTGTGCATTTTCTGTACATTGTACAGATGAAAGTTCATTTGAGGTGAAGATTGAAGCTGATAGTAATGATATCACTGAGCATCCACATGATGACAAGCCAAGACCATATTTGTGTACAGTTTGTGACAAACGGTTTACAATGAAAGGAAGTTTGAAACTTCACAAGCAAATACATACTGGAGACAAGTTGTACTCATGTATTTGGTGTGAGAAACGCTTTGCTACTCAGCATTACTTGTCAGTACATATGAATGTTCACAGCAGTTAATACAAGTGCACTGAATGTGGAAAGTGTTTTAGCAGCAACCAAGACTTAACAAAGCACAGACGAAGTCATTCTGGAGAAAAACCGTTTGAATGTACTGTTTGTTGCAAACGATTTAGTACATCAGGCGACCTTGCTGTTCACAGCAGAATTCACAGTGGAGAGAAACCATTCAACTGTCATGAGTGTGACAAGGCATTTAGTCGGTCTGGACATTTAAACGTGCACATGTTAGTCCACAATGGAGACAAACCATGCAAGTGTTTACTGTGTGACAAAAGTTTTACCACATGCAGCCACTTGCTGAGACATAAACGTCTTGTACACAGCAACACAAGACCTTATGACTGTCGTTACTGTGGGAAGATGTTTAAAAGTAGCCGTAATCTGAAGCTTCATGTTTATACTCACACTGGTGCAAAGCTGTACTCTTGTAGACACTGTTCAGACTGTTTTACATGGTGTAGCCAACTCAAGACACATCTGCTGAAGTCACACAATGAAGGTGCTTGGTTCACATGTCACATGTGTCAGAAGAAATTCAGCCACGTTGGTAACCTTAAGGCACATTTTCTTCGTCATGAAGGTGTAAAGCCGTACGTTTGCAGTGAATGTCCAATGAGTTTTTTTACAGAAGGCGAACTGCGACACCATCAGTTTAAACACTCGGACTATAAGCAGTTTTGCTGTGGTTCGTGTGGTAAATATTACAAATACAAACAAACTGTTGTAAGCCACTTCAACGTATGTTCTGTTAAACTGGGATATGTCCATATCTTTGCCAGGCAAGCTTGAGACAGAGAACTAGCGATCTGTGGACAATTGCTTGATGGACAACGTTGCTACTGCTGACTCAAGACTTGTCCGTGAGATTCTGTGTGCAACAGATTGTGTCGTGCTGTTTCAGTACTCTATGTCAGCTAGTTCACAGTACAGTGTATTCAGTGAGGTCAAAGTTCTATCTACTGCTGTGTTGAAGTCACTCACTGGTTGTTGCACTGGTGCTCAGCTGGCTTCACTACTAGTTTTGTAGAATGTTGTTGTTGATACAGATAACTTGTAGTCGCAGCTGACAGTGCAGTTTGATAGTGTTAGATCAGCTAGCTCATATGTATGCAGTGGTGCATCCACGCATGGGTGGACTGGGCGAACAGCCGCCCTTTTTCACTATTCTATGTCAGCCTCACAGCATTTGCGGGACCTTCCAAGAAATGAATGTTTTGAAGCTGGTATTTGCTTATATGTTTTCCATTAGAACTACTAACAAAAAAACTCTGAGTGATGTTTTATTGACTGTGCAAGTGAGCAAATTGCCTTTTACCTTTCATGTCTCGAATGACTGTGGAGTACTTGATTCTACTCTAATCTGAGTAACAAACAGAGCTTACACAATCCCTCTGTGAGTAAGCTAGTGTACTAAGACTTGTGTAGAATGTAACGTTGTAGCTGTTACTAACAGTCAACTGATATGAACTGATGTGAGTCAATTAACACTGGTAGACTTTAACCTGGTGCGGCAACACATGCAGTTTTGTGCAGTTTTTACGCACGAAAGCAGCTACTGCTTTCAGCGCATCTTAGCCATCGCAATTCTGTCTGTCTGTCCGTCACACGGGTGGATCAGTCAAAAACGGTACAAGCTAGGATCACCAAATTTTCACCGTCAGCTGCCTGGAAGACTCTAGTTTCAGGAACCATAAAGCTTTTCCATAAATTCGAAGGGGGTCACCCTGAACAAGAGCGCTAAATGAGAGGGGGTGGGCAAAATTTGCGATTTTTGGCCAATAAGTCGCTGTATTTCAGTAACTGTGCGAGATAGGGCCTAGGTTACTATTAACCACTTATAGGAAGTCGTACACTGACTCTCGATTGGCGCCGAATTCAATGACCTTGATTGACCTTGAACGCCAAAATAGGGAGTTTTTTGGATTTTTTGGCGATTTCTGGCTGCGACACAAGTCTATGTCATTCAGAAGGTGGCACCACGCTACTATCGTTATGCGATCCAGATAGAGAATTTGATATTTGTATATTAACTAAGCGTGAACACCCCAATTTTTAGCTGAACTACTGAACCGGAACTGCTATAGGCTTTCGCACGTCTCGTGAGCATTAGTTCAAATTTCTTGTCATTATTGTAAGCAGTGGTCCGGTATGACGTATAAACACTTGCGAACATGCATTAAATGAAATTATTCTAATAACACTGGCCTGTGTATCATTGTATCAGTGCTGTGCTCAGCTATATACAGCTGTGTAGTGTGTATACAGTTCCTGTGTAACTGTCTTGTTTTACGGAGTTGATGTACGCCAAGACGTGTTTAACAATAATTTGAGCAAAGCTCATGTGACACGCAATAGCAGCGGTCCTGCCACTTTGGCAATCAGTGTAGGTCTACAGCAATAAGATTAATGCATCTTGAACGAGTACTTAAATTTGAGGCCTCCGTACGGAAGACTCCGTGAATTTAAGAGATACTTATATTCATAAAAATGTACGTTCTATGCTAGAAATGTCATATGCAGGATGTCCAGGTCTATCTCTAGCAATTTCGGCGCAATTCATTCTTAAAATGTGTTGCAACCGGAAATCACAAAAATGCACTAAGACCCCTATTTTGGGGGTCATCCAAGGTCATCGACATTGACACCAACAAAAAGTTTGTCATCATTGCTTGTTATGATAAGCAGCATGTCTGTGCTTATCTGGAACTGTTTTCATGCTACACGTGATGATTGCGGTAAAATAACCACTTTTTAGGGGGGTAGCAGTGTTTGACGCCCGCCTGCCCGGCCTCCATGAACCTAGGGGGTCGGAACTTCGACTGCTAAAATTTACGTTTAATGCTGAAAATTTTATGAGCAGGTTGTCTTGGTCTATCTTGAGCCATTGCATCACAATTCAGTGTTGAAATGTGCGCTGCATTTAAAAATTGCGAAAAATTCACTAAAAACCCTTTTTGGGGGGGTTCATGGTCGTTCAAGGTCATCGATGTTTACAAATTTAAAAAGCCTGTCACTAGTGCTTGTTATGATAGGTAGCAAGTCTGTACTTATCTACAACCGTTTTCACTCTATACGAGCCAATAGCGGCAAAATAACGTCCTTTTAGAGGGTACTTGACGCCATCGTTCTAGGAATACCCTCTCACCCAGGGGCATGATATTTTGTCACGAAAAACTAGAGACCTTGAGGCAGTCCATGGTGAAGATTTCGTGATTCTAGCTTGCACCGTTTTGATACAGATCACGAGTGTGACGGACGGACGGACAGACGATATGGCTAAGACGCGCGAAGCATTCTGCTATCGAGCGTAAAAATGATGACCCTCACTACATCATTGCTTTTATTAAAGATACTTTTACAGTTCTATACAATGTTTTAAATTAGCTTATTGCTCTTGATCTTAGCTAGTTCTTCTGTTTCTTTCAACACAGGACTAAAATGCTTTGAACCATTAGTGGCACTGAATGGCCTCTTTTGTGCTTATCCTATGTGTCGTTGCGCAGAGTCAGATCTATGCGGCTGTGTGAGCAACTAGTTGCTCATAGTTTAGTTGTGTGATAGAACTTGAAGACTACAAGTTATCAGTGGCGTCGTAGCATGACGTCGTAGTAAGACGGCCATGCGCAGCATAATGTTCTGGCCGCCAGAAAATTGTCACAAAATCTTCTTCTTGTCGGCAAACTTTCGTCCAATAGTGCAACATTTGGGGCTGAGAACCCCGGTAGTGGAGAAATTTAGGAGCAAAATCAAAATGTCAAGCACCCATAATTATTGGCTACTATCCCTATACCTGGTGCCCCCAGTGAAAAATAGGGGGGGGGAGTTTTGTTAGGTGTAGATCAAAACTTTCCCTTTATTTTTCACTTTACAATCTACACCCTTAAGCTGAAGACTACATCAATGGCGTCGGGGGAGGCAAGGGGCAATTACCACTATAAATTTTTGGCTGTCAGGAAACTGTCCGAAAAGTCTTATTGTTGTCGGAACTTTTTAGTTGAAAATATGAAAGTTGAGGTTGAAAACTCCATTTTGGGGAAATTTAAGGGCAAAGTTGAAATGTTGAGCACCCATAATTTTCTCCGTCTGAAAATTGCAATTGTCCGTCGAAATTCTGTCAGAAATGTGCAGTTTCTGTCGGAAAATTGCAACTTCCTGTCCCATCAACATTTTCTAACCGCTGCAAGTCATTGCTTGTTCCCAGGCCCGTCGAGAGGGTGGGTTGGGGGAGTAAGCTACCCCGGGCCCCGCGACGTTTGGGGGGCCCTGCCGTTGGCCAGAAATAATTAAGAAGTACACCAGAATGTGCCATTTTGAAAAAAATTTCAAAAATTTTCTTCTCAGATGCGCCCCGTGAAAATGTTTGGGGGCCCGCGAGAATGTGTCCCCAGGCCCCGCTATGGCTCTCGCTAACTCAAAATGCTGCTACAAGTTAGGCCTTGCTTGTTCCGCTGAAGCCTGTTGTCCGTTTTGACCAGCAAACAGTTTAATAAAGTCTCAGACATGCGACAAACGTGCATCTCTGATGTGTTGTGTTGATGCATGTTTGTTGCATGTCAATAAAAAGGTCGGTCAGTCATCCTGAAACTGTTGTGAGTGACGTTTAACAGCAAACTACTGACTGAGACTTACAATACACGACAACGTCGATAAGCCTGTTTGTAGACTTATAGACAAAGTTTTCTGAGGGCTAGGAGAAAAAATCCCCGACTTTTCCGGACTTTTCCAGAGGCATAAACTTAAGTATCCACAGGTTATCCCAACAAGAAGTAACTGTAATAATGGTAATCTAGAGAAGAACTGTAAGTTCCCTCAGTGGGGTCTGGGTCTGGGGTGGAGCCACAGCTGAAGACATTTTTGCATCAAAGAAGCCGCATCTGGACACACTATGCGCTCCCCAGTATGAATTCATTATTGTAAACGGCCAAGCTTCGACTTCTGAATTTCGCAAGGTAGTGTAGAGACAGTTACAAAAAGAGCAAACGTCAAGTTTCTTCTTAATGTTGCCTGCCAAAAATTCGGCCAATGTTTCATGAAGTTATTCAAATAACAAAAGAGGCACATTTTTATTGAGACACAGTGTATATAGCCTAATATTGTCTATTAAGTATGTTATTTTACAGCAATCCCAGGAAAGAAGTGCATGGTGGCCATGACTTCATATCAAAGAACAGTGTTGTCGTTGCACGGCACCATTGCACTGTCAGAAAATTTTCGTACTGATGAAAAATCTTCGTCCACAAATGCAAAATTTGGGACTGAAGAAAACCCGTTTTGGGGAAACTTAAGAACAAACTTTGAATTTTGAGCAGCCACAATAAACTTCTCACAAAGCTGGTACTGTCTGTTACAAAATTGAAACTTCCTACACCTACTTGAGTAACCGATGACGCCGCTGTCAAATAACTATCGGCAATACAAGAGCTCATACAGGTTCATCAGTGTTGACCGTCAATTGATAAAAACAAGAAATTTGAGCTAATGCTCACAAGACGCGCGAAAGCCTATAGCAGTTCCAGTTCAGTAGTTTAGCTGAAAATTGGGGTGTTCACGCTAAGTTAATATACAAATATCAAATTCTCTATCTGGATTGCATAACTATAGTTCTGTGGCACCACCTTGTGAATGATATAGACTTGTGTCGCAGCCCGACATCGCCAAAAAACTATAAAACCCCCTATTTTGGCGTTCAGTGTCATTTAAGGTCATTGAATTGGGCGCCAATTGAGAGCCAGTGTACGACTTCCTATTAGTGATTAATAGTAACCTAGGCCCTATCTTGCACCGTTACTGAGATACAGTGACTTATTGGCCAAAAATCGCAAATTTTGCCCACCCCCCTCTCATTTAGCGCCCTCGTTCGGGGTGACCCTCTTCGAATTTATGGAAAAGCTTTGCGGTTTCTGAAACTAGAGTCTTCCAGGCAGCCGACGGTGAAGATTTGGTGATCCTAGCTTGCACCGCTTTTGACTGATCCACCCGTGTGACAGACAGACGGACAGATAGACGGACGGACAGACGGACAGAATTGCGGTGGCTAAGACGCGTAATAAAGGCCGAAGACAGCAACGTGTACAAACATTGGGTTGTTGGCATAAGTAGCGGCAACACGTTGTGTCCAATCAACGAAGTTGCTCTACACCGGGCCGGGTGAGTTATATGCGGATGGGTGACTGCCTACAAGCAAGTGAACCAACTCGATATATAATCAGCCACCTAGGTCAACTCAGCCTTCCATCCTCCGGTATAAGTAAATCGAGTACCGTCCTATCTAAGGCCATGTTCACATAGACACGAGTACGAGTACGAGTGCCCGTTTACGGGTTCCAGTAAACACGAGTCTGCATGTACAGTATTCCAATGGCAACCGTTCACATTGATACGTGTACGGGTTACTTGTATAGTAAACGACACACAAACACAACAATAGTTTAATTTAAACAAACTACGACGCTTATGTGACGTCAGAACTTATGTCATTGTTGAACTGTTCACTGCTAGAGGTGCGCAGTTAGTAAAATTATCAACGATGCAGTGAAATGTTTTATTCGCAAAGCATTCACTCTTAAACCGAAATCCGGACTCGTATGTGAACACGGTCTTAATGAGGTTAAGGTGATGAGGCACGTTCATCTGTGTCGGGAGGCAGGTAACGGCAGGTGACGCTCCGTAGCTCTGAGACTGGTTTCACATAAAGAGCTGTACACCACCTTTACCCTTTTCTTAAAGGTGTGTTATACATAGTGAACTGAAATGAAAGCTGGCTTTCAATGCCAACTGAAATGCCAAAACATGCCGCTGATGTCATACACTGCAACTGAACATACACTGTGTCTCAAAAAAAACGTCCCACTGTGTGATTGGCCATATTATTGCCAAATGCTAACCGATTTGTTAAATATATAAATGCAAAAAAGATAACAATAATAGGCAACAGGTGTGTTGAAAAATGAAAAACACTTCAAACCAAAATCGCGATAAATGATCTGTACGATGCTACACTAGATAAGATCCATCTTTGTGGGTATATGGCATGTTGAACGGTGTGCTTGTTTCAGGCCTTCGTCGTTTATTAGGCTTACCAGTTCATCCACAGTGGTCACGTTTGCCTCAATACCTGCATGCTTCAATCTGCCGCTTTTATGCCTTTGTTGGGTGCTGCCTGTTTTCCAAATCTTTTTAGTAACATGTTCAGTCTTTTTCTTTTGCAGCTTATCTTTGAAATTTTGGCCAAAATTATCCACAAACTGTACAAACTCATATACGTTCTTAGTCAAAGCCTTGTCCTTATTGTCACTCCAATAAAAATGAATATCCTCTCTTTTTTAGAAGCACAACAAATACATCATAAACTAAACATCATTTATTTTATATGAAAATTGGGGAAAAAATGTTGCAGAAAAATAAAAATAATTTTTCCATATGTATTACTGTGATTTTACAGATTTTTGACAATATAAGTTTCACATGGTGGTGTAGCAACGCAGTTAAGGTGTGGTGGGATGTTTTGTTACCACATTACTGCTATCTGCCCACAGAGTGTGTCAGTAAAAAAATTGTGAAAATCAGTTTGAAAATCAGCTAATATTGGACAAAGATATGGACAATCAGTGCCGGCGTTAGAGAGTTGGAGGCCCTCAAATACAAGTGTGAGGCCCCTATAACAGGATGTGGGGGCGGAGCTTCTAGCGGGGTCCAAGGGCAGTCCCTCGTCAGGGGGAGAGAAGCTGAAGCTGAAACACTTTTGGCTTTTGAACGTTCACTGAAAGTCACATATTTCACCCACTTAAAAAAATTTTTTAATGAAAAACAAAAAATCAGATAAAGTTTGTGTTGTCTTTTCAAAAAATGACTTCTATCTGTCACAATACGTCACAGATTACTGTACAGTAATGAAAAGTAATATACTTGTCCAGTCCACTTTGGGTAAACTTTCCACATGTTTATTCATTTTATATTTTGAATATATTTTTAAAAAAACTAGAAAATTTTTTCACACCTAGCATGAGGCCCCTGAGCATACGTGAGCCCCCCCCCGCCGACCGGGGGGTACAGGGGCCCTTCTGCTGGCTCTGTGGACAATCACAAAGTGGGACGTTTTTTGAGACACAGTGTACATGTCATGAGCATAGACTACATGCTGCAGTGTCACAGCGCACCTAGCAACTTTCATGACAAGTGTCCATTCCATATAATGCAAAGTGTCCGGTTCCAGTTATACAAAACACAATTCAGCATCATCATCAGGGTGTCATGTCATGAGTGATGTCAAAGACCAAGGACCTACAACGTGCTAGATCTTGTGTTGACTGCAACAGTTCTACCAGTAACATCTCTGCTGATATGAGACTGTACAGATATCCAGTTCTCTGTCTCTGTCTTGCCAGAGTACATCAGACACCTCCAATAGCTAGAAAATTGGTTTATATCCCAGTTTGACAGAACATCTACTGAAGTGTCTTTTAACAGTGCATTTATATTTAAAATATTTACCACATGAACCGCAGCAAAACTGTTTGAAGTCAGAGTGTTTCAGCTGATGACGTTTCATATCGCTTTCAGTAAAGAAACTCTTTGAACATTCACTGCAAACATACGGCTTCACACCTTCGTGACAAAGTAAATGTGCTTTAAAGTCACTCTTCTCACTAAATTTCTTCTGACAAATGTGACACGTGAACCAAGTACCTTCGTTGTGTGACTTCAGCAGATGTGTCTTGAGTTGGCCAATTTGTCTAAAACAGTCTGAACAGTGTCTACATGAGTATGGCTTTGCTCCAGTGTGAATATAAACATGATGCTTCAGCTCTTTGCTACCTTTAAATTGCTTCTCACAGTAACGACAGTCATAAGGTCTTCTGTTGCCGTGTACATAATGTTTGTGTCCCTGCAAGCTGCCGGATCGGCTGAAACGTTTGTCACACAGTGAACACTTGTATGGTTTGTCTCCCGTGTGGACTCTCATGTGTCTGTTTAGATGCCCAGACTGACTAAATGTCTTGTCACACTCAGGACATTTGTGTGGTTTCTCTCCACTGTGAATTCTGCTGTGTGTAACAAGGTTACCTGATTTATTAAATCGTTTGCTACAAACAGTACATTCAAACGGTTTCTCTCCAGAATGACTTTGTCTGTGTACTGTTAAGTTACGATTGCTGCTAAAACAATTTCCAGATTCAGTGCACTTGTACTTACTGCTGTGAACATTCATATGCTTCCTCAAGGAATCCTGAGTAGCAAAACGTTTCTCACACTGAGTACATGAGTACACCTTGTCTACATTATGTGTTTGTTTGTGCTCAGTTAAATACCTTTTCTTTGCAAACTGTTTGTCACACACTGTACACAAATATGGTCTTGGCTTGCCATCATGTCGATGCTCAGTGATATCATTACTATCGGCTTCTATTTTCACCTCAAAGGTCATTCCTGTATATACACAACAAACTTGTACACACTCACACCAAACATCGTCATATCAGCAGTGGATATGACAATCAAATCTTCTCACAAGTCACTGATCTGAAAACAAAGCCAGGTTGTTAACTGCAAAAAATGCAGGTGCTTCCCATTGCCATCCCTTACTAAAAACCTCTCCCTCTATAATTTTTGGCTCTCAAAAACCTTATGCAGTTTTTTTACCTTGTTTTCAATGCTTTAGTGAAAAGAAAATGTTGTTATCTAGTCTAGAATCTTTACTTTAGTTATCATTGGCAGTGATGTGATGCCTCTAGGCAGTGCTTCGCCTCGAGGCAGATTTTTTACTACCTTGGTCTTGGTCTTGGAGTTTAGTGCCTTGGCCTTGGCGTAGAAGGCTGATGTCTTGGTATTGGTCTTGGAGGTTGGTGTCATGGTCTCGGTCTGTCACAAGACCAAGACTAAGACACCAACCTTCAAGAAAAGATGCAACACAGTGCGCACTAAGTAGATCATTGAATACTGATACAAAATCAAAAGTTCACTTAGAGTTCCTGATATCAATTTGTCGAAATACACTTCTGCTATAAATCGTGACGATTGCAAGGACACAAAACTTTTCACTGACACTGAAACCAGTTCCTTTAGGCCACTATTTTCTAACCCTCTTCTTTAGCTTATTTCCTAAACCTAAGCCTATATCACTAATTCCCGGTTTTGTCGCTACACCAAAAGAAACACTAAACATAAACAAGGGGGAACGCGTGACAGCAGTGCATGTTTGAAGGCCCCGTGCAAACAATATCTAAGCTCACCAATTCCAGCACGATGATTATGAACGATGAAGGCTACTTTTTTCAAATTCTACGTAAAAATTCATCATATTCGAAGTAAACAGTTTTCATTAAGTCGTACGCACTTGCGTTGACTCTACCTACTTTGCGACCTAGAATATCACGACTGACAACATAACGTCACGTATTACGCAAAGCCTGAAAAGCTACTGTTACGTTTCTTTCATGTGCGCCAGAGGGCACGACTGGTCTTGTGCAGCCGCTATTTGAGTGGCTTGGCTATTTTCCCTATTCCCTCTTGTTTAGTGCCCTTGCTTGGGATTAGTGGGGTTAACCCTATCAAATTTGTGGAAAAGCTTCACGGATCCTGAAACTATAGTCTGGCAGGCAGCCGATGATAAAGATTTGGTAATCCTAGCCTGCACCGGTTTTGACTGATCCACCCGTGTCACAGACAGACAGAATTGTGATGGCTAAGACGCGCTACAGCAGTATCTGCTGTCGCACGTAAAAAACATTTTCCACCCCTCACGCTATTTTTCAGTAGACTGCAAACAGAAGCAAAGAAATTTTAAAGCCTTGGTCGCTAACTGAACACATCAACTACAAAGTGATGCATGTATTTCAAACACACACACACAGACACACGCACACTAGTACATATTTAAACCAACATAATATGCAACAAATGAGAAGAAATGTCAGACCAGAAACAGATGAATGAGTAAAGCAACATACCAACAGTTGGCCACTTGTCATCATGTGGACACTCTAGTATCATACAATCAGCATCAGATTCAGTCTTCACCTCCATACTACTTACACCTAGCCATACATGACACACAATTCAGTGTTGTAATATAAAGGTCACTAAAACAGCACCCACCCAGGCCGATTGACTACAGACAGTAAAGCACTAACAGCATACCAATACTAGGCTGCTGATCATAATGTGCAGCATATTCACTGATATCATTGCAGAAACAAAACTGCAGTAATGTAAACATGACTTTTGACACACTGCAATGTATCACCGATTGCATACCTAAGTACAATTTACAGCATAGAAATCAGGAAAATAAAAAAACAAACAAACAAAAATAATGACTGCATCAAAAAAACTAAACATACCAATATTGGGCTTGTCATCATGTGGACACTCTAGTATCATACAATCAGCATCAGATTCAGTCTTCACCTCCATACTACTTACACCCAGCCATACATGACACACAATTCAGTGTTGTAATATAAAGGTCACTAAAACAGCACCCACCCAGGCCGATTGACTACAGACAGTAAAGCACTAACAGCATACCAATACTAGGCTGCTGATCATAATGT
>Ga0209671_1006604_pt1 | contig 11926 bp, 8 predicted proteins | sample WorMetHERISLAND2_2_FD_187401 | JGI IMG/M metagenome (GOLD analysis project Ga0209671, IMG submission 187401) | Marine gutless worms symbiont microbial communities from Max Planck institute for Marine Microbiology, Germany - Olavius geniculatus... | ecosystem: Host-associated > Annelida >...
TCTATATAGCTGTTTGCTCAACATGACAATTTTGCGAGTTTAACTCTATATTGTTGTTCTTTTTGTTTGTTTGTTTTTTTTGTTTTTCTTGTCTACCAATGTTTATTTGGTGAAATAAAGATTATCATTATGCACTTCGTTAACTCAGCGTGAGTGCAAGAAATTTGAACAAAAAGTTGTTAATGCGATCCATTCAAGTATAAGCGTAAAAGATACTGTGTATGCATTGTATTTTTTTACTATTATTCGTTTGCTGGCTACGCTGGATTTTCTATTTGTTTAACTTTTTAGTTTCTACATAACTCACACTGCAGTGACCAATTAAAAAAAATCCATAACAGTAATGACCGTCGGCCTATTCTAAGCTCTTATCACATTTTACCTAAAATTTACTTATATATGTTCACCATGTCTGTGTTATTTCTGTGTGTCTTTGTTTATCTGCTATCTATAGGACCCTATTATGAATAACGTTAAAATTGTGTAACAAAGGTATGATTCACGATGTGGTCGATATGTAATGTATATTCGCCAATGCAAGTATACAAGCTTGCTGTATAATGACGGGTATGCGTCTGTCAAACGCATGCACGTTATAATGCAGTCAACGGCAAATATAAAGCGAATAGCGGCGCATGCGTGCACAGAAGCGGGGGTCTACACAGATGGGCGCCTGTCACTGAAAAATCGAACCAAGTGGCGGGCGGGCCTTTGTCTGCAGCATTTAAACGCGTCGTCAGGACTGTTGCTGTGCAATGGGAGAATGGCCGGCCGGATGCGACTGCACAGACGTACAAGTCGCCCGAGGCGACACGCAGCATAACATGCCATGCGGACTGAGACGACGTCGAGATCTTTGTAGCACGTCGACAGGCTAGACTAGAGAGACTACTACCCCGTTTACACGATCCAGCAAACGTCGAGCAATTAGCACATGTATTCTGAATACATTTGCTAAAAGTTTGCTGGACGTTTGCTCGATCGTGTAAACGGTGTATAAGTGAAACGCGGCTACCTGACGCGGCGCGGTCTATAGCAGCACCGCCCGGCGTCAATATCAGACGACGCGATCGTCGGACCCTCTCTCCCCCTTCGTCGCCCGTCGGTCAGTCGCTCGGTCGTCGGGGACCGTCAAGTCGCGTCGGCAGAGATCCGGCGGGACGTCGGCGGCCCTTCGACCGCCGCCGGCCCCTTGACAGCGCCGCGGCACCACGCCATGTCGTGTGTGTACGCGGTATACGCTGGGGGAGCATGCGTGTACGCAGCGCAGACCTTTGATGACTTTGATGCGATTCGCCGGCCGCCCGCGCGCTATGCTTGAAGTTCGTCGTGATTTCTTCTGCATGGCCGATTGGATGGCTGTCATGCTGACGGCTGTATTCCAGACGTAGGCCTATACAACGAACTGAAGTCTTTACGCCGGCAGGTCCCCGCGCTATATACTCGCTTCCTGTTTGCATTAGCATCACGCTCTCTGGTGCAAACGATTGATACAAGATTTGCGCGTCTTTCACCACATAGTCGCAATGCTACAGTCACTGCTATAATCATACAAGCGGAGACCTTAATTTCTGCTCCTAGGTAAAAACTATATAGTATGTTGATAAAAAATCTTTTCCTTTTTGTGGAGAAAACTCCCCCACCTATTTCAAATGCTCCACCGGCATTTTCCGTGCTTGCATTCTGCTCATAAGCATACCTGCGGAACTTAATGCACCGAGACGTGTCATATACTTTTTGGACTCTTGAGGCAAAATGCATGCGCATAGTAACGCCGTCATATTGTTTACGTGGACAGATGGAAAACGTGAGTCGGTGCGACATCAAGCGTTGGTCGCCATACAGCAGCCGTCAGTCAAAGACCGACAGTTGGACGGATGCAAACGAAGCATGTGTCCGTCCGTCCCACCCTGCGTGCGACCCTGCAGCGAGCCGACGAAATTAATTCCAAACAATGAAGTTTGTTAGTGCGCTGAGCGCGTCTGCTGCAGCTGACACTGATGGCAGCGGGTGCCATTAATCACTCACTACACGACGGACGACGCTGGCGCCATCTGCCTTGGCCGCAGACCCGCCAGCTCGCTTGGATAATACCCGTCAATCCCGGCATGCACCCAACACAATAAGCCTAATCGTCCCGACCGGAAGTACATACAACGGGAAGTCCGTCGCCCCGCGTGGAGTCAGTAGTCGCCTTTTATACTGTTACAGTTCACTCGACCCCGACATACATCGTTAGGTGATAAAGTTATAATGTCGTATCAATTTGACTGTGCGAAATGCAAGTGGCCAGAGACGCATGAAGGGCAAAATTAAATACTTGTCATATAGGCACACAAAAATGTAGCTGTAATCACGTGCAGGAAAAGTTATTGAAAGGGTGCCTTATGAAAGCGTATATCAATAATTGCTGATAACATTTTAATGAAGCTTGTGATAATAGGCCCACAAGTCCCACATGTATTTATTTGTAGTATGCAGCGTTGATCAGTAAATCGAATTAAATCAAATATAAGTATTATAGTACATAGATGTAAAAATATTTTTTGGAATTGCATAAGTAAACCCCTCTGTTATTGTATATTTGGAATATTTTGTTTCTTATTTATAAAAATTTTTAAAAAACATGTTTGTAAAATTTTTTTCCATTTTTGCGATGTTTTTTTTATTTTTAATATTTTTTGTGCTTTTTATGTAGTGTTTTTTTTGTTTTTGTTAAAAAATAAACGTACAAAATTATAAAATATGATTTATTTCTCATGGGCAAATTGCGTTCAGCTGTTTTTGATCTGTACATTCAGTACATTCCGGTTTTTAGTCTTTACAAATGGTAGACTTTTGTTTTTAATTATCTGAGTTAGATATTCTTGGCGTATACAATGGCAAAAAAGTAGCGATTAGAAACATCTGCAGTTTAACCCATTCATGCCTAGTGTCCCCAAAAATAGGACACGGCAATGGCAAACCATAAAATAATTCAGGCACTAATGGGTTAATGTTTTTCATCCATGTTTTTATAATGTCTTTTACAAAAGTTTAAAAAACATGTTTTTTATGTTTTTTTATTTGCAAATCAATGTCTTAACATCTATGCATTATAGTATAATGTGCATAACCACAGCTATGACACTGCAGTTCGTGGCCATGCAGTTGCAGTTGTCTATACACTGTGTCTGGAAAAAAGTAACCCCTAGACATCGTACAATAAAAATGTCAAATCTAAACGAATCTACATAAAATTTCGTACGCTTAATCCCCAATAAATTGCCAAAAAGTATTACTAAATTTCGTCAAAAAATATTATTTTTAGCGGAGTTATGCCACAATCAGATGTTGTTTGTTGGAGTTACGCAAATGTACAATAACAGAAAGGTTTACTTATGTAATTCCATATTGCATGGTAACGAAGATATTTTGTTATCGATATGCAACGATTAATAACTCCGCTAAAGTATAATATTTTTCAACGAAATTTAGCAATCACTTCAGCAATTTACTGGGGGATTAAGTGCACGAAATTCTATTCAGATTTGTTTACATCTGATATAGCTATTGTACGCTGTCTAGGGGGTTACTTTTTTCCGGACACAGTGTGGAATAGACACGTGCGTATTAATACTGTTTGGTAATCTCAACACGAACACGTGAACTGACAGGTAATCAATAATATTTCGTGCACCTGCAAATGCGTCCATCCACAGCGCTGTACTTTGCATGTGCATGTTGCTATGTTTTTGCGCGTAATGACAAACTTTTCGCTGGCAACGGCAAATGCTTTTCGAGTTCGACACACGAATCTTGCTTCTGCATCAACTAAACATATCGACGGACGACGAAATCGTCACTAACTACATACGCCAGATATTTGAAAATATATATACTACACGACGCTAGTAAAAATTATGCGTATATTTTTAAAAAAAAATTAAAAACAATCTTTAAACTATAAATTCGGCACGAAAACTGAGATTTGCATAATTTTATATCTATATGCCCAATTACTTGATTGATGTCATAATTATGTTATGATTGGCGACGGTGATTGCGTCTGAAAAAAGTAAAAAAAAATAATTTGAAGAATATAAGTGAATAACATATATAGTGAAATATATACACCGTCACCGTAGAAATTTTCTGTCAACTTGTGACGTGTCGCTGCGGTTATTGTAAATGATTAAATGGTTGTACTAAACATATGCAAAGTATTAATTATTTTTTTCACTTACGCGTATAGTGTATGTCGCTCGTAAATTATAAAGTTTAATAGACAAACTTGAAAAATGCACTTATAATATTCGTTTCTGCAGTCGCTTTTTATCACCAAACAGTAAAATAATAAAAGTCTACTAAACGTTTTTTCATATTTTAAATATAATATGAATAGCAACATTGTTACACGAGGCATATACAATAAACACATTTTTACTTTAATTTTATAAAAATTATCTGTAAAAAATAAGTAAATACTTGATTGTATAAAAAAACAGTACACCACATAACTGAAAACGTTTTAGTAATTAAAATATCACACAAACTTGTACAAGCAACTCATATTTGATGACACGTTAAACGATTGATTTAATTGAACATATGTTTCTTTCGCACGATACATCTATGTAAAAACTTTAAAAGTAGAAACGTATTTAAAACGTTTGCACATGCTTTGAATTTTTTTTTCATTTCGCAATGCACGCGAAATATTTTTTTAATACGTGTTTATGTTTAAAATAAAAACGGTCAATATTGAAACATGGTCAAAAAGAGCTTTTTTACATCAAAAGTTGCAGTATAAATACAATTAAACGTCCAGTTTTTTTAAAATTTAATATTTTTGACATATAAGTATAACAAAAATAAATATCGGTCTTCTTCTATGACTTATAAATAAACGCTATCACGCTACCAACGACGCGTTAATTTTTGTGAACAATAAATAAATTACGATGTTTACTACAACAAAAATACTAATTTAAATTTTTAGCCAAAAAAATTAGTCAAGCATGCATGCAGAAAAAAAGCTAGCTTATATAGGCCTATTAATAACTTTAAATTTTCACTAACATATTTTAAATATTCATGTAATTGACGTAGTTGTGCGTTGGTGTGAGTTTTTAGTGATTTTTTCGTCGTACAGGTCTATATCTACAATTTCGACAAAATGGCCCGTTTTTGTTTAATTATGGCAATTTATTTGTCGTTTTATTTTTATCCAAAAATACATTAGCAAAATTGTAAATGGAATAAGCTATTATTTAATGCTTAGTTTTCATATTGTGTTGTGCTATACTGTGCTGCAAACAGTGTTATATGCTTATGTTTATTTTTTGTTTGTGCTACTATAATATATGGTAAATAAAGTTGTATATGTGTATGCATATGCATTTAAAACACATCAGTTTCTTTATTTCACAATAATAAAAATGTGTTATTTATCATTGATCTTTTAAAGCACGAAACGTGTGTTAAATGTTTCACGTATACACTATTAACTGTTACCGAATTTAATATGACAATATTCACAAAATTGCACTAATTATTCTTTATTCGCACAACTTATAGTTGCATATACACCGTGTCTCAGAAAAATAAAAAAATGTTTTTGTCACAACTTTGTTAAATTTTTACTAAATTTGACAACTTTTGGCAAGAAGATGGCCATGACGATGAAATTATGCAAGATGCACTCGCTTTTTACCTCTCCTAATTTATGTTAACGCACTACCGTGTGAAACATAGATGTTCCAAATTGTTGCATATCGCTGAGTTATTTTTTAAAGAAAACGCTGTAACGACTCAATTAAGCACAAACTAATACTCACTGTAAATTATCTAACAGAATTATAAGTTTGTATAACATCTTGCTTGCAAATCATCAGAGTGTATGTTCAAAGTGAGCCCCGCATACAAAGACAATGGTTTAGATGCAACGCCATTGAGTTGACTGATAGCGGAATCATCGACTGACTGATCAAAAGGCATTCACTCATTGAGTAAACGTTTTTAAGCTTATCAGTCAGCTATTTTGTTGTCTGCTATTTTCACCATAAAATATTTAATACCACAAAATTATTAAATCGCGTAGCACCTTCTGTGAATTGATGATGCAAAGGTGAACAATCTGATACAAATAATCACCACGTAATGTAACAGTGCGTTGACGTAAATTAGGCGAAATAAAAAAAGAGTACATCTTACATAATTCTATCGTGTCGGTCATGTCTATGCCAAAAATTATCAAAGTTGGTTAAAATTTGACAAAGTTATGATGAAAACAATTTTGACAGTTTTTTTGAGGCACGGTGTATTTGAGAACACGACTGTACTGTGAATAAGGACTATAGCGAATTTGTATACGTTTAACTTGGTATAAAACTGGCGTGTATAAACTGTACATGGTGAAAGATAAACTGGCCATGCAGAAATAATAAGCAACAGTTTGTTGTGACAGAACCAAGTCATAATAGTAATACATCTGCGCAGAATCGAGGAATAAAACAAACGCTGGCTCTGCGTATATAGCAAAATTTGAACACGCCGCCGACAGTAATGGGGTGTTTACACGATAAAGCATACATGAAGCAAACTTAGAGCACACGTCGTGCACGTGCATATTCAATGCATTATTTTGTTCTATGTTTGCTTCATCGTGTAAACACCCTATAACTAACTGAACGTCGTTTTACTGCATCAAAACGTCTTCATTCTTTATCGCAGCAGACGAGTATAAAATGACAGCCAGTCATAGTATGAATCTTTGCGTGCGGCTAACGCGAATAATTTTAACGACTAAACGAAATATTCAGCAACTGAGCAACCGTTTATTAGGTCTAAATGGAAGTAAACGCTCATGTCGAAAAGCTATAAGTCGCACGCAGTAAAATGATCTGTTCGTATATGATGATAAACATCTGAATTGGCACGGTCTGTGCCGAATGATATACATTTCAATCTCAAAAAATAGTTTCATTAACCGTTATTTCTGTGCATAGTAATCGATTTTTTGAACAACTGGAATGCTAAGGGACAGCAGTTGTGTACCGCATTTGATCAAGAGCGGACCAAAATTGTGACCACAGTGTGATAGTTTAGTGTCCCACGAATATTTGCCAAGAAGCAGGATTGAAGAGCAGTCTATTAATATTAGACAGCATGTCACATAAATCACATTGACTCTTCCAGTGCGTCGTCAATTCAATTATTTAACGGCGCACAAAAAGAAGCGACGCGAGCGGCCGATGTCATGCCAATTCCGCGTGACGGACATCTTATGTGACACGAAAGATGACCGTTCGCATGCACACACGAGCACCGCACGGACGGACGGACGCGTGAAATAATAATAATAACAGCTCCATGAGAGACAGAGAGAGAGAGAGCAAGTCGAGCGTGTTATCTTCATGCGGTCCTGAGCCCGGGGCGGACATGCGGGGCACCTGGCCGGTGACGTCATCAAGACGTCATCGATCACGTGCGCACACGTCACATCAACTTTATTTCCACCACGTCGACCGCTGCTTATATTGGTATTTGCGACGACGACCAGTGGCTTCTATCCCTATACCTGGTAGGCGCAGCTTGCGCCCAGTGAAAAATAGGGGGAAGTCTTGTTATGATGATCTTCATTTCACCAAGCAAACATTGGTAGACAAAAAAATAAACAAAAACAACAATATAGAGTTAGACTCGGAGAATTGTCATGTTGAGCAACTAATCATAGAGACAGTAATATCGAACAGGGAAGAAACCTGAAGATCAAAACTTTCCCCTTATTTTTCACTTTTTTCTATTTGTCAATCTACATCCTTAACGAAACTCCCCCTATTTTTACTGGACAGCCTATACCCTTCACAAAACTTTCTCTTTCCTATTTTGTACTTTTTCTATTTTCAATCCACACTTTTAACATAATTTTCCCCCTACTTTTCAATCTACACCATTGACAAAACCTTCTCCCTAGAGGAAAAAGAAGCCCAAAATGGAGGGGAAAAGTTGAGTCAAAAATTGGGGGGAAACTTAAGCCCAAAACTGGGGAGAAAGTTGTGCCCGATTTCGATTCCAAATTTGGAGGGACAAAAGCCACTGTCGACGACTGCATTAGCTGCGAGCCTATAGATGCGGGCTTCACACTCATTTGATTGTAGTCATCACAGGTGTCGCACAATACATACCCGTACGCTCAATAAGGCTTATCCAGCCGCGCATAGGCATACGGCTTTGTCGAACAAGCTGCCGTCCATCCGAAATTACGCATTCTGTTTCTGTGGCCAAATCCTTCACCGTTGTTCGCGTATAGGCCTACAGTATCTGCTTTACACAATATATATACGAGAACTAAATACTAAACTTCATTAAGCGTTGATTTCTGTGCATGCAGAGCAATCGATCTTTTGAACAACTGCAAACGTAAATTCTATCGAAAGAATAAAGTAACTGATGGTGACTTTTCCGCTTAATAAAGCTTTTGTTGTCCGTTTAACAGATTGCCACTGAAAATCATTAAATAAACAACACTGAAAACATCGGTTTTCTTATCTGATCGCACAGTTAATTTCCTGTTTCTCTGATACAAACTTAATTTGCAGTCGATAACAAATTTTAGAGAAAAAACTTTAACAACTGTTTTTAGATTTTCATGTATTCATTATTTGGTGGATATAACCCGACGATGAATTGTAACTGCACATACATCATAAAAGTGCAAGCATATTTAATATACCCTTGTATACAATCATACACCGCTAATCAAACAAGAAAGTAAGCTTAGGTTACGTAAAACGTATGAATTATGTACACAGCCAAACTCAATAAAGCAATCGTACTATTCCATCAAATTTTCTACAAGAAGGTAGAATGGCGCATTCGAAGTAGGCCTACACATGTATGTCTTGAAGGTAAATTCTCACGCGATCTGGACAGATATGCACACCGTAAATGTGGAACCCAACACAAGTATATCGCAACGCGTAATGATTTGCTTATACCGGATATCACGGAAAAACACTTTATTGAACGCCGTCGTTAATAGAGCAAAGAAGGCTGTGATATACTACTGCAGGCTGTAAACCGAGAATATAGTTTATTTTAGTAGCTATCAGATGACTAATACTTGGATGGGTGACTGTCAGCGGACAGGTATAGCCTATCATCACGGTACACAACCAACACCAAGAGCAACTCAGTCTTCTATCCCTCCAGGGTAGGTAAATCGAGTACCGGTTTGCCTGCAGAGTGGAGTTAAGGTGCAGAGCGTTCATCTGTGGCGGCTGGCAGCTAACACTGTGTGATCCTATATGTCGGTGCGCAGGTAAACGTAGTTCTGAGATGGGTTTTCTATGAAAAGCTGTATGCCATTTAACCTCGTAGGCATGTAAGACGTGACATTCAATATCGCATATATAAGGCAACTCATAATGTTTTGTTTACTGGTTATCTCAAACTATTAGGATTGGCCTACACTGCAGGCTGCAAAAAGAGAATATATATGGGCATTAGTTGAGGTATAGTGTCAACTAGCACACCTGCAGGCAGTCATAGACAAATTTATATATGCAGACATGCAACTCGTAACGAAACTAACCTTTGCAGACAGTCGCGTGTGTTGTGTACGTTGAACGTGCGTATACGACAGTCGGTCGTATCTCGTGTGTAGCTAATCCCGACGTACAGCAAGCCGACGAGGTCGACGTAGCCTGCCGTGTGTATGCCGTTTACTGGAAGATTTCCGCGATGTCCGACTGACTCCGGCAGGTCAGCTGGTCGGCTGGTCGGTCGGCGCCGGTTACAAAGATAATCCGACGATAGGAGTGCGCGGGTGGGCTGGAGACGGACGGCGGACTCGTAATCCTCAACGTGTGCCGCAGTGCCGGTTCAGCTGACCGGACGGGTACAGGTCGGTCGTCGGCCGTAGATTACTGCTCGCAGACTGGCAAAGACGGACAGACAGGGTGGCGTGGCGTGGACTGATGAACGCTGGAACTGCTGCCACTGTAGTGCCACGGCGCGGTGCTGGCTGCAGCGAGCGCTTTCTCTCTCGTGCTCGCCCGCGCGCACGCACCATTGCTGCGCCGCTGCGTACACTACATATCCATCGTAATAGACCGACTGCACTGAATGTGCATCCTCACCGTGACTCAACGCGCCCTTAGTGCCAGTTGCTGCAGCTCCGACGGAGATTTCGTCGTCGTTTTCAACATTTATACGGCACTTTAACTGGAATATTCGCATATATATGGCCAGCGAACTTTCGTTCTTCCAGGACCGAACGCTAGAGAACATCTCAATGCTGAAGCTAAAAAACCTGAGGAGTAATCTATTACTGTCCCACAGGCAACAGAATCATACAGCAAGCTGGCTAATGGAAGCATCGTACAAACGAGGAAGTAGACAAACGCGATAATTCGATAATCGTCCAGTAATCCGTGTAAAGACAGTCCGGTAAATTCGTGCGACTGATTTTTCACGAGTGACGTCATCGACTAATGCTGATGTCATGTCGAGAGCCGGACGAATGCACATCTGCGACGCGTGCTGCAAATTTCATAATCATTTTCCGACTGCTGTTTCCGCAACGTCTGCGCCGCGCCGCATATAAAATGCCAGATCAGCAAGTATACGGCGCAAGACGCATTTAGCATCAGAGTGCATGGCAGGCTAGACTAGACATAAACGACAAATTGCAATCGTCGAATATCTGAGAACGTGTGTGACAGAAGTGTGATGGCATGCATGCGGTGATCGGCAAGTCGTTAAACCATCGTGCATGGTTGACTAAACGAACGTACGGCTTGATGAAAACATGCAGGCAATTGAGAAGAGCAGCGAACTGTCTGGATGCCATAAACCCATTATCATTAGCGCCTCGCGTCGTGCGCATTCCTCGCCGAGAGCTAACGAGAAATAAATGCTTTTATGACCCGGCGCGCGCGCGACGAGTCGTTTGATGGCAGCTAGCGCCAAGTCGCCGGGAAGGTGTGACGTCGACGTGTCGTTAAGTTGAGCGTTCTAGCTGCTATTGTGCGGCAGACTGCCCGCACCGGTATGCACGCGCGATTCGTTCTCATACCGCGACCAGTCCTCCTCTCTTCCTTCCGGCTTGCGTGAGGCAGGAAGTCCACTGTCCAACGCCATCCACAATCTAGCTCGTCTCATCGAGCTGAATTTGCATGACAAAACCGAGGGAACCGCGATGCAGCCGGTCGAATGTGTGCTGTATAACAATGTAATCGATGCGCTGCTATTATGACGCGGCGTCGTATAGGTCTACATAAAGTCGATGGCTATAGATTGCAATTCGCGGAATAGCAAGTGTTTGTTTTTCTGAGTATATTTATAGCAAATTCGAGCGAACAGTTTTGCTGTAAGGGGTTTCCCGGAAATCTCGATGCTTCGGATAGGCTATCGACAGAACGCTGTGTACACGTATATTGTACAGCTTCCACTTTAACGATAATTTGAATCAACCGTACTGTGACATGTTTTATTGCATGTACTTTTTACGTGCGACAGCACATAATGCTTTGCGCGTCTTAGCTATCTCCGAGGCGACCGTCTGTCTGCCAGGCTTGCCGTGGATATGAATATCCATGGATATATCCATGGATATTGTGCTGTCGCATTTGCTGATTAAACTGAATATTTTAGTGTTTTATCTCTATATAATATTTTTCTGTCTATCGTTCTTACTCTTCATTTTCTCGTTTATTTATGTTATTGAGTCAAATGAATAATCAGTGGCATCACCACGTCATTATGTAGTTAGCCTAAATTAATTTATGTGCACTATTGCAGCAACAGATTTTAATCTATGGTGCTTTAATACAGTTGTTTAGGCAACAAACGGTCTATCAATTTGTGAGATTATTTTTTATTCTTTTTTATCAAACGGTACCCAAATTACAAGCGTGCTGGATTCCTAACAAATTTAATG
>Ga0209671_1006606_pt1 | contig 11924 bp, 10 predicted proteins | sample WorMetHERISLAND2_2_FD_187401 | JGI IMG/M metagenome (GOLD analysis project Ga0209671, IMG submission 187401) | Marine gutless worms symbiont microbial communities from Max Planck institute for Marine Microbiology, Germany - Olavius geniculatus... | ecosystem: Host-associated > Annelida >...
AGCTTAACTATTTTATGCTACGAAATTAATATCTTTATGTGTTGCCTGTTCTCCGAGACCACTGTAGCTTTGACAGTGTTTGTTTTGCTAGGTAATGTGATCACACAATAAAGGTGCGGTGGGCGGAAGAACTTAACGTTTACGCGCCATAAATTTCTGCTTGTAACAGTGAAAGAATGGTTAAAATCGGTGCTGAATCACCGAAGTTATCCCAAAAAAACTGGGGGTCCGTTTTTTTGGACCACCCTGTATGCCTTCATCCGATGTGTCTTTCTGCACGAAGCAGCATTATTGTGACCACGATTGTGACAAACTATGCAGTGGCTATCCGGCCATAGACTACATATATACTTATTAGACTGGTTAGTCAATTTCTGGTCAGTGGCACTTTTTCTTTTGCATTGTTGAAAACTTTTTACACTTTACAGCGTTGTTCATCATGGCCCTTGCCTAAATTGCCTTGTTCTCAGCGATCCTCATTGCTAAAGTGGATAGGACATGTATGACAACATAAATTCTATCACCCATATCAGTGATGTATTAATGCAGCAAAATACGTAAACTATAATCACGTATAAATTATACCTTATACTTCCGATTCGAATTCAGTATTCAGCATCGCTTATTAAAGAAATAACCAGGGATGCATTTTTTTCACAGCAATCTGTTCCACAAATGACTTGCTGATGGCATGGGACTTGGATTACACAGTAACACTGCTGTTTCATGTCCTACAAATTAAATTCTCTGCACCTTGCCCTTTTGTCCATCTTGTGTCCTTGCACTTACTATGTGACATAACGGTCAAAAAAATTGCAAAACAGCAGTTGAGTGGTAATTGAGTGGAAAGATGTCAACTAATTAGGAACAAATACCAAACTGATTTTCTCTGATAAGACCAAAACCTACAACCAATGACCAACACGTTTTAATAATTCATAACAATCAGTGCTCCGCAGGTAAAATTACATCAAACTGTAAACAACGTCAGACAATATTACACACTTCAAAGACCTAATTAAAATTTTAATCCTTACAAGTGCACATGATTGCAATAGAGTCTCAACCTCTAGTTAAAACAATGAAACTAGGCTGAAATACAACAGCCATTTTGCAGCGGAATACCAAACAGCATTATAGCGTTCGTATGTTAAAATGGTGATTTCTCCACATTCTATTCAACCTCACTGCAAAACAAAGATGCAACACAAAAGTCCACTTAGTTAGAGCAATTTTCATCATGCCACAGAAATCCGCAGAAAAACTGCACTGCCTAAGTGACACCAGGACAGCTAATGTCACCTAAAGGTAAGGGTTACTCGAGACAATATGCAAAAATGACAAGACAAATACGTGGGAGAATAATCTAGCAGTTGAACAGGCAGCCACTAATCACTCACACAATAGACACATGCACGTAGCGTAATATTCTACATGGCGGGCGGGAAAATACGATGACACAACACGACATTCAACGAACAATCGCACGCACGCACGCTTCGCCGTACGATGATGACATATAAATATTACACAAATGCGAGCGATAATGGCACAGTAGACTGAAATAGACAAAGCATCCGCAAGTCCAGTATGTACGCGGCAGATTACGGAACACAGATGGCAAGAGAACAAACCTAGTATCCAGCCGACCAATGAAATGAATACACCACTGCCTCGCACAATCTACCAGACACCACCAAATACAGCACATCATATGCTCACTGAGATGAGAAAAGAAGCCAACAAGAAATTGGTGATATCATCTACCATAAGCTAACTGATTCTATGCATCCTGATGTCCGACTTCTTGTCTCAGAGACCTACGTTCAATATCCACGGAACGATGAACGAAGGGCATCCCACCAAACTTGAATGACAAGATCACCTTATAAAAACTGATCTCACGACCTGAAACTACAAAGGAGAAATAGCAAAGCATAAGCTGCCTTAGTTTTTTTTTGGAAAACAGGCACTGACAACAACTAAGAACAGCACTCACAAACGGCACTAATGATAACGCCAGATTGGATACAGAAATTGGACAGCCAGCATAGTTCAATCACATTCACCATCAGAACAGTAAGTCAACAAGTCAACACATAGCAGGTAACCGGACCAAACACTGCTCAGTGCTCAGTAGCAATTCATCTTACATACACTAAAACTTTCATAAACTAATCTAAGCTTAACTACAAATCGGATTATACTCATCCAAGTGGAAGTGATGAGTATATATGAGAATGTAGACTATAGCCAGCATAACGTACTATGCTCAATAAGTCAGAAGGATGACAGCTCAATAGCAAACAGTAAAATATACCTCTGGCATGAGTGAATTAAGAACGTAACAAAATCAGCTCAGAAACTCACTGACAATCAGCAATATGCAGTTACTGCCCACAGAGGACCATTTGTCTAATGTCTTCTTTTGGTCTGCTGGCCACAGGAGATCGGGGTTAGAAACCAAGTTAGTCAAATGGGCCAAGATGTGTCAAAAAATCAACAAACTGGCTAAGCTAAATGAATCGAAGGTTACACCCAAGAGTTAAAAAAAATTTCGACACTAAAGTTCGTCCAAAAAAAGCATTTCAACTGAATGGATTGGACACCTGTCTGACCGGGAGCATATTGTAATAACAGCTTGTTCTCTAAGCTAAAGCTCAACTCTGAACTCCTGACTTTGAAAATGGCCAAAAAAATACAACTAGTGTCAAGTCAACAAAATGGGCTGGGAGTGAAAGTCAACTTATTGACCATATGGGATGAAAAGTGAAAGCAGAGGCAAATAATTCATGCTTGAGTACAGATATGCCACAAGCCCACCTCTAAATTCCTTAAGAAAAAAACTACTGGACGTAAGTGATGCTTGGGACAATTTCATTCCATTGTTTTCAAAATATCAGCCATAAAATGATGGAATGCTGTTTTAGTACCGGCACTGATTTTCCGCTAGAAAGAAACACCCACAAACACATAAATACACTTGGTTTTTGTTTAAATGGCCCCATTACTGGAGGTAATCCAAAAAAGCCAGTCTCGAAAAGCAACGCTTAAGGAGAGGGCACTGCTTTCGCAGATTTCCTATTTGGAAAGAGAAGATATAACAGCAAGGAAGCAAAAACAACGCTGTCCGTGTATAAATGCGCTAATGAAAAATCGCCAGTTAATCAAACGGTGAGTGCCAAATAGTCTGATGTAACATCCAATCGACAACAGAATGCCACTAGCCACACGATCAGACTCTACAATCAGAATCACAATTAAGTATATTACACAATGATTTACATGCCAACGAAGAAACGAATGCAGTGAAAACTATACTTCGACACTCACCACGTACGCAGCAGCTCTATCTACAGTCCAATATATGTAGCATATGAAATAGATGAGCAGAATGTCGTATACGATAGCTTGCAAGGCCAGCGCCAAAACATGGACTCGACACATACAGGCGCATGCTCGCGGACACTATGGCAACCACATCCATGCAAGTACATGTGTCATCATCAGGCACCAATCAATCAATTATCCGCCACTTGCACCACGATACTTCTACACCAACCGACCGACTGATCGACGTGCAAGAATAGTTATACAGAAACACACGTTCGCTGGACTTGAGTGTACATGCATGCTAACACAAGGCCGACATCCCGAGGCAGCAGGTGCTTGCTCGCCGACGGGACTGCTTAATTCCAGATCTTGAGGACGCTGTCCCACGACCCGGTGGCAATGGCCATTCCGTCCTCAGTCACGCCAAGACAACTCACGCGGTTGTCGTGACCGGCCAGCACACCTAACAATCACAACATGACAAATTAAACTGGAGACGAAAAAAACACGGGCTCGGTCAAGTTCTTGTATACTACTAAGAACCATTTGTATGCCTAAGTAGTAAATAACAACAAGTCATGTCAGATCATAATCGTCTAATTGCTTTCAGATATTGATGCCACTACCAACTCCCTTTTTTCTATTTTCAATCAGTGTCATGCTAAATTCTGAAATCTTCCGTCAATTGCTGTTTGGACAGAGCCTCCATTTTCCGAGTAGGCTCATTGATTGTTTCTTGCAAATTGCATTCCTTGTTTGAGACGTCCTAGATGTGATTTTAATGAAGTTTCTGCAAAACCGACTAACCAGCGCGATCCTGCTTCAGAGTGTCCCAGACGTTGCAGTTGAAATCATCATAGCCGCCAAACAGGAGACGGCCGCTCTTGGAGAATGCGACGGACGTGATGCCACAGATGATGTTGTCATGAGAGTACATTCCAATCTGCTGGTCCGAGCGAATGTCAAACAGGAGGCAGGTCGCATCGTCCGATCCAGTCGCGAATGCGTATCCGCTTGGAAAGTACTGCGCACACAGCATTGCAATGACGTTGACAACAGGGGCGTGTTCAGTAGCCAAGCAGCTGGGTACCATCGCCAAATGGCTTGGCTAGCACAGCAAGCACCTCACGTACATGCTTGCTTGCTGCCATTAGCTTGCAAACAAAAATGGCTGATGCAATAAGACATAATAGTGCAAATAGCAGCATATTTTCACCTTGTCAGCGTGGCATTGTTTGAGTACCGTAGTGTCACTAGCATCGCATTGTTTTATTACTGATGGATTGCAAAGGAAATAAATGACAATTATTTCCACTTTTTAGAAATTTATTTGTTCAACCGTCATTATGTTTTCACACAGCAAGCCGGCAGACATCATGAATATTCGTGGTGTCTATGAGCAAGCAAAGCGGTCCATTCAGTAGGCAGCTTAGCAAACAATACCAAGCGGCTTGGCTACCGAACATGCCTCAGTACTACAAACTCAAGCAGAAAAAATGCTGACCGACTGATGAGATCATGCAGCCATCCACCTGGCTGTGCAACCCTAACTACAATCTCCGACTCATTAACTGAAAATTGGCACACTGGTTATTCAGTCCCTCGGGAACATTCATGCCAATTTTGGTTTTTTTACATCTTTTTGTTTTTGAGTTAAGAGTAAGTGAGTGAGTAGGGTTTAACGTCCCACCTGACACAGTATATGTCATTTCAGAGACGGCCTTTTCAGGCAGAATGCACACAAACACATAATAATGGAACGGTAAGTTTAAACTTTACAATAAGCAGAAAGTTTAACCTTTACAGAAACACAAAACACAAAAAAACGAGGTTAAACAAAAAATTGTAAGAACTGCATTATACGCACGCATATGTAATTAACATAATGGTAGTCTGAGTCAGAAGCCTGTATATAATAGAGACACTGATGGACAAGATCTGTAATACAGACTATTGAGACGTCCACATATCAGATGCAGCAGCAGCAATCGGACAGAAAACTGGCTTCAGATATATTGAATTATGACACAGATGACATATCTTGAAAGCACGTGAAATATCCAAAAAAATTTTTAAAAATATTTTTGCTCTGCATAAATGAAAGTTTCTTTCAGCACCTGTCCAGTGACCAGCTGTAGATTCTGAACACCTGTTGTTAACCTGAAATTAACTAGTTTTCAAACCACACTATTCATATGGTCAGTGCACAGAAAACAATACTAGTATGTCCAGTGTTATGCCATTAAAACAGCATCATAGACTAGTCAACAGCCAAAAATGCTGCTGGTCTGTGCAAAATCTTCAATAGCACTCGGCACAATATATACAAATAGCTTACACATTCGTTTCAGTACTTTTTTCAATACTTTTGCCATAAATTACTAGCAGTAGCCAAAAACTGTCAATGCCTTTATGATGCAATAACAGCTGACAACTACCCTAATTATTTGCTAAGATAAAGGCAACTGCTGAACACAGCTGTGCTGTAAGCACATCTTAGCTCTCATGTGTTCACAGCATTAAATTTTCGGAACTTTTACCGAGGCTTAGAATGTAGTTCTCGCATTGTGAAATTTGCAATAATAACTAAAAATGATGATTTAAGTATCAAATGCATATAAAGAGGAGGGCAATCTCACAGTAATAGCATTGATATCAGACTCATGGCCCGAGAATGTCTGCTTGCACATTCCATCTCTGATGTCCCACATCTGTCACACGACCACACATCTCAGTCTACAGCAAGAATTCAGCTAAATTGTCAAAATTACATGTAAACTTACACAAATACAACAAAATTTTGCAGTGGAAATGCACACAAGTTAAAGAATGACTTTGGTTACGCGTAAAAGAATTTCAAAACAATTATGCAACAGTTTCATTTTCATGTAACCAAAGCCTCAGAACAGCAGCTACTGAAGAATAGAGACCACCAGTATAGTAGTATGCATGATTCATTTCAGGCAATATGCACTACATGACACATGAAATATGCCCTTTGGACACAATACTGGTTCAACGGTCCAAACATGTCTATAGCAACATTACACAAGTACATAAAACTAAAGCACGAGTAAAAATCATACTGTAAAATCACAGTTAAACCTAATACAACTACAACAGGTTTAATTTGAATGGCGCTTACACAATGATACATAAATCTGCAATCCAAAGCAATCAGAGCACAAAACGCAACAACGGCACATGGAATGTTCACCTTGGCTGAGGCATCGCATGCACCAGACACAAACGTCCGTGAGTCTGGAGCTACCGAGAGACTCATAACGTCACCAGTGTGACCGGTGAATGATGTCGTCTGCTGGCCGGTCTCAATGTCCCACAGTGCACTGCAACACACATAAAGACCACTCACTATTATACACTTAGTCTTACCTACCACAGTCATGCTGCCGCTATCAATAGCAATGGGTGATAGCGTTGTGTAGCAGTAAATCGTTTCATCCAATCAATGAAGTTACTCTATGCCGGGCTGGCTTAGTAAGTAAGTGAGTAAAACGTAAATTTATATAGTGCATCAAATCCAAAAGCCTCTAATGCACAGCACACACATTAGTATTCTAAAAAGAAAAAGAAAAATGTCTTGAGTAATCATCCGAAAACAGATATGGTGTGAATAGGATCACGCAGATGTCTTGGCAGTGAGTTCCATGTCATCGGGCCAGCGACAGAGAAAGCCTGACATCCATATGAACTCAGTCGGTAAGACGGCACAACAAACTGATGACTGGCAGCAGAACGAACATGATGTCTTGAGGCAGTCGCAGAAACTGGGGTGCAGCGCGCCGCGAGATATCATGGGACAGTTCCATCCAGACAGCGACGCATAAATATACTGAGCTTATACTTGATGCGTTCAGGTGCATCAAGCCAGTGGAGCTCAGAATGTATCAGCTGCTTCAGACCGCGGTCGAACTTCCGGATACCAATAACCACACGAGCTGCAGTGTTCAGCACTCGCTGCAACTTGTCTCTGATAGCCTTTGGAGCCCTGGAGAAAAACGACGTTGCAGTCGAGACATCACAAAGGCGTGCACCAGTGTCATAGCAGACTCTGTACTGAGTGTACGCCAGACATGTTAAAGTTGATGAAGATGGTAGAACCAAGTCATGCTGACCTTTGTGACTTGTTTCTCAAGACTGAGGTCACTCCGTAGCTCTGTGATGGGTTAATTCCTATAAAGAGCTATAACACCACCTTTAACTTCTTTAACCTCTTAACTATTTTAGTAGTTAATGACAAGATCGACCATTTGGCTGACTAGTAGACCTAATTAGCATGTCTAATGGACACTGGGGACAACGTTACCTTGAGTTCGCTGACAGCATGCAAAAAACATAAGATTCTGCAATTTTAAACATCAAGTCATCTCCTTATACAGTCCTTACAGCAGCATTATTGTCACAACTTTCACCTTCTAAGACGAGCAACTTCTCTATACAGAAGCGAAATGAGACGATGAAACCGAATTAAAATTTACATTAATACACAACTGTACATCCAACGTTGCCAAACAAAATATTTAAAAAGCATTCAGATAGTGTATGATAAACAAATAAATCATCAAAGTCATCACTGACCAAGTCATGTCGCCGGAGCTGGTGACTATCTGGTTGTCATCAAGAAACCGGCAACACGAGAGATATCCATTGTGACCCGAGAGCTCGCGGCTCACGCGTACATTGCCTTCCCGCGTCTTCAGACTGTAGATTGAACAGATGTTGTCAAGACCGCCGCATGCCACAAAGTTGCCAGATGGTGCATAGGCACACGTCATTACCCAGCTCGATCGCAGTGGAATCGCATGGATCTGCACAATGCATCAAGTGACTAAGTGCATCAGAAAACATTCACAGTGAGCTAAAAAGCCAGCTTCATCTGCAGCACCTTAAATAACAAGTCAATGCGCAGTCCGTCAACTTCCAAGACAACTAGAGCCCTGCACGGGCCGAAAAATTACAGCCCGGCCCATCGCTGATTCGGCCCAGCCCGTTTACTCTAGCAAATTTCTAGGCCCCCATTTCAGGTACGCCAAAGTTCAAGCCCGGCACGGCGTCCACCCACGTAGTAAAAAGTTTAATAGTTAGGCCTACCATAACGGTAAAAATATGTGTCACGTCATGTACACCAAAGAAAATACAAATAGTAAATACAAACACGCACTATTACGCCACGTAATTTAAAAATGCAACGAAGTAAATGTACGCAACTCAGTTTTCACATTGCAACCTACGTAACACAAAGTGACGTAAGATATGTCGATTAGACTCAAAGTAGCCTACGTCTGTCACTCTGAGTAACTGGTATCCGTGTGCTGATGAGCATGCAGCATCTTAATTAATAGCATTTTAATGTCGGAAGCATGCATCCAAAATTAACAGATGAAGATTAAACGATCGGCCCCCATGTCCAATACAACTGGCTACAGATGCATTCCGACGGGAGACAAGAAAGCTATATGACACGCCATGACGCCGATGGTGTTGCTACGGCAACGTCATCAAGTGCAGCAGCGGTCAAACACAGACAGCTCTGTTACCACTTGACCGCGACTACCAGTAATTGAAAACAGGATGAATGTGGCCAGCTTAAAGGCAGAAGTGACACTGCGCGATGACAAGCTCGGTGCAGTGTTAACTGTTAATGAGCACAAGAACGACCAGCACTCTGCTGTGCTGCTGCTGAGTTGCAGCCTCTGACCAGACCTGCGACGCCTGCATTAAAGATAACGAATTCTATCCAGCCAGCCAACTTGTGCAGGATTTCAATATCATTTTATTCATTTTCGTCAAACCAATCCGGACATCTGCGTTCTGTTCTTCCGAGGTGCTTTAGAGATGAGTTGCAAACTACATTCTTGAAGGTGGATCATCCCTCTTGTACTGTAAGTTGATCAGGATAAAAATCTTTGAGGGTACTCTGCAGCTCTGATTCAAGTGACTGACGGATCTCTTCACACTGGAGACATTTTTTGAACACATCAGATACTGTATGCAAGTGCTAGCACAGCTTGTTAGTGTATCTCATTTCACTAATTTCCACAAAAACCTGTAAAAACTGTGAAGAGTTTACCTTACTGAGTCAGAAAGTTCACATACCTTATTGGTAGTATATCCATCCCACACAATCAGTTTACCATCCTGAGAAGCTGACACCAGATTTCTGCAAATGTCAAAGACAGAATAACCTGACAAAGAGATAAGCAACCAAACAATATACAGCAGAAAATCAAAATATCTACTTGCACCTATTTCCTATTTGGTTCACACAAGTTTGGAGAACATGCCTGCGTATTAATTCCAAATATCCTTTTATCGCTAGATATCGCAATAAAAGAAATGGATACCACTTTTTCTGGAGACCATGTAAATGACGTGCAACGTCGTACAAACTGGCAAAGCAATATCAAAGCCAACAGATCTAGTCCCCACTAGCAACAATGTTGACACAAGAAGTAAGCAACTCGTAAATAGGCCTACATTACTCGATGGGTTAGTTACCTGTTATCGGATGCCCACTGCATCGCATAGATCTTGGCTAGATGACCACGCAACGTGCGCCTTGTTCTCATCTGTACCCTGTTCACAGGTTCAACGTTGGCCGCCTGCTGAGCCAGCGACGTGTCTGCCATTGCTTTGCGGGCCTCCTGTAAGCAAACGTCAGCATTGCCGCATGTCTTCATCATTCCATTTACTACCACTTGCGCAGCTTTCACCCAAACGCCACGGTAAACAACTGCTTGATGTTCGTGTTATACCCAGGGCTCAAAGTGGGAAAAAGGTGGTTGCAGATCTAATACTGTGTATTAAACATATCATTTTGTAACTATCTCACAAAACTAATGGCCAAGGAAGGGCTGGTACGGCATGTCAGTCCTAGCATCCCACCTGGTAGCACTGGTTATGCACGATGTAGAATTCCTTCTAGTAAGCAAAGCAACATAATGGATTGCATCTTACCTACCGGTATATAATGTTAAAATGAATCCATGGTCTTTTTGTGTAATATGAGTACTACAAATTTTAGATATGATATGATGTATGATGTGCCTGCCCCTAACTCAAGATAATCACTATATTCCCCATGAAATGATCATGCATCTGCATAAACCAGTTTCAGTTACAGTCTACCAGACTTTATGAACATGTATAGCATCGTATAGTATATACATAAACTTATACATATATACTCAGTCAACAGAACAATAATCAACATATGTCTAGAGAATCCAGCTGAATGCACACTGACTAATGCAAATTTTGCAGCTGACCATATTTGAAACTTTTATCAAATGTTATCAATACTTATGCTTCCAAATAAGAATTTTCCTGGCAACCAAAGTTTCTCATTACCGTTTATGAAAAAAATCTTATATACAAACTGTGTACCAACCCGAATCTGGACTTTGAGCTGTTCCGCTTCTTGGCGCAATTGTTCCAACTCTGTCGCCATCTTCACTCACTGCCTCGGCCGCTCTGTGCTTTAAAAAAATTCTAGCTTTCTATAATAACCCCTAAAACAATTGCACCGCCACATAGTATATAGTCAATATGAAACTTACAATTGCAAAAAAACATCATCAGTTCCTCAAATTACAATACATGTGAGTGCAACATATGTGGACAATGATCATTTACACCGAGGAATATATCAATCACTTTTTATGTGCTCACCGTGCAGTAAAAAAATGTCCTAACAATAAAAGTTTGCAGCGGAAAAGTTTACACGAGCAAGATCGTGGACGTGCAAGGCACTTACAGTATCCTCATAACAAGCAATATACAAAATGACATAATAAAATAACAATGGAAGATGGTGATTTTCAGCAAAGTCTTGCTGTCAGATACAATTACTTCTTTTTTTGTTCTTTTTTAATAATGCACATATCATCAGAGTTGAGCACAATTGTGCATGAATTAAATCGTTGGTTAATTGTTCAGATATTTCTGGCCGGAAGTCAAACTCTTGACCTCGACATTGTTGAGTCCTGACACGCTACCCATTAGACTCTCAAGCTACACCACTTGAATGAATGCAGAGCCAGTCTGACTGCTAGATGTTCTGGCTATATGTAAATTTAGCTGCATGTCAAAATATTTAGGCCCATAACATACCGGTACGTAGAGTCCTTTCAGAAAAACACCCTAATTAAATACATATGCATAAATCACAAAATTGTCACCACTGGGCACTCTTTACACAAGCAATGCAGACGGGAAGGTGTACTTTGCGGAATGCGGAATTTTTGTAAGGTGTATTTTGCGGAATTTTCGTTGCGGAAAATACTTGCGGAATAAGGTGTATTTTGCGGAATGAAAATTTGCGGAAAATGATGCTGTTGTTGTTGTTGAGTTTTCTCTTTTCTTTCTAACCCGACTGAGAGGGACAAGAACACGACTGAGCCGGGAACAGCCGGTCTCTGACTGTAATATCTTGAACAACTGAATTATGTCGAGTGACATTTTGACGTGTCGAACGCGCAACGCCAAACGCAAGTACTGTACGTTTGTCGTCGCGATGAACGGCTCTTATATAGCCTAGTGTTAGTGTATCCGTCTGCTCAGTATAGGCC
>Ga0209671_1006607_pt1 | contig 11921 bp, 12 predicted proteins | sample WorMetHERISLAND2_2_FD_187401 | JGI IMG/M metagenome (GOLD analysis project Ga0209671, IMG submission 187401) | Marine gutless worms symbiont microbial communities from Max Planck institute for Marine Microbiology, Germany - Olavius geniculatus... | ecosystem: Host-associated > Annelida >...
CGTACGTGAGTAAGTAAAAGGCTGAGTTGATTAATCGTTAAAAATAAAATTAATCGTTAATTTTCTTTGTTAGTTAACGATTAAATTAATCGTTAAAATCCGCAGCTCTAGTTTTTACTAATGTCTTCTGCATGTTTGATTATAAATAACTGAACGGCGTGTTGGAAAAATGATCGTCTCGCTACGCTTGCTTTGACTTTTTCCCGGTAATGCCTCGTTTACACGATAAAGCAAAGATGAAGCAAACGTATTCAAAATACGCGTGCACGACGTGTGCTTTAAGTTTGCTTCGTGTTTGCTTCATCGTGTAAACAGGGTATTAGGCAGCGATAGAATGCGTAACACGCTCACGATATTATCTGCTGAGTTACCAACAGCTCAAAACTCGTCTTTTTTACCAAATGATTGTTCCTGAAGTTTGCTAATGACCAATTCCCGTTAACAGCAAACTTAACAATAGTCTACAATAAGCCTACTGTGGCTAATTTATTGATTGATTGTGGCATTTTAACAGTGTCGATAATGTATTCGAGTATGACATTATGTAGTTAGAATCTTTTTATAAAAGGTAGGCCCATAAAGTGGTTTGCCATTCTATGACTCTATATCCTCTTTAATTTTTTAATGTAAAAAAACTTCACAATTATTTTTCAAAAGTTTCGTGTCGTGATGTTTTTCTCTTTTTTCGCTTCGAGCGAATCATAATTTTGGCTAATTTAACAGATCGCCGCTGATTCGCGGTTAAGATTGCATAGTTAGCAGTTGAACGCCGGCGGTTAATAACACGGCTCGCTAACGACCGTTCAACTACAGTGCGAATGCATGTCACACAGCAGCAGTGATACCTTGCCCTATATTTTCCATTCAGTCGTCCGGCGAGGTCCACTTCTGAACAGCTTCAAAGCAAGGACATCTTCCGCTCCAGTGACGCATTACGTCAACAGCGCTTTCCAAGGGCTAGCTAGCATCGCCGAGGTACAATAATGCCGATGCCGATACACGCGGATGGAAGGTTCTCGCGGGCATTTTGAAGTGCATCGGTGCACGGTTTGTGCAGATAGCAGAATAAAGCGTACATTGACGTAAAACATTTTTCCCTTTCGGCGCGCTTGATTAATGGTAACTTGAAGTTAAAAGTGAGACACTGATGGCTTCTGTTCTGTGCACAACGATTTTTCTACGCGTTTTTACTTTTTTTCAGTTAGGAACACTTACGTAACAGATAGACAATGAGACAAACAAACGGATGAACAAACCCGTAAATCGCGTATAACGGGATGACCATGCCAAACGTTCGTTTTACCCCTCATTCAACTTGATTTTTGGTAAATTGGGAAGAACTGCACCTAGTTCACAGCAAGTGTCTGCCTGCTCTGCTGTATGGTCTGGAGGTTTGTCCATTAACTAAAACTGACTACCGAAGTTTAGACTTTGTGGTGATGCGATTTTTAAGGAAATTATTTTGTACGTCTAACGGTGATATTGTAAACGAATGTCGAATGTGTTTTAATTTCAGATTACCCAGCGAAATTGTACCGACACGAAGTGTTAAATTAATGTTAAAATTATCGAACGTTGCTTGAGCTTTTTATGGTTATGCTTACTGAGTACTGACAGTTTCATTGTTATTATTATTAATTAAGTTTAGTTAAGGTTTGTTTTTTTTATAACTGTGCTACCATTGTATTATGGTGAATAAAGTTATATATAAAAGTCTTTAATTAAGAGTGTTCTGTGTGTGTTGTGTTAAACGAATTGGTTATCTTCTTGGCAAATACACTATACGCAATATGCAGCTAATCAACGTCGTAAAGGCAGTATATAGCTCAGTTTAGTAGAATTTAGAATGACGGCTTCAACAGGTTGTCCCGGTGGCTGTCAGCGTCCGCCTGTGTACGTTTGTAAATGTGTTGTGTTGGATCTCCCCGGGGACTGACTGGATGTTGGCGAATGTCTGTGAAAGCCGACTGACCATTCACTGGATAGCCACCACGCTGTATGGCGCTCAGCTGCTGCTGCTGCTGCTGCTGCTGCTGATGATGATGATGATGAAGCGACCATTATCACCTGACTCCACTTAGTTCGATCTATAGTAGTGGATTTGTTGTGCCACAGGTGTTGGTGACTTGGCATAGCGGTAACGCGTTATGTCCGATCAACGACGTTGCTCTACACCGGGCCGGGTTAGTACTTGTATGGGTGACTGCCTGCGGGCAGGTAAACGATTTCGGTATGTAACCATCCGCCTAGGTCAACTCGCCCTTCCATCCCTCCGGGGTAGGTAAATCGAGTACCGGCCTGTCTGGCTAGGGTTAAGGCGGGGCGCGTTTACCTGTGTCGGGTGGCAGGTAACAGTGTGTGATTTTATACGGCAGGCGACGCTTCGTAGCTGTGAAATGTGCTGCCATTAAAAGCTATGACACCACCTTTAACCTCTAACATGCTGCGAGTTCCATATAGCACAGCTTGTCCGGTGAAAAGTCCGTAAGAGAACCTAAGTAAAACCTTAGCTCCACCAGTTCGATTAATCGATTAGTGCGGGATTTGTTGTACAGCTTGCTGATCAAACAAAAATCGACCCTGAAGTGCATCATGGAGTTTGGGATTAATTCAGTTAGCATCTTAGCACCAAGCGCAACAGCGTCCGTCCGTTTTCTATAGCCGGCTGCTGCTGCTGCTGCTGCTGCTGGTGCATGATGATGATGATGAAGTGATGCGTTCTTGCCATCATCATCATCATCAGCGTCAGTAGCATCAGTTTGTCGTCGGTCGGTCGTAGCGCTGTGCCCCATGAGACCCGTCGTTGACGCGTCTTAGTGAATGACTGACACACTGACGCATTTCAGCGACTTACTACAGCTGTCCGATGAACGACCATGGAACCGTCGTCCGTAGGACAGTTTGTAAGAGAAACTGTCAGCATCGCCGTCAATTCATACAGGGGGCGTCACCAGTGGCGTCGCCAGGATTTGGCTTTGCAAGGGGAGCCGGAAACAGAGAGAAAATCGTTTAAAGGTGACCCACAAAAATACTATGAAGTTGATGAAATAACTAGTGATTGGCGGTAACTGCGCAGAATATGCAGAACACGATATGCTGGTTTTTTTATTGATGGAGTCAAATAGTCGAGTATATGGGTCGATGGCGTCTAAACTACTAAAATTAAATCGCTGGAAGTCGGGCCTCAGTACCACACAGCTGACGACGCCAATGTCTGTAATCATGTAATGATAAGGATGATGATAAGAATGATGCTAACTTTTTACTCTATGTAAAAAAAATTCTTCGGGCTGCCTCTGCTCATCGCGGCAGGACAGAACGTCGCTGATTCTCCAAAGAACTGTCTTCTTCTTCGTCGAACTACGTCGTCATCTTTGTCATTCACTCAGTCGTTTGCCGACGTCTCTTCTTGCCAGTGCGGCTGACACGGCGCCGCGTGGGACGAGCGATCAACGCCGACCGCACAAGATTTCTGCAGACTCTTTTACGACGATCGTTTTCACGCTGTGGCAGGCGGCACTCGGCCATCAATTAATTTGTGGCTGTATTGTGGCGCCGCCTCGCGAATGCATTCACAACGCAGCGACGGCGACAACGTCTCGCTTTGCCTTAACGAAGCCCAGTCTTAACTGAGGCGACAAACGTGTCCCCAAGGATCGGCGCTGATTTGCAGCTCGTGGTGGAGCGAACCGCCGTTCTTTAACTGCGTGCGAGCCGAAAAGACCGTCTGAAAACCATCCTTTTGACTCTTCCCGCGGCTGTCGATTTACGCTCTCAGAACTCCGTCAAATCTCGCCGACAGCCTATTCAAAATTTCGAAACTTTGCACTTTTTAGCAGGTTTCTTTCCTATTGTGGAGCAAAAACTGCGTGAATACGTTAGCCGTAACATATAGGCCAATGAGACGATAGGTCATTATAGCTAAAAGTTGCAGACTTTAAGCTAGGCCTAGGCCTTTAAGTTAGTCATCGAAAAAGATATATCGCAAGCCTTAGTAGCAATTTAATGAATACTACTATGAGAGACGCAGTTAAATTTGCAGAAACATTTATTATACCTGGAGTTTCAACGTGTTCTCTCATTGTGCGCTCGTGTGTTTGTTGGATGCATGAGTTGACAATGATTGACAACCGTTTTTCCTTTTACTTTACAGGCATTGCATTGTTACACGTTGCGTGTAAAAAGTCAAGAAACGGTTTCAATGGCGAGTTAATAGATGTTTTATCCAAAGTACTCGGAAGTAACTTAAGTTCGTGTTGCAATGTTTTTTCCTTTGCATACAACTGAAATAAACACGTCAGAACTGGTTGAGTTACTGCAGAAGTATGCGCTTAAACATCTGACAACATATCGTCAGCTCGAGGTGCAAGACTTTGGTTCTGTAGCCACGACTGTTACAACAGATTTTGAGGCGTTGTACGCGTACAAACATGGTGACTATCAGCAGTGTTTACTATTGTCTGCACAGAACGTAAACACGCTGCTATATGCTGTTCTCATGTTCTACGTTAAAGTCGCTCAGAGAAGAATTCCACGTACGCTTAGCCACGCTAGATCATTTGACATCAAGCTGATTGCACGCAAACTAATCCGAGCAACTTGACATTGAAAGTGAAGCGGATTGCATTTCAAATTGAGATGTGACCTCAAATGAGCCAACCAAAATAAAGCAAACGATGTTGTCATCCCTCCCAAAAAACACAAGAATGTCTTACGACAGTTCTGCAGTCTTCATGTCTATATCAATAATTATATCAATTCTTGGCGTGATGAAATTGACTCGAATTGGATGACATCCCACGGGATCTGACGTCACACGTGCACGTGACCAAACAGGTGATCGCCGTCGATGAAGATGATCGGCCGGTGAGGCGGAACAAGACAGTCGCGATTTAACGGCTGCATCTAATTGCCGACAACTGACCGAAACAAGGCGTCGTGCCGGGCAGATGCGGCCCTATGAGATGACTGACAGACATACGCAATGGGATTTCGTCAGCATGGTGCTGACGACAATGCTGCTGCTGCTGCTGCTGATGATGATGATGATGACACTTCCGACTTTTGCGTGTTATGAAGCAGTCTTTTTTAAATAATAAACTGTCACTGTGTTTGTGGGATGCTGTAATCTGCTGTCAAAGCACTCCAGCGCTTTTAGCTCAAGGCTAAAAAAAATTATTCGCAAATCTTGTTATGGGTTTTCAATCTAAACAACGCAAAGGACAAATTTAGATTTTTACGGTTTTTATTGGAGAATGGTGCAGGCCTCTATAAGATGTTTTTTCTGGGTCTTACAATTTGTATTTGTTTCTTTGTACTTTAAAATCTAAAAAAGCTTTTAAAAACTTTAACAAAATTATAAATGTCTAAAAACCTAATAAAGACCTAAAACTTTTTTTGTCAAAAATCTAGGTTCAGTTAGCCCAAATGTAACTGTTTAATTGTATTGTCTTTTATTTTGTTATTTACTGTATAACAATATTCTGAATGAAAAAAAATTGAAATAAGAATACAAGTGAGTAAGTAGTTTTTTAACGGCACATCAGCACAAAATAGGCCATTTAGTGCCATAAATGGTTTTTGAAAAGGTTAAAAGCAGTTAATATATGTACTAAAAACAAGGTTAAACACTTGCTAAGATCAGAACTATTAAGCTAGTGTAAAAACAACATTATATACAAATCACTAACTGGAAATCCCGTCATGTCGGTGACTGGGACATCCAATCCAGCAGTGTCAGCATCTTCATTTCCTCGGATGTCTACGTGACTGGGAATCCAGCAGAAAGTTATAAATTTACCGCTGTTAGTTAGTTGGTTGTGATCCTTCAAGATTTTTAAGATCAGTGGATTCTCGACTTTGCAACTATTAATTACTTGTAGGCTAAACAGAGAGTCCGAGAAAATCACAAAATCTTTAGCTCTGATACGGCGATAGCGCCATATCCAGTGCATAAATTTCGGCAGTGAAAACACTAGCATTATCAGGTAAACGGACTGTTTTGACAGAGTTGGGTGCAACAACAGGGGCTGCTGTTCTGATTCCATTTTTGGACCTATCTGTGTAGATCTCAAAGTGGTGTGAAAACTCTGAGAGAAGCTCAAAGAATTTGCATTTGAATACTTCTGGGCTAATAATGTTTTGTTGTAGCAGCACAAACTGAAGTTGCAGGTATAGGACGCTTGAAAGGCCTAGGTTGAGCTATATAGACGGCTGTGGGTAAGATATTCTTCTTGTTGAAACCGAGATTCTTCAAGTCATTTTCAACTCTGAAGCCCAGTGGGCGAATTTGGCCTGGCTTACCATCAAACTAAGTTTTAAACTTGGAATTAAAAATTGCACTAAAATAGGAATACAGATAGTTATAAATGTCTAAACACATTTAAAACATGAAATTATTTTCTGATTGTTTTCTGCTATAACTAAAATATTGCTCTTTATGTTGGGCCTATAGGCCTATTGTAACTGCGTTGTTCCGAGTAACTTATCACCTTAAACTAAACAGTGTACATATTTAGCCGCTGCTGTTGAATATAGCCTACTTGTTTAAATTTCACACTATAGTTATTTTTACGTATACTTGCATTTTTTGTACAAGTAGCTAGTTTTTTGTCTCGAGTTTTTGCTTTGATGTTTTTAATTGCAACTGATTGAATAACGCGAACGTGACTTTTAGGTGGATACCAGGGAGGCTAGGTAATAAATTTTTTAAATGAAAAAATGAATCAGCAGTAGACTATTTTAGTACCTTCGCCGAATTTTATGTAACGCGGTCCAGCTGTCAGTTCGTTTGTCCGTCGGCAAAATTAGCCTTTCCTATAGTTTCTTTCTTTCACTGTCGTTACCCTCGCCAGTTTCCACTGGCTGAGAGCGCCCGAGTGTGTGCAGTTCAAGCTGGCGCCGATCGTCTTTCGCTCGCTGAACGGCACGGCTCCATCATACCTGGCGGCAGACCTGCGACGTTTGTCCGACATGCCGTCAAGACGACGTCTGCTGTTCTCACTGACACACCAGCTGGATGTCCCCCAGTCGCAGTGCGCAACAGTGGCCAAGCCTTCGCTGTCGCTAGTGCTCGGAACAGTAACCGTTTGCCACCGGACATCGTTGCATGCAACACACTGTCACAGTTCTGCCGTGAACTGAAAACATTTCTGTTTACACAGTCCTGTCTTTCTGTACTTTTGTCGTGATTTGCGCTTTTATCTGTGTTCCTAGCAGTTTTTTTACTAAGGCCACGTTAAAAATATGTAATGTACCGGTAATGTAATGTACTGTCGTCAGCTCCTCTCGTTCCCGAAATATAACAAAAAATATGGGAAGGCCGCGAACGTATTCAAACTCATAATGCATATTAGTTTACATAGGCTACAAACCGCGCGACCGTGTTGTATTTTTCCAAACGTCTGTAAACCTAGCTCTTCAAGAATGATTTCTATGCTCATTACTTTGATGACGTGACATCGTTTCTGGCACTAACACGCGCGCACCGTTGCTATTTGCTGAGTGATGTAAACTCATTCGTCAGAGGGCGCCGCTAGATGAAGTTTTGTAGCTCCACGCACGAAAGAATTATATCAGCCAAAAACCCTGCTAGTGGTTGCATTCAAATAAAGCACAAACATTCTTATTTTGCAGAAATTTGTTCTGCTTTTATTTCCAGTGTGAGGTGCGACGTCATTTGTGACGGCTGTTGTAAACATCAGCATCGCGTGGTAGGCTATTTGCTGCGACAGCAGGGCCGTGTGCGCTCTTGTTTCACATTTATATGCATTCACATAGCAACCAATGGACATAACGCGGTGCGCCGCTTTATTTTGACAAATATACGACAAGCGTAGTGGGGCCACTGTACCGCTATCAATATTTGATAAACAGATGACACGGTTGTAGGATAATGTTGACTATAGTACTCGATGCTGTGCTGGTATAATGTAAATTGGTTGAATTCGCTTGTTGATGAATAAAGTTGATATATGGCAAACAATGCAATACATTGCGACACAATGTAGCGCAAATATCGGACATGCACCGGATCCCCTTGCCGGGCAGTACAGGTAAACATAAGCGTTTTTGTAACAATTTTACAATAACTCATATGTTCATGGAAGCAATGGGAGCGAAAAAACGTCCACAAATACCGGTAGGCCTACTGAGAAACTCCATCAAAACATACAAGAGCACAGTTGGAGGCAAAAGCAATAGCGGAAGAGATTATTATAAACCTGACATTCTCCTGTAAAAGATACCTTTCAGTCGTTTAACCAAAACGATGAGAAAATAATTAATAATTAATGCAGTTAGCGTTCGCTGACAGCTGACAACATTTTTCTTGCAAAACTTCGGCGGACGGGAATTTCACGAAGATTCTTGGTGGTTTTCGTTAAAAATTCAAAATCTGTACGCATAGACTTTGCATTTTGGACATTTTTTTGCATTCAAAACTCTGACATTATAAAAATGTTAAAGTGTAACTAATTGTGATTTTGAAAAATACACAAAAAAACCTGAAAAATTCTGAGTGTGAAGTTTTTTCGTGGCCTAGTAAATTTAGCCAAATTAATTTTTTTCTCGAAATTTAGTTTTTAGTTGAACCGCATTTGGAACAAAGTTAATTCGTTCATGCTATCGTTGATTATCTGCGATATAAGTTAAATAACACAACAAAATTTGAAATGTACAATAACGAAAAGTGTAGATGAACACTTGTTTTAAAATCCACCAAATCTGGAAATCCGGACAAAAATTTTGCCAGAAATTGCCGAAATCCAGCATATTGTTCCAGAAAAAATTTTTCCATATAAGAGTTTTATCGGGCGGCAAAACCCACAGACATCGCCGGATGATTTATAGTTAGTCTAACAATGTGCGCAGTGGATATGTCATAATGTTCGACACCCGCGTCAATAAATAAAATACTCATCAACACGCGATGGTGGTAGGCAGTATAATGAGTGGTTCGTAAAAACTCGTGCTGTAAACGTACTGGCAGTTTAATACAAATTACGTGTATATTGCATTTGCAGTTGTTATTGTTTGTACTGCGTGTGCACCTTTGGCATACCTACTAAAAGTTATACTGTAATTCACTATTTCACTTAATCTAAAGCTGGCTATATTTCACAGAAAATTTTATGCGCTTGGGGTGTGATGGGTTCTTTAATTATTGCGTATACGTTTGATCACGATCTATGCGAGTGTATAACGAAGCATAAGCATAAACTCTAGACTATATTGAACTAGAAAGCAGTCAGAGCCCGCACACCTCCGCCAAGGCAATGTTGTTTGCTAGGTGGCAGCACCATCTTCGGTTTTGCAGCGGTTTCCCTTATGCCCCATTGAAAGCAATGGTAACGAAAATTTCAAATTCCTTCCGGATCACCTTCAAAATTGAATCACTGGTAGCTTTTGCCATTCCCGACATATGCTCAAAATTTCAGAAAGATCCGTCCATAACTTTTCGAGTTATCTTGCTAACAGACAGACAGAGAGACAAAGAAACAAACAAAGTCTGGCAAAAACATTACCTCCTTGGCTGAGGTAAAAATACTTATGTCATGACCCTCGTCGACTGGGTGTTTTGCGTGAGACGTGCGTGTAATAAACAGACCCCAGACGCGTTTCAATCGTCGCGCTTGACTGGACTGCGATTATGGGCGGGTATAACACTGTGTTGAGAGATAAGAGGACGCAACGATAGGTCATGAAATAATAATTATTTCCGCCAAAGAGGTAATGTTTTTGCCGGTTTTTGTTTGTTTGTCTGTCTGTCTGTGAGTCAGCAAAATAACTCAAAAAGTTATAAACGGATCTTTCTGAAATTTTGAGGGTATGTCGGGCATGGCACAAACTACTAGTGATTCAATTTTGAGGGTGATTTGGCAGGAATCCTCGATTCTGGATCACTTTGAAATTTTCGTTAGCATGAGCCTTAAAGGAAACTGCCGTTGTCGCTATGGTGCTGGCACCTGGCGAACAACATGGAGTTGAATCAAGGTTTTTAGGTCACATAGAACTAGGTCAATGTAGAAAATGCAGCTATAGTTTGAAACGCACTCAAAACTTCCGCTTGCTTAATTTCGTCGGACAAGCTGTGTCGGAACAACATGGCCTTGGCGGAGGTCTGCGGGCTATGACTGCTTTCTAGTTTTTATTGTGCCACAGTGTAGCCTATAATGTTGACAACGGCCAGCGATCGAGTGACCAACCGACCGGCTTATTGTTCGCCCCTCGGCAGTTAACCGCTTGTACTGTGCTGTGCTTGCATTTGTTCACGAAATAGAAACATTTCTTAAATGTTTTATTATGCGGCCATCCTGAGGCCGCATTGTCGATCTCAGCCGTCTGTCGATCCGTCCGTTCGTCCGTTCCTAACCCGCTCCTACGCAGAAAAGAAAAAAAACGGCATAGAAAAGCGTTTCTCTGGATATGTGAACGTTTTTCTATGCCACAGTAACTATAACTGGTATAACAATTGAGATCATAAAAAGCTTACCGATGTCATAAAACGCAAGATCAAGAGGTCGTGGTTTTGACTAACAGTCAGGGCGAAATTAAATGGTCATTATCTCGATGAGTGAATCACTGTGGATAGTTAAACTTGTTTCAGATTTTAGATGACAGGCAACACCGTGTAATCCCACATGGCTGGTAACGCTCCGTAGCTTTGACTTGGGTTACCATTCACAGCTATAGACAATCTGTTCAAAGTCAGCGGCCGACTACAGACACGCCTTCGGTTGAGAAAAATCCCCTCACTTATCGGCACGAATTTTTCTCACCAAAAATTAGAAAAGTGAAGCTATCTTACGGTGAAAACTCTAAATTTCTTTCTTACCTGAATTTATCTGGGCTTAGGGCCTAAATCGTTATCGGGTTGTGAAGAACGGACAGACACACGCACTAGGTGCTGTCGCGCGTAAAAACGGCAAATTTGTATCGATCAAGGCGACTGCAAAGACTACTAGTAACACAATGTTCGATTTGTCAAAAAAGCAGTGAGGGTCGCCAGCTAGCGAGCGTCAAAGGGTTGAAGCGCTGCAAGCATTATGTTCTCATCCAGTGGGGGGTCAACCCCTCCCCCTTACCCAAACCCTTCCTCCTTTTTCCTTCCCCTCGAACCCTCCCCGGCAAATTGAACTCTGCAACAATAGCTAGGCCCAAAACTAAATCAGATCTAAACGTATTTTGGCGCCGGACAGCAAAATAACACACAAACTGGGCCAGAGCGACCAGGCCACGCGGGGGTGAAGGAATGTACGCTAATAGCCAGTGTGTCGCCGCTGTGTATGTATACCATGCAGTAGCCGACACCGGCGAACGACGAGCACAAACTGCTGCGAAGCTCTCGACAGTTAGGTTTGCAGCATGGACTTCGCGTGCTAACATTGTGATTGACATCTGTGTATATGTAAATGTAGGCTACTGTAGATGTATGTGTATGATCTACGTACGCGTGCTGGTTTTTAGACTGATTGATTAGCGATTAGCGAGTTTAGATCGGTAGAAACATAGGCCTACACAGAAATAATAATTGCGTCGAGTCGGCCTATCACGTGGAAAATGCAGCAGCTGCAGTAAACAGCGGCGCCGAGGCAGCAGGAGAATCTGCCCCATCCCCTCGAAATTTTAGCTTGTCGGATTTTTTTAAAATAAACAATATTTGGAGCTGAAAATTCTCCATTTGAAAAATTCAGGCGCAAAATTAAATTTTTGACCATCCGCCATCTCCTCTGTCGTGAATTTGCAGTTGTCTGTCGGAAAATGGCAATTTCATGTCTCGCTCCACTTTTAGACCCACGACGCTGCTGCCGGCAAAGCTGTATAATAATTTCACGTTTAGCAGCAGCACAGCGAAGAAAAACAAGAAATTTGAGCAAAGCTCATAAGACGCGCGAAAGCCTATAGCAGTTCCTGTTCGCAGG
>Ga0209671_1006609_pt1 | contig 11920 bp, 6 predicted proteins | sample WorMetHERISLAND2_2_FD_187401 | JGI IMG/M metagenome (GOLD analysis project Ga0209671, IMG submission 187401) | Marine gutless worms symbiont microbial communities from Max Planck institute for Marine Microbiology, Germany - Olavius geniculatus... | ecosystem: Host-associated > Annelida >...
GTGCGAGATTAGGCCTAGGTTACTATTAATCACTAATAGGAAGTCGTACACTGGCTCTCGATTGGCGCCGAATTCAATGACCTTGAACGCCAAAATAGAGGGTTTTTATAGATTTTTTGGCGAGTTCGGGCTGCGACACAAGTCTTTATCATTTACAAGGTGGCGCCACGGAACTATCGTTATGCGATCCAAATAGAGAATTTGGTATTTGTTTATTAACTTAGCGTGAACACCCCAATTTTCAGCTAAACTACTGAACCGGAACTGCTGTAGGCTTTCGCGCGTCTCGTCAGCATTAGCTTAAATTTCTTATTTTTACGTGTATGATTGCAGGTGGTGTCGTGCAGTGGTGTCAGTGGTAGCAACGCAGAGTACGTGACGCAACTTGCCGACTTTGTGCGACAACACATCCCACTCGATGACGACTCCGACTTGTTCCAACTCGACGCCACTGTCAGACGCCTGCTGACCACCACGTCACTGGACAGCACGTCATCAACACTGACCACACATACGTCACAGACTACGCCATCGTCGTCCAATACACACTGCAACGTCATTGACCGCGATATATCGGCTACACGTCGCAATGTCGCCGTCACAATTCTCGCTGGCTGAGCTCATCCGACCGATCGACTTCCATTAACTACGTCTACATACATTACGTAGCAATCTCAGACTTTGTCTCACCTTACCCAGCAGTATATTCTACTATTTTGCAACAGCACTGCATGTATTCAGAATACACTGGGCGACTTCACTTTTTGACTTAGACTTTCGCTGAGCCTAAACTTACCTACTTAGACCGAGGTTTGGACTCAGCGAAAGTCTCAGCGATTCGCTTAGTTTAAAAGTACCTAATTAGACCAAAGTTGAGCCAAACTAACCTGGCTAAAGTCCGTTCGATTTGCATGGAAGATATAGCTTGAGCCCTTATAGGGCTTAATTTTCGCTGAACTTGAATCCACTTCAACTTTTGACTTTAGCTGAACGAAAACATGGCAACCATTTACAGTCCTATACATACTGATAGTTTAGTAAATTAAAGCAGTCTGGTACCAAAAAACGCCGTAATGAATATGCAATGACCTCAGATGTTACGTCATTACGTTATTTGCGCGCGCGGCACAATTACATAAGCAAGTCCAAATGTAAATGGTTGATTTATTTCCTGTTAGGTTTACCTGTTTTTCCGCCATTTTTAATCGTTTTGGTCTAAGTCAATAGACTTAGACCAAAGTTTAGTTGAACTATGGCCTAGGCCCTAAGTACAGACTTTAGCGTTCAGCTTTAGCTTTCGCTGTCTGTCTGTCACACGAATAAATCAGTCAAAAACGGTGCAAGCTAGAATCGTCAAATCTCCACCGTCGGCTGCCTGGAAGACTGGTTTCAGGAACCGTAAAGCTTTTCTATGAATTCGAAGGGGTCACCCAGAACGACATCTGACGTCATTGCATATTCATTACGGCGTTTATTTTTGGTACCAGACTGCTTTAATTTACTAAACTATTCGTACGCATAGGACTGTAAATAGTCGCCATGTTTTCGCTCGGCTAAAGTCAAAAGTTGAAGTGGATTCAGGCTCAGCGAAAGTTAAGCCCTAGAGGCTAAAGCTATCTCTTTCATGCAAATCGAACCGACTTTAGCCAGGTTAGTTCGGCTTAACTTTGGTCTAAGTAGGTACTTTTGGACTCAGCGAATCGCTGAGACTTTCGCTGAGTCCAGACTTCGGTCTAAGTAGGTATGTTTAGGCTCAGCGAAAGTCTCAGCGAAAGTCTAAGTCAAAAAGTGAAGTCGCCCACTTTGGTAGCCTATAGGTGGGCCGGTAGCATCCTGTTACGAGTGGTACTGTAGAATGGGGATCGTGAATTTTCGTGACGTTAGAAATAGGTGGATACGCCACAATGCATTTTGCTTCCTCAAACCCACTATAATTTCCGTTACGTGACTCTTTATAACTGCGTAACAATAACGTTTTACTACGATATGGATTGTTTTTCTCTTGTTTTTTTACATTGATGTTGTCAGGGTAACTTTCTTTGATGAACTAACGTTATACTGTTACTAAACCGTAAAATAGGTCTACTGTGTCTCAGGGATCGCTTCAGGACCAGTATCACAGTTACACTGCCAGGATCGTAATTGTGGAGAGTAGTATTTTAGCAGAGTATCATTAGTTATGTTGGCTTTAGACAAAGTGTCTGTTCTTGTGTTTACGAATAAATGTCGTGTATTTTACGGTTCTTTCTATAATGAAATAATAGTGTTTGCCTCAAAAGTAGTTAAATATGTCTTGACGCAAACTTTTTTTTCAGTGAGGTGACAGATAAAATACAACTAGCATTAGGATTTTTAATCCAAATTTTAAAATCTTGAATAGCTGAAAGAAAAACAAGGACGCTGAAAATGCAAGACTGGAATTTGCGAGACTGGAATTTGCGGCACAAACGCGCTCAGAAATGCAGGGGTGGAAAATGCGAGAGTGGAAAATGGAGCACCAAAAAACTCAGGGCTGGAATATGCGAGAAAAACAAGTTACGTCTGTGGTTAATGTACACTGTGTCCTAATAAAACGTGACCCCAAAACTAATAGTTAAAACTTACCAAAAACGTATCACTTTTGTCCGAATTTTTAAAAAATAACTATAAACTATAGTCAATGTTCCTGATGTAGGAAGGAATCTGGCTCCAGATTGTTGGACCGCAGACGGAGAAGGCGCGCTTCCCGAACCGGGTCCGTGTCTTTACGACAACAGCTGCGTTGGTTGTCGGCGTCTAGATTCTTCACTGCTGAATTTGACTAATGACCATGTTGCTGAGATATGCCGGGCCGCATTGATGAAGAATGGCGTGCATCATCGTGGCGATCTTGAACTGAATTCGTGCCTTCACAGGCAACCAGTGAAGACTCTGCAGCGCACGCTTGATGTGCGCCCCGTGATCCAGTCCAAGGACAAGCCGAGCGGGCACGTCCTGCACGCGCTACAGAGGTGTCAAAGTGGATGCCGGTGTAGTGGAAAATTCGTCGCACCGGAAAATTATTCCCACACGCAGCAGTACGGGTTAGGGTTAAGATTAAGGATAAGGTTAAATTTAGGGTTAGGGTTAGGAGTAGGGTTAAGATTAGGGTTAGGATTAGGGCTAGAGTTGAGGTTAGGGTTAGGGTTAGCGTTAGTTACATTATGACAATATGGAGGTGGGAAGAATTTTCCACGTGCGACAAATTTCCCACGACACCGGAAGCCCATACAGCACACCGTTGCAATAGCCTAATCTGCTAAGAACCAGTGATGTCGCCCAATTGTTTGATGACTTCATCAGTCGCTACACCACGCATTTGTCGCAGCCTTCTCAAAAAACAAGCGCTTGCAGTTTACTGATCTGTGACTTCATCGACTTAGTCGGCGCCTCAGATTCAGCTCGCTGACTTTGCGCGCCTTATAAATTATATTATTCTTCTTATTGATAATTCTGACAAATACAACACCAATATTGCGCACAAGATTCCAACACAGGCGCTTATTTTCCCTAAAATACTAAAATACTTATTTTCCCTTATATTCCAGTCTTGCATTTTCCAGCCCTGCATTTCTTGTTCTCCCTCTTCCAGTATCGCATTATCAGTCGCCCAAGAAAACAAAATACATTCAAGATTCAGCTTATCGGCCAAGTTGGCGAAATGATTGGTTGATTTTTTTTATAATTTGAATGCTCGTTTACCCAACAATATCTTAGGAAGTGCTGGAAGTTTACAGATTGAATATACGATGGAAGTTTACTGTTAATTGCCCAGGAGCTGATTTCGGCCTCCGCCAAGACGTCATCGAGGAACACTTATTATGCTGACGGTCATTATTTCAGCTCCCAATAATTACGGCATGCTTTTAGTAGGCCAATACGTAAATCATTTGTTATTCTTATGCCAACATCTCAAAAGAATGAACACACATGCAGATATTGCATCCGTCATTGTTGTCAAATCAAATACGAATACACTTATTATATTCTCGATATATTCAAACAACGGAAACAGATAATATCGTTCGACAAAAAACAAGAAACATAACATTGTACACTAAACGCTTAACAACCTGTCACTGTAACGTTGACTAACAAACACAAGCAGTTTCCACCCGAATTCAAAACCTTATCGAAATAAAACAAATTACAAGCAAATATATACGTGACGGTTCTTAGCAATCTGGACAACCTTCACTTCGTGCTATGCACAATGTCAAGCTAAACAACAAATTCAAAACGTTATAAATAGTTAATTAATTATATAAATAAGTCTCTATCTCTTGTCACCAGAACGCTTCTCACAATAACGTCATTAGTATTCGCAGATCTCCTAGGCTTATTCAAATCAAAAGTTCAAAACTAAAGTAGAACCTATAGGCCTTTTCAAAACGACTCGTTTTAAAATAACTGAACATCGACTATCAAATTATGATATGGACGCACAAAACAAAGGCGTGATGGCAGATCTTCTATGCAGTACTACGCTAAATTACTAATTCTACCGTTTTAAACATTTACAATACGCTTCCGTTCTTAAACGTCATCGGAACGCTTCAGAAAATCTACCGAGTAGGCCTATCGACAGCTTTAGTGCTTTAATCTAAAGTAAACGGTCATCGATATTGCTTAATCTGTATACGCAGTTGTCATGCAATAGTAATCGTCTGCTCCAAGCTTTCAGAATGGTCCTGAATTGCTACTGATTTATTTGGCGGTGATGCAGCAGTCACGCTGTAGCATGCCATGAAAAGCGCGTCAGCAGCCTGTCACAACGTGGCGACCTGCGCCGTACACAATCATTTCATAAACGAACAAAACAAACGCCACATACACGTACATAAACAATAGCCATTCGCTCTTATACGCATACGCCATTCCTGTCCGTATTTATCACGCTGGCGAAACCAGATCGAAAGTCAACTTAAGTTATGAAACTATTGCACTAGTGGTTTCATATTGCACTAGTGGTTAACCAATAAAAACAAGAAATTTGAGCTAATGCTCACGAGACGCGCCAAAGCCTATAGCAGTTCCTGTTCACAAACTGTCAGTCTATCTCTAGCCATTTCGTCGCAGTTCATTCTTGGTGTGCGCTGCAGCCGAAGATCGCAAAAATCAATAAAACTCCTTATTTTGTAAGTTTAAGGTCTTTCAAAGTCATCGATGTTGATATGACTGAAAAGCTCGTCACTAGTGCTTGTTGAGATAAGCAGCATGCCCATGGTGATCTGCAACCCTTTTCGCGAAAGACTGGACAACAACGGTGAAATAACGACTTTTACGGGGGTACCGCTCTTTGATACCCTCGTGCGCAGGTTTCTTTGAACTTAGAAAATCTAGACTTGGACTGTCGAAATCTACGTTCAATGGTGAAAATTTCACATGCAGCTTTTCCATGTCTATCTCAATTGCTTTCGGCGCAATTCGCTCTTGAAATGTGTCTCGCAGTCCGAAATCGCAAAAAAACCCATAAAAACCCCTATTTTAGCGTTCAAGGTCATCCAAGGTCAGAGAATTTGGTGGCAATCGAGAGCCAGTGTACGACTTCCTATTAGTGATTAATAGTAACCTTATAGGCCTTATCTCGCACCGTTATTGAGATACAGCGATTTATTGGCTAAAAATCGCAAATTTTTCCCACCCCTTCTCATTTAGTGCCCTCGTTTGGGGTGACCCTCTTCGAATTTATAGAAAGCTTTATGGTTTCTGATACTAGAGTTTTCCAGAGAGCCGATGGTGAAGATTTGGTGATCCTAGCTTGCACCGTTTTTGACTGATCCACCCGTGTGATAGACGAACGGAGGGACAGAATTGCGACGGCTAAGACGCGCTGAAAGCAGTAGCTGCTTTCGCGCGTAAAAACGAAATGCGCCATTAGCTCAACCCATTCCCGAATTCCGCAGACGAGTTCGTATAATTTATAACCCAAAACTAATTTTTACGCGCGAAAGCAGCTACTGCTTTGAGCGTCTTAGCCATCGCAATTCTGTCCGTCCGTCTGTCACACGGGTGAATTAGTCAAAAACGGTGCAAGATAGGATCACCAAATTTTCACCGTCGGCTGCCCGATAGTTTCAGGAACCGTAAAGCTTTTTTATAAATTCGAAGGGGGTCATTCCGAACCAGGGCGCTAAATGAGAGGGGGTAGAACAAATTTGCGATTTTCAGCCAACAACATTGAAACTGTTAAGAGTATTCAATTGTACCTTGGCATATCCTTACCCAGCGTTGTCTTGGGTAACAGATCGGTAAAGTTTGAACTGAGTTTCGGGCTTTTCGCTCGTTAGTTAAGGCTTTCATCTATTTGTGTCATCCTACTATCACTCTGTCTTACCGTCCGCTATGTTGTTGTTAATTATGTTTGTGTTTTTTTCTTATTCTTTTTATGTGCTACCATTTCATGGTGAACGAAGATGAATATAATAAGTCGCTGTATCTCAGAAACGGTGCGAGATATGGCCTAGGCTACTATTAATCACTAATAGGAAGTCGTACACTGGCTCTCGATTGCCACCGAATTCAATGACCTTGGATGACCTTGAACGCCAAAATAAGGGTTTTATGGATTTTTTGGCGATCTTGGGCTGCGACATAAGTCTATATCATTTACAAGGTGGCGCCGCGTAACTACCGTTATGCGATATAGATAGAATTTGGTATTTGTATATTAACTTAGCGCGAACACCTCAATTTTGAGCTAAATTACTGAACAGGAACTACTATAGGCTTTCGCGCGTCTCGTGAGCATTAGCTCAAATTTCTTGTGTAATTTACGTACTGACTACTGAATCAATAAGCAGACCACAAAAACAATGCGCTTAGATCTGCAGGTCGGCTATTTTTACAATCACCCTGATGTGCGTGTCAATTAGTGTGTTTTATATTTTCGTGAAGGAAAGGTCTGCCGTCAGCTAAAAGGGAAAAATTTTAAAAAGTGGTTTTATAGCAACAGGAACTAAACGTGGGCGCGGAGAGGGAGCGGAGAGGGAATAAAGTGCAAAAATCATTAGATTAGTAAACTAGATAGTCTGTAGTGTCAAGTTCCTAATGTACGAATATACTGGGTGGCGCAAAAAAAACGTCCCGAACATTTGCATGCATTATTCAGCCGAGTGGTTGGATGAATCGGTGCAAAAGCATATATGTAACGATCAAACGAATATGTGTAGTAATTTTCGCCTAAAACACTTCTGTATTAGCCGTGATACAAACAAAATAGCGTCACGCGCCATAAAGCAATTTTTGCAAGCGGCTCATTATTTGCTTTGCCGCTTGTACGCAGGCTACGCCAAAACGTCACAGTAGGCCGAATCACCAGTCAAATAATCAGCAGAAAATGCGCTGAACAGGTCCTACATTCTCCTTTGCCACTGCTGCTAGACGCTTTTTCCACTGCAATATGAATTTTCTGATTCTGGCTGTTTGATGTCGACGTCATGCCATATGTCTGTGATGACATTCTGAAGATCTTTGAGGTTCACAAACGGCTCATGCCTTCCTTCATAGACAAGTTCTTGCAAGATATCCCATAACGAATAATTTAGCGGGATTATCGAAATCTGTTGAATGCGCTGTCCATTCTTGGGAGATGATAAAATCTGGCGTGTTGTGCTGAAAAAAAAATGAGTTGCTTTGATGCGGTGTGATGGAACGTTGTCTTTACATAACTATATTTTTAACTTGTCTTACGTCATTACGCGGCATTCAGTGGTGTCATTAGTGAAGTCACTAAAATTTATAACTGAGTAAGAGTACACTTTGGTCTACAAATGTGCGAAGAGAAATTTATCTCCATACAGTATAAGCGCCGTTATATTTACGCAAATTTCGGGACATTTTTTTCCGCCACCCGATATTGTGAGGACGTTCAGCTGTACTCCGACTCGCTGTCATCAATGTAAGGTACATGCGGCTGGTCTGTAGAGTTCACCAGCCCCACGTCTTGCTCCCCACTCCCAGCAAATGCGTGCTCGTTCATTGTTCTACTGGACCCTGATGACGTCATCAGGTCGTCACTGGTCGTCAGTGGCAGTGACAGCGCACTCACCGTCACCCGTCCCCCTGCCACTGCCGCCGCCACGGTCCTCGGTCTGTCGTCGAGACATCGGTCGCCGGACTTGGACCTGTGCCGGGGCAGCCTGCAGCTGGCGCGTGCAACGATGCGAGACATCAGTCCAGCCCCGTGCTCTGACGTCATCGCACTGCAGCCCGTCTTACCATCCTCAGCCGGCACAGACAAGTCAGTCTTAGACGTCCGAAGCCAGCGTCCGGCCAGGCTCACCAGCGCGTTCTTGAGCGACCCTACCACCGGAGACCTGTTGACGCCGCCGCCATGCAGCCTAGACGACGTGTTGGACGGGAACTCGGGCAGCGTGACGGAGTGATGTACTGAGCCGTGGTAGCTGCCGGCGCGCTGTGTGCGCGGAGTCCCCCCACTACTCACTCGCAGACTCTGGTCCTGTGCGGAGGCGCGGCGTAGTATGACCGGAGGGCGCTCGGCGGCCGTGATCCAGCCGTTCTGATGATGCGTTCGCGGGGCAGGGGCAGGATGCTGCGAGTCCACGTCAAAGTCAGTCGAGGTGGAGGTCCTCAGGGTGTCGGTGCTGCGGCGGGTGAAGCTCGGCACAAACTCGGTCAGGTGTAGATCGTCGACAATGTCATGGTCCAGATCGTCACTCATGTCTGACGTCGAGTCCACGTGATGTGCTGCGACGCCCTGCACATCCCGCGGCAGTGGCACTGCCGAGGGTGGAGGTGTGGTTCGATGTCGTCTGGAAGTCCTGGTTGAGCCACGAAGCACCACCAAGTCAGTCGGCGTCGACACTCGATAGGCACTCGATGACCCGCTGTGCCTTGCACCACTGCCGCCATGCACTGGATGGCGTTTCACTGAGCCGGTCCCCGACCACGCGTCCCCGTGCCGATCAACGGACGCCGACCTCAGCGGTCGCGGTGGTACCATCTTAGACGCAGTGGCCACGGATCGCTGGATCGCTCTGAATTCGCGCGGCAGGTTGCTGTTCTCACACTGGCAGTAGCCGTCAGGCTGCAGCTGTACACGGTGAAACTTCCTCGCATCATCCACGTCGTCGTCATCACTCACTCGTTCCGCCACGGCAGTCGGTGCCACGCCCCCCGCAGTCACGTGACCCGGTGCCACGCCTCCAGGGATCACGTGACCTGCGGACTGCAAGAACTGACGCTGTAAGTCTTCCGGCGACACCAGCGAGCCCTACAACAGACGACAACATAGCAGCCGACGTCATTTTCAATCACTTTCTCCAAGTAAAGCGTGGATAGGTGTAGAACTTTGCTTGCAAAGAATGTTTTATCGTCAATGCACAGCACACGGGCAGAATATTAAATTACTCAGACGCGTCCGTCCGGTGTCTGTCTGGCCGGCGTCTGTGGACAACATCGTGACGTTACCTCAGTTATGGACAGATCTTCACCAAGTTTGGAACACAGCTTCTTAGCTTTTAAAAGAATGTGGGCAACTATATACTTAAAAAGGCATGGTCAAATAACGTGACCAAATTTGTGAATACATGTAACACTACTTGTACTCAGCAGGTCTTAACGACAGAAAGTTCAAATTCTACACAGAGCTTATGACAGATGAATAGGCGCTGCGATGTAACAAAATTTATACGCAGGACAGCCACTTACACATGAACACCACCGCGCTCATTACGACACTGAATCATAAGTACAATTTTCAAGTCACAAAATGGCGTTTCACATGCTGAAGTGTATTGATAAACTCCTCACTAAACTTGAGTTCACTACCGTTAGATCTATATCAGAGGGTACCAAGTTTCACGTGAGTATAAAATACACAACAAACTTTTCTGATGGCTGCTGACGATTTGTCATTCTTCAGTGACAAACTCTGATCTGTTGAATCATTGTAAGAACGAGACAGAATTGCCTGTATACGCAAAAAAACAGAATACAACGCGTTTATTCAGCATTTAATGGCGCTGCAAATATACAAAAGATGAAAAGAAGCATAAAAGCACCACATAAAAACCGCACAAACTCTTGCAGCGGCTGCACAATGATGACAACAGCGCCGGTAACTCAAACGAATAATCAAACTTATGGCGCAAACGCATCAAATTTTCTAAAGCACTGTAGCATCGACGCTAGAGCTGAGCAAACACAAAAGTTCTAAAAGGCGTCAATAAAAGCACATTATTTCAAAGACAGTCACTTAAATTTTTACATAGACTGGGCTCAGGCCCAGCACACGAGCAAAAACTATAAGTTCATGACTTCACTGATGGGCAGTTATTTGTTTACTGAAAGATGAATAGACATGATTGTTCATACTGCCGTTATTCCAAGTTTTCAGCTATTATTATTGTTACTCGTAGTGGTGATCTAGTTAGTAGTTTAGTACTATTAATACAACACTGTATCCAGCCCATAAATTCAGTTTATGCTGATCGAGAAAAAATTGAATGGCAAAGGCAGCTTTCACAAGAAGAAAAGAATTACTACGAGGTAACATCTCAAAAGACTTAGAGAAACGGATGGTGAAAGCACTAGTATGTACCGGTAGTATAGCTCTTTATGGCTCAGAGACAAGGACACTTAGAAAATAAGACATTAAACGTATACAAGTTTTAGAAATGTGGATCTGGCGCAAGATGGAAAAGATCAGCTAGACAGGCAACACATGTGTCAGATGAAGAAGTCTTGTCTGGTGCAAAAACAACGTTCTCTGGTCCACGTCATCAAGCAACGCCAAGCAAACTGGACAGAACATGTCTTAAGACATGACTGTCCTCTGAAGACTGTACTAGAGGGGAAGATAGAAGGGAAACGGCCAAGAGGAAAAACCAAGAAGGAAAATGCTGGATCTACTTATGGAGCAAGATGACAAGAAGATCAGTTACGAGGAGCTGAAGAGAGAAGTATAGCGCTGGACGGATAGCGCCATCGTCATTGCAACCTGCCTTAGGGCAGAGCATGCAAAAGAAAGAACTCAAGCCTGCTGAAATGGATTGGTAGAAATCGAAGGAAAATACTAACAAAACAACTTACGGAATTGCGAAAGCTGCTATTTGCTGATTCGCTTCGTTGTAAACCTGCAGACACGTAATTGTTAAATAAATCGTTATTCACAATACAAACTTTTGTAATCCTTATGTGCTTTAATGCGGTTGTGGGTAAACAGTAAAGCTTGCAAAATACCTTTCCTTTGAAAATTTAGCATAACATGAACAATTACATATCAATAGATGCCAGAAGTTTTTTTAGATCAATATCACATTTTTTTCTATACAGAAAATACAGTATTCATTAAAGCTGGCTGATTGGATAAACTATAAATGGCAGAATGGTTTACTGACCTAGGTTTGGTCGTGCTGCTGGCACATCTAACGCACACGCACAACAATCACATCAACTGCTACTCACTTTCTACAGTGCACTGTATAAAACAAAAATCATGTATACAATACCAAAAACTAAATTATTTTTCTCATATTTAAATAATAAAATGTCTCCATGTTACAACAGCAGTGCTCAATGCACGGTAATTATTGTTAACAGAAGAGCAGCAAGTTTACCTATGATGAAGCCTGCAGATTTGCGATGAACTTTCCTGGGGTCGGAGTTTGCACAGTTTTGTTGAACTACAAAAAAGAACAAAACTTACCTCTCATGCAGACATCAGCAAACTACACTTTGTCTCAAAAAAACATCCCCGACATTTTTCATTGTAACTTGAAGACCAATTACCAGATTTTGATAATTTTTGGTATGAATATTTCTGACACAACTTGCCATCAAATGATCATTTAGTTTCCCACCTCACCCAACGTTTGTTTCTGCACTACCTGGGGAAATCACAACCAGCGAAATATCACTTTTTTATCCAATGCGATAT
>Ga0209671_1006610_pt1 | contig 11920 bp, 6 predicted proteins | sample WorMetHERISLAND2_2_FD_187401 | JGI IMG/M metagenome (GOLD analysis project Ga0209671, IMG submission 187401) | Marine gutless worms symbiont microbial communities from Max Planck institute for Marine Microbiology, Germany - Olavius geniculatus... | ecosystem: Host-associated > Annelida >...
GTACACTATAATGTATTAGTCTTATTGTTAAGAGATCGTGTGTCCATTGATTGTTTAATTTTAATTTTTAAAACATTCTGCTTGAAAGAAACAAAAAGCCTCATGCACGCAGTAGCGCAGCTGGCTGGGGGATTCAGATCCCCGTGCGGCCAGAAAGCGTCCACCCATGTATGTAAAACGTGAAAAATCCAATGATGATTTTTTTTCGGTTTGTGGAAGAAGGGGACTAAATGGCTGTTAACGACAGCCTCGTAGGGTGCTTATGTTTAAATACAATAAGTACTCTTGTCTACAGTTGAAATAAAATTGCTAAATATTATCTAATACGGTGAAAATAAACAATCTTTTGCATGCTGCTTTATAATCAGCTTGTGGGAGCTTTGCCTCTTTATCCCTACAGGTTTTCTGCCTATATACTAACTCCGTTGGGGACATCGGCCCCAGGGCCCAGACACCCTTAAAATTTCACTTCGCCTACGCCGCTAGACTTACGTATCATTGCGTGGGGTTCCGTAAGTAATCGCCATCCTTTCGTAGGGTTCTGCGGCAGCAAAAAAGTTGAAAAATACTGATGTATCATGCTGGGTCACTTACCGTCTTCCGCCGGAGTCGCATGATGTCTGAAACCGATCCACCGCCACAGTACTCCATTACAATCTGCAGCCAAAACCAAAACACAGTCATCACAGGTCTGTGCTCTCATTGGCAGTGCAAATGTCACCAACTATCTTCATTACTTTACAACGTAAAACAAGAAAGCCCAGCTGTTGCTAGGGAAGATGTGTTACAGCCTATACAGTTCCAGTTGTAGTGCTGATCTTCAAGGTCATCCAAAATCGATGATTTTCATTTCATCTGAAAGGTCGCATGTGATTTCCTATTAGTGACAATAGCAACCTTGGCCCTATCTCTCACCGTTTTTAAGATATGGCCAGTTTTCCATTGAAAATTGCACACTTTTCCTAGCCCGCACCATTCAACCCCAAATTTGACAACATTCCCCTTGCACCATATCCCCCAAATTTTGCATGCAGAGAGCCTGAACAAAGGGCTAATTACTTGTGTAGAAAGTTTCCCGCTAACACCAACTCCGTAGCCAGGATACATCCGTGACATATAGACAGACGGCAGACAACAATCACGCCACAGACACCTATAGCACAGCTGTACTGCTGTAGCGCATCAAAAACAAACCCAATCATATCTATGGAAATTCCTCATCACAAATACTAATATCACATGCTTTAACTCAATATACCCGATACACTTACTATCAAAATGATGCTTTTGCTTAACACAGCATGGATATTATGCAAAAAACACTGCTCGCCAAAACTGCACTGACACGCATTTTTGTCAACCACACACGTAAAAAAACTAACCCATAAGTCTGTGTTTTTGAAATAGCTGCCGTAGTACTTCACAATATACGGACTGTCACACTGTTGCATAATGCTGATTTCTTTGATAATTTCCTGAAGATCGGTGTCCACAGGAACCTGCTTGATAGCCAGCACCTGGCCGGACTCCTTGTGCTGGGCCTTGTAAACACTGCCATAAGACCTGGTACACAGCATTCCGGTACAACCATCATTAACAAACTCCAATGAGGCAATGAACACAACAACATGAAGAAACAATGCTCTCAATTTAATGGTATCAGGAAGTTTAGCCCTTCAATGTTTCACTCCCAGAACGTTTCGCTCCCAGGATACATTGGCCCAAAAACCTTTAGCCAAAAAACATTGCGAACAACAGAGAAGACAAACAGATGACAAATATAGATGGATGGCAAAAGTGACAAAAAAAATTATGGAAAAGACAAACAAATGGCAAAAATGAAGTTGCCTTCTTCATCTGCTCATCTTCTCTGTCATCTTCTCCATCCATTTTCACCACTGGTGGATGAAATGCCCAAGCAAGAATCAAGATGCCTTTGGAAGAAGTGAAATGTCAAATCGGCAAAATGTCTTTACTCTTGTTATTCAATTTCACTGTGCAAGTAAATATATCTGCTAAAAAGTTACTCACTGACTCAGTACATAGACAGATATTCAAGAACAAAAGACAATCCGACCATTCCAATTGGACAGAATCTGCCAGCAAAGGCACAGAGAATAGCTACCGGTACTAGTACCATACGACAACAAACTGCACAACTTATGGTCCAAATGAGATCTAAATGCTGAGTATCGTTCAGCTTTACGAATACAGACCAATGCTCTACGACAGCATTGTCATTATGCTGAGCTTGCTACAAAAGTAACAATACAGCAGTTTCTAACTCTAAACTTCAGATACACAATACAATATGGCCTTACCCTCGTCCGATCTTGCTGATGATAGTAAAAACTTCCTCTGGACCACGAGCTAAGTCATCGTCATTCAGTTTTCTCATAATGCTGCAACAAAAAAGTCACTCTTCTGGTAGCAAAATCAACAGCAACCTAGTATTCATTAATCGATGTCAACGATGCATTCACTTGGGTGCACTCAGCATGACAGCAGTTTCAATTCTTCGTATTACTGCATCAATGCTCAGACACTCATTATCATCACCATCAACGAATAACCGGAAGCAGGCCGAAGGCCTCTATTTCAATCTGGAGTAGATAACTTTAACACAAGTATCAACATAAAACTAAACTAATACTATTTTTACACAGACATGCGGTACCATATTAGATGACGGACTTGTAATCCTACTACAAACTAAAACCACGCCAGAGCAAATCTAAACGTCGTTTGCAACTATTAACACTACAATACATGCCGATATAACATCGTCAGGTAGCGAGTTTCATAGCTTAACTACTCCATTTACAAAAAAGTGTTTACGAAGATCATATTTACACAACTGGGGCACCAGTTTATATCTATGTCCCCTGGTATCATAGGACTTCACTAACACAGATTTATACTGCAACTGTAACACAAAATTGGTATCACACTTGTTATTAACATATTTATGTAACTGAATCATATCTCCTGTTAACTGCCTATGAAGTTGGCAATTGCAAAACATGTAGTCTTTCTTCCTAGCTAAGACAAGAAAGACCCCTAATTAATTTTGTTGCCTCTATTTGGACTTTTTCAATTTTTTTCCTATATCACACATCCTTCTAGGAGCCTAAACAGTGTTAGCATATACCAGATTTTGACACAAAAGTGCAACCTGTGCAAAAATTCACGGCAAATCACGGCAAACGCTAAAATTCATGGCAAGCATCAAAATTCACGGCTTCCGTGAATTCCGTGAATTCGTGATTTTCGTCTAGCCCTAATCATGAGATAATTCTCAGAAGTTACTTTGCATAAGTCCCAACATAGAATACGCCTTACTGATTAGTGATTATATTGCTAATATGTTGATCAAACAATAACAGAAGCTCTAACAAAACTCCATGGACTGACAGTTCGCAGACTAATGCTTTGTGGACTGTCATTTTTCTTAATGTCTGTCTCTAGTCTGTACACTGCAGTACACAGCACCAACACAGGAGGATTCCGATTTTTGGACACAGTACTCTACTCCAACAGACGCTATTCTGACAGCCGAGACTGATGAACTCGGCCGTAGCTTCACGGATCGCCAGTCGACTACCTAGCACCTCAGATCTACCGAGTAGACTGTCACGGGTAGCTGTCAGCAAATTTTGTAGTTACGTCTGTCACCGTCAAACTTATTACCTATATTATACGCTAACCTGTGGTGTGCATTATTGTCACATAAATGTTTGAAAAACGCTAACACTAACCCTAACCTTAACCCTAACCGTAACTGTAAGCAAAAAGCGTAATTTTAATATTAAGTGCAAAATTACACATGAAATTGTCAACCCCTGATGAATGTGAATGTAAAGCATAATGACGTGTCCGTCAATGTTAATTTCAGTCGAAATACCGGTAGCATTTGTCACAATAGCATCTGCCTCCCCTGATTTTTTAGTCATTGCTGATAATTTACATTCCACTCCATATACCTATCATATGGACACATTTTTTTCTTCTTCTTCTTTTCTGATAATGCACAAATTTCAGAGTTGAGTAATGTCATGAATGCATTCTGGCCGTGAACAAAGGACGACGGTAAAAGGCGGACGTGCGGATCTGCAGATGTGGCAACGGGTAAAAGACGAATGTCGATGCAGAGGACATCTGCCTTCTACCCATCATACTCAGCCATGCCTCTGGACCAATAAGCGCTGAATAACTGTGTATTAATTTGGGGTATTTGAGCACCAGACGTTTGGGCGCCATGCTTTGTGACTGGCATGTTATTGAAATTACAGTACTTTGCATCGTCGTCGTCATCCGTTGTCGTTCATCGTTGGGTGACGTCATTGTAGGCCTACGTTGTCATCGTGCATTGTCGTGTGTCATCGTGTATGTCGTTGTGTGTCATCGTCGTATATCACCTCTGCACGTCTTGTCACGGGTCGCGTCGCACTTTGTCGTGTGTTATTGTGTGCCGTCGTTGTTGTATCTTGCCGTTGTACATTGCAAGACCTTTATTCTAGCTATTATCCAGTAGTCCCTCGTACGTCGTCGTCGTCAAGTGACAAAGCAGACCATTGTTTTCTCAGTAAATGCCTAGACGAATCTGAGATCAGGAATTAGGCTATTGTGTAGCCCTATGCAGAGTGTAAGCTAAAAATAAATTCAAAGCGGTAGACTTCAAACGACTGCCGCCTATAAAGCGTCCGCTAAGCAGTTAATCACAGAGCGAATGATTGAAAAACTGAACAACTTTCATGACTGGTAATGTACGTGACAACTGTTATCCGCACATACGTCTTTTACCCACACATCCGCACTTAGCATCCGCAGATTTTATCCGCTTTCTACCCGTTGCCACATCCGCACATCCGCAGATCCGCTTATTACCCATAGCCGTGAACAAACGAAAATTTTATCTGCCCCAATGTGTCCTCTGTTAGTAAACAAGCATACCATATTCGACACACCAGCAAACTGTTACATAGCAAGATCGCCTCAACAAATTTACCTGCCCGCGGACATTTTAAACAGGCCATAAGATCACGTGAAAGCGATGAAACCTTAATTTACGATATTTACATGTAATATAATGTTACAAATAAAAACACAGAAATCTTTTCCTCGTTCGGAAAGTCATGGTGTCACAATAAATAAGTAAATATTATGCACAAGTGCGCACTTGTTGAACTTGAACTTGACTAGCAAACGCAGGTATGCAATGCATTGGCAAAAAAGAAGAAAAAGTAAAGACTATTCGTTCAGCCACAACTCAGAAAAAAATATTTTTTAACACTCAAAGTTGCTCTGGGTTTTATCAGCTGCAATCCATGACCCTGCAGACCAAGTTCGGATGTCGCAAAGAACCACGAATTCGTGACTCGAAAAGTTATAAACCCTTAAATATATCGAATACTTGCCTAGGTAGTTAAATTTTTAGCCGACTGCACTTACGTGACGGTCGAGCATACAGTACGGTTGTTGTCTATCGTCGACTGTCCGTCTGTATGTAACGGATGTATTGTGGCTAAACGGTACGTAGCTCGTATGGGAAAACTTTTTACTATCCTAGTCCAACTTATAAAGATAATACGCCATGTAATTTCGAATGTATGAAAACTTTTAGTGCAATGTAGATAATTGAGTTAATTTTGTTCAGATTAAACTCACTATGCACTATATAGTGCCGGGTACAGATGCTCTGAACTACTGCGTCCACTGTTGTCATAATATCTACTCAGTACTCCATTCTCAAGTGTCTACATAAACAGTTCTGAGCAAAGAAACTTTATCTGGAACCGAATTGGAATAGACCAACGCAATAAATGCACGACTACAAACTGTCTGACATTATTCCCTATCAAACCAGGCAAAGAACCAACTACACAAATTTTCGCACAGGGGCGCGTACAAATGATAGCACTGGACTTAACGGATTCTTGGTCCAGAACTGTTGCCGGGCAGTTCCTTTTGCAAAGTGTCTAAAGCGAGTTGAAATCAGTTCAGTTTACTGGCTTTGTACAAACTGTTTCGCACTTGCACTGACCAGTTAGCATTTTCAGTCTTTTAGCCACGCGCAATAGCATAAGCTGGCTAACTGCCGGCATTTTGAGTAACTATCTTAAGCACCGTACATCACACATGTATTACATGTAATGGAATGATATGCAGCAGTAATAGTACAGAGCATGGGCGGCGCTAGGAATCTGAAGCTAGGTGGGCAACGTGATAGAGAGGCAAGGGCCAGGGCACGGGGGGCAATAATTTTTGTGTGGGCCAAATGTCAACCTTATTCAGTTGTGTGCATCAAAATCAAAAAGTCGATCGGAAAAAGGAAGGGAAAAAGAGGGGATAGAGGGCGAAGCCCCCTGAAGCTGAAACACTTCTAGTTTTTGGACGTTGAATGCAGGAAGCTGCCAATCTATCTGCTTTTTAATATTTGGAGACACAAAAAATCACAGATATCTGTCGTATCTTGCAAAAATGACGTTCAGTAAGTCACATCTTGGCATGTGCATGGTCACCAGACGGTACTTTATCACCATCAAAATTTATCCTGGAGGAAGCTGGGGGTAAAAGCACAAGGGGGACAGCTGCCCCCTCTCACCCCCCCCCCCTCTGGAGAGAAGTATGTAGTGGAAGCACTGAAAGAAACAAGATGCACACAGTTTATTTGATTCAACCAACAGCACTAACAAACGATGACATAAGTTTGGCACAACCACCGAAGTGCGCACTGTGTTACACATTTACACAAGGTAATGTTCTCAGCACTCAACCAACACAACAGGTCAGCTTTAGTCTTAACTAGCCTAAAAATAGAATACAATGCATAACTGGAATAACTGGAAATTTCTGATAGAACCAAAAAAATAAAGGAATGCTCCAATACACATCACAAATGCCAACAACTAAAACTACTTAATCTCTCTTGGAAATTTTAAAAATAACACAACGCAGTAAGGAATAAGAAACTTGTTGTAGTTGTACTGGCAATAATTCTCTGTAATGCTAAATACACAAATGGTGATAAATTCAATGCACAGAAAATAATAATAATAATAATAATAATAAAAGCATAAAATTTTAGGGACTATAATGCACAAAGTCATCACCACAAAATGACGCTGAGTCAAAACCAAGCAAATAACTAATTTTAACACTTAAATGTTACCAATCACATATACATAAAAAAGTCACACACTCACAGCATACTGTGACATATGTTCGTAACTGAACTACCAGATGGATTCAGGGCTCGTTGGCATAGCCAGAAATAGAACAGTTTGGTTGAAACCGAAAGCAGAACGTCCACATTCCACAACCACTAGTGGTCAAGAGTCTTCAACTTGTTGAAGTTCGAAAACAGTCAAAAAGAAAAAAGACGAGTTGAATCACAAAATGGCCACGACACCTGACTGTGAAGAATAAATGTGATTAATACAGAATTCCAAATTTCAGATACGGAACAGCAGAGCTCATGGATCAAAAACAATAAGTTGGCCCAGTAACAGGTAGCTGATGTGTAGAGGTTGAGAACATGGACTTTCTGGTAGAAGTACAAAAAAGATATGGAAGTCAGCTGGTTCAAGCTGGTCAGCTGGTTCTTACTATTGTAAGATTAAACTTCCATTAATGGAAGTAAAATTGAACGCAGATTTTAGAGTTTGAAATGTGCCAAAGAAGACAAATAATGACCTGGATTAAGTGAAAAAACCATTTTCTGTATAAAACCAAAATAAAGAATAACTAAAGACATGACCTAATGGCAGTATAGAAATGACATCAGAGCTGTCAAAGCATTAACTTTTTTAACGCATGCATTAACACCTTAATAATGCATCATTAATATTGCTGAAAGTGTAGGTGGACTACATCAAGAGGTGAGTGGAATGACTATCGACAATTGAACTCGTGGCTGTGTTGCAGGACTGTGACAGTAATGACAGAATGGCAACAAAACAATTTCTAATTACTTCAATATTATTCAATCATCAAATAACCGCAGTTTAATGGAATACTGGAACTCAATTTAGTAAATTAACACGTGTGTTAAAATTTTTTAACGCATGTTAATTTATTAACACATTAAGTTAACGCGTTATTCTGATTGCTAAGTGATGACTGATGATTACTATAAAATAGTTGGTGACTTAGATCAGCACAAAGGTACATGTACAGACAATGAGCAACTTCACTTTTTGACTTAAACTTTCGCTTAGCCTGAACTTCAGTAAGGTAGGTAATCTTAGGTAATTCTAGCCTGAACTAAGTACATACTTAAGTCAACAAGAAATTTAAGCTAATGCTCACGAGACGTGCGAAAGCCTATAGCAGTTCCTGTTCAGTAGTTTAGCTGAAAATAACGCTAAGTTAATATACAAATACAAAATTCTCTATCAAGATCGCATAATGATAGTTGCATGGTGCCACCTTGTGAATGATATAGACTTGTGTCGCAGCCCAAAATCGCCAAAAAATCCATAAAAATTTCTATTTTGGCGTTCAAGCTCATCCAAGGTCATTGAATTTGGTGGCAATCGACAGCCAGTGTATGACTTCCTTTTAGTGATTAATAGTAGGCCCTATCTTGCACAGATTCTGAGATACAGCGACTTATTGGTTAAAAATCGCAAATTTTTTTTACCCCCTCATTTAGCGCCTCAATCGAGGTGATCCCATACGAATTTATGGAAAAGCTTTACTGATCCTGAAACTAGTCTTCCGAGCAGCCGACGGTGAAAATTTGGTAATCCTAGCTTGCACCATTTTTGACTGATCCACCCATGTGACAGACGGACAGACAGATAAACGGACAGAATTGCGATGGCTAAGACGCGCTGTAAGCAGTAGCTGCTTTCGCGCGTAAAAAGTGAAGTGATTTCAAAAGTTTAGTCTAAGTAGGTACTTAGATCTAAGTTTTGATTTAAGTCAACTGACTTGGACCAAACTTCGGTCTAAGTACCTACTTAAGTACCTACTTAGACCAAAGTGTAGCTGAACCAAACTGGCTAAAGTCAGTTAGATTTGCATGGAAGATATAGCTTTAGCCCGTAGGGCTAAACTTTCGCTGAGCCAGAATCCACTTCAACTTTTGACTTCAGCTGAGCGAAAACATGGTGACTATTTACAGTCCTATATGTACGGATAGTTTAGTAAATTAAAAGAGTCTGATATCAGAACTAAATGCCGTAATGACTACACAATGACGTAAGACGTTACGTAGTTACGTCATTTGCATGCGCAGCGCAATTAAATAAGCAAGTCCAAGCGTAACCGGTTGATTTATTTCCTGTCAGGTTTACCAGTTTTTTTTCTGCCATTTTTAATCGTTTTGGTCGAAGTCAGTAGACTTAGACCAAAGTTCAGTTGAACTTTGGTCTAAACAGGCCCCTACAGACTTTAGCATTCAGCTTTGGCTTTGGACTGGCAAAAGTCTAAGTCAAAAGGCTAAGTCAACAAGTGAAGTCGCCCAATGTTTCTGGGCTACTAGCTGCACTGAAACATAACTGAATAAAAACACACAAGACATGAAATATGATCACATGCTGCATCACGAAGGGCCGGGCCTACTTCTTCATTGACAATGTTTAAATTAACAATTCTCTGTAACTGTCATTCGACAATGTCGAAATATCAGATAAGTACGGACTTGGTACGTATTAAAACGAAAATTATGTCCGCCACATAACATAAAGTTTCGATCTTGGTTCGCAGAAATTCTAAGCAGTAAGGCCATCCGATACAGTAATGTTCTAACTTCACTGTAGTAACTTCAGTTCAAAGGATCGATGTTAAATATCAATGACTAACATGTAAGACTAATTCACAAATGGAGAAGTACAAAGAAACACACATGCTTGCAGATGTACACAACTTATTTTGTGCGTAAATGCCATGCATAAAACTATCAAATTAAGGCTGCGTACATGTAGACACGAGTACGAGTCTGGCACTGTTTGGGTACTCGTCGTGTATTTCAATGGCGGCTGTTCGCATAAGCGTACATATAAGAGTATGGTTTACCTGTAAATGTCACTCGTACAAATAGTTTCTGTGCAGGCCGTGTTTTTATCTAACTCGTGCAAAGTAAACTACATGTAAATAGCATTAATACAATGTATAAAAACTGTGGTGCATGTTTGACATCACAATTGACGTCATTGTAAAACTGCTCATCGTTAGAGGTGCACGGTTACTAAAAATAGTAACTTTGTAGTGAAATAATGAGGCACTTTCTCGATTCGATTTCATTCAATATGGCCGACACGCGTCAAGTTGTGTGCTTATATGAGTGATTGTGAACGTTCCACTCGTACGAGTGAAGCTTCTATGGGCTGTAAGCCGAAACCCGGACTTGTACTCGTGTCTATGTAAACACAGCCTAACACATTTATCAAATAATAAATATATCAAGTGGGAACTCAAAAAAGACATGTGAGAAACGATGTTCTTTGAGCTATTTTCAATTAACTACAGATCTCAATATCTAACACATATGAAGTATCCATTATATAACAAACCTTGTGAACTGCTAAGATTCAGCCCAAACATAGCGAGAAAATCCTGACCTCTGTTGATACGAAAGGAACCCGAGGTCAGACAGTGCTGCCTAGTAAGCATAATGATTTAGTGTAAAACACCAGGCATAGCCAAACTAACAAATACAATTATTTCTTACACTAAAACACTACATTATGTCTCCCTGCTGCAAACTCATTTCGCTTGATTATCACAATAGAATGCTAGGACAGGTATAAATCACTGACGAATCTGCTTAACATCGCACTCCACACATAACACATTATTTTCACAGAAATGTGTCTAACAGCTACGTAGATGACGCTAAAGACGTGATTTCAATAGGTCGAACAACTCAAACACAGCCTGAACATGCTTAACTTTCTTTTATAGACTGTAATTGAGTTGTTAGGTGTCATCCAAAATAATAACAATAATAATATAGTCACTTGTAAGGTGCTCAATGGCAGCAAGCTGAATCTGAGGCGCCAGCAGTTGCTAGATGAGAAGTGATGGGCTATAACTGAGTGGGTAGGTTTTGGGATGACGCCTGAAGATTGGGTTGGAAGTGCAATGTCTAACTGACAGAGGGAGATTGTTTCAAGCATGTCTGTGAAACGCTTTCATTAGGCAGACAGGCCACGAACACGCTTCAACTAGCGGGCAAGCTCGACTCTGGAATTTCCTGTTAGAACTGGATTGGATTGCGATGTTCTATTAATAGCCGCATCCAAAAAAGAAAAGCATAAACAGCAACAAGTGTCACTTGGCTTGTTTGTCAAACAACGCAGGCTTTCGCTAAAACAACTTTCCATAATCACGAATGTTCGATCTACTGAAATCACAGCTTGAGTCACCGACAAACATATTCAATCATTTCACAGTCACCAGCGACAAAGACACAGGATATCACTGAGAACATTAGCTCTAACACATCACGGTGGCCGTTAATCACACAATGCTGCACCTGAAACTGTTCACAGTAGCACTAATAGGCACTAGACCAACAAGTTGACCGCAACACATGCACCACGGCAGTACGCAGCATCTGAATGTGCTGATAGTTCATTACAACAATCAGAAGAATGATGAGAACTGAGTAATTTGGCAAAAGGCGGAATCACTGTGGCAAGTCCAACCAAGTCCTTTTTTTCATTCGCGCTGACAGTTTGGCTGCAACTGCATGCTCTAACTGGGTGAGTGAGTGAGTGAGTAGGGTTTAACGTCCCACCCAACACAGTAGAGGTCATTTTGGAAACAGCCTTTGCAGGCAAAATTGCACATATGGCGTTCAAGGTCATCCAAGGTCACTGAATTCGATGGCAACTGAGAGCTAGTGTACAACTTGCTATTAGTGATTAATAGTAACCTAGACCCTATCTCGCACCGTTATTGAGATACA
>Ga0209671_1006612_pt1 | contig 11920 bp, 9 predicted proteins | sample WorMetHERISLAND2_2_FD_187401 | JGI IMG/M metagenome (GOLD analysis project Ga0209671, IMG submission 187401) | Marine gutless worms symbiont microbial communities from Max Planck institute for Marine Microbiology, Germany - Olavius geniculatus... | ecosystem: Host-associated > Annelida >...
GTCCAGCTGAGCTGTTACATGCAGCAACAATGTTTATCTATGCTCTGTGGAGGGGCCGACGACAGACAGAACAGTAATGGCTGTCTGTCGTCGGCCCCTCCACAGAGCATAGATAAACATTGTTGCTGCATGTAACAGCTCAGCTGGACACTGGTAACTACCCTACACACACAGTAGTAGCTGTTATAGCTGTAGTAGTAACTGTTGCTGTAATAGTAATAGTAGTTGTCGTGTTATAGTAGTTTAGCAGAACATGGGTAACTAGCAGTAGCAGCATATCCTCAGCATCAGTACCATTTGTCTTCTTAAAATTACTCTGTAAGTTACTGTAAGCATGATGGCAGCAAATAAAATTACAGTTATCACCACAAATTGTAAGAACATGTAACTCGCATAACCATACAACATATGTCCAGTCTGCGAGAAAATCCACACAAAAATATGTCCATTGCCGAATTTGTGAACAATTCAAATTTGTGAACAATTCAAAGAAACTTTTTTAAATTCACAAAATTTACACCTACCAAAACAAACTAATAATTTTTTTGTATCAGGACAATTGGACGAATAAAAGACAAAGTGGATGTTCAACTGACCTGCTTGTCAATATCAATAAGGGCAGTGAGAGACTGAAGACAACTCAGCTTGTTGGCACACAACTCCTGAAGACAATGACACACCAGCATCATTACTATTACTATTGACTGGTGCATGAACTGGCGCTTAGCTGGTCCTATTTGTTAGGCCAAAATTGCAGAAAAGCCTAAAAAAAGCCTAAGAAGAAAGCGAATCCTGTCCTTTGGTCTGTCCCGGCATGTGTCCAGATTGCAGCAATAGCACAGACGTCTGTAACCACGTGGGCTGTGCAGTTATCTGACGAGCAGGAGCAGCTGCTGCTGCTGCGTATCCTATACATGGTCGCAGGATATCCCAGCATCACACGCCAGAGTCGTACAAACTGCTGCTTGCTGCCTTGTTCGCTGCTAACTGCGAAATGCACAAGTGCGAAATATGTCCAGCTGTGAAGTGCGAAAAATGACAATTTTGCATCGCATTATAGCGCACATATTGTGTACATATAAAAAGTGAAACAGAAAATGCGAAATGGTTCCATGACATAACTTTTCTTATTCACCTTTTATATGCCGTACACGTCTTCGCGCTGCAGTTTTCGCAAGTTCACTTTCGTACTTTACTCTAGTTAAGTGTTTGTCAGCAGTGGTGTATTAAGTTATCCAGTTATCAAGTTTCTACGACATCCATTACAAGTGGAAATTTTGATATGTCTACTGCACAAATGAAAAAAGTAAATGTCTAAGAATGTTTTCACTTTTTTGGTAAAGTGCTTTGCATGATTTTAAAAGTAAGCAAAGACCACTGAATGTACTATTTGTCCATTTGGACCAACCAGCAAATACGTAACATTTCAGTGTGGAACAAATTTTTAAATAATGCATTGATATTGACATCAGTTTCTCATAATTCACAAATGGCCCAAACCGGACATTGATATTTTATACAAAAATGATTAGCAAAAACTCTCTGGCATGAAGCAGCATGCCTAAGCACATAAGTAAGACAAAGAACTTGAAAGGCAGGAATTAACAGTTAGCGACAATGTGCTGCATTCTCAACATCCAAACAAATATGTCTTTGGCAGCCATTCAAAATGTTCATGGTTGATGTTCGTTTTGTCTCAGATGAGCTAAAACACTGTTCCACTGTTTCAGGTTGAAAGTTACCAACAGAAAAGCGTGGAACCTGTCTACTGTGGAAACTCCAAAACATGCCTACTTTCCTAATTTAATTCCAGGTAGGATCAGTTTCAAAGACAGAGACTCTTTGCTGAAAGAAACAGAAAACAAAAGAAAAGAAAAACGAGACCTTGTGTCCGGACGTGGAATCGTGTACAATGTCGATGTTGAGTAGAACTTCAATAGCTCCAGGCTGAGTCTCCACACATGTGGAAAACCACTCCAGGATTGCCACTTTGAGCTCCACATCCTATGATCAAGTAATGCAACACACATTTGCATCAGACATAAGGTTACAGATTTCCTATGTCAGTAGCTGCACACACTTTCCTTAGACATTCAGATGCAATCTTTACTTCTACTGCTCCTTCTACTAGCATGCAGAGCACATTTGAGACTATTTAAGGTAACTTAACATGCTACATAAGTTACTTACTTACTTACTACAAATCAGTTTCTTCAAAGATTTACAATAAAGTAATTAGAACTCAACATCAGCCCACTGCTGCCGGGTAACGACCTTAGGCAAGTTGTTCACACACATGTGCCTCTGTCACCAAGCAGTATAATTTGGTACTGGCTTCACCGCTGGGATGTAAACAGGCACACCACGCGATACACTGGCCTCGTATCCATAATCTAGCAGTGTAAAAACTGGTGTCTGGCTGAGGGCCTTCGGAAACGGAGATTAGCGCCACCCTGTGAGCCATAAGGCTCGGGAAGGACTTTACGTTTTTTTAACTACTCACACTACTAATATTACCACTACTACTATAAGACACATAGAGATAATGACCTCAGTGAGAGCCTGTAGTCGTGCCAGGTAAATGTCTCGCACTGGTTCAGCATCATTGCCAAGTGATGCCAGCAACGACATCGGAAACAACTAGAATATCACGAACACACACACATTTCAGAGCTCTATACAACACATTTTACACTAGCACCTCCTCCCACCCCCTTGCAACACTTCTGTAACTTCCAGGCTACGTTCTAGCACACCTCTGTCTCGCCCAACCTCAGGAACAAAAAAGTTTCAATCATTTGTTAACTGCGCTCTCAATAAATACCAATCACCTTTATAACTCTAGCATACACCAGTTGTATTTGTGTGTTGTATCAGTGTTTTCTATTATGCACTATGATACATTTCTGCACTTGTTGACTTGCACGATTTGGGTCCACTATTCCAAAGGTACACTATTCCAAAAATCTACTATTACACTAACCCTAAGCCTAACCCTAACCTTAACCCAAACGTTAGCACTGTGGCGCATAAGCCATCTGCACAATGGACTTTCGGAATAGTGGGCCTTCGGAATAGCGAGCCGGTACAGACTTGCACTGCTGGCACTGTTAATTGGCTATTTGGCTGATCATAAAGCCACAAGTGTGCAAAATAAACTCATTGTCATTGCCACTGTCATGCGTTATACTGGCATAGATACATACGTTACATCAGCATAGATATGCATTATACCAGCATAGATATATGTTATGCCGATACAGATACACATTTCGCACACTTAACACACACAACCACCAAATAATCAGTAAGTAAATTTACAAGCCACAGACCTCATTCTAAACAAAATTGTTCTTCAGCACTTTTTGACATACCACTGACTATGTGATGTACTTTACGACATCAAGCATGTCAGTTCGACCTGGCACATTCAGTATAGCAGTCCATCGGACCTACTTAATAGAAGAGTTAAATTCAAACTCATCACAAAAACCATTAAGTGATATACAACTGACATCAACAGTGTAGTCAACAGTATCATTTTTCCACATGTTATAAATAAGCAAAAAAATCCATTTCCCATGACAGAACAACCAACATTCCCCAGAATATCGAGCTTTCCCTGATGAGTGGTGACTCACTCCAAAGCTAATAAACTGCAATAATAATAACAGGTGATGGAGGCGGTGGGTGAATGACTCACGCCAGAGAGAGTGCTGAGGAGTTTAGTAGCAAGTGACGGCAGTTGCGGACTGTGTCGGTGGTAGATGTAGTGTGCCACGACTGCCACTAGATGTCGCTCTGAGCGACCGGCCGGCCGGGCTGACAACGACGACGCTATCTCAGATGACATTGCTGCTTGTGGAGACAACTGCAGCAGACGACTTAGCACCGACAGCGAGAGGCAGATTAGCTCAATCAAATCCACACCGGCGCCTTCTACTGCACTGCAACACAAAAAAAACTAAATTTGCAATTAACGATACAATTCAGAGTATAAACATTTGGGCTAACATCAACTTATGAATTTCACAAGGTAGCGTAGCAACAGTACTAAAAGGAGCTGGGCAAAACTATGGTCATTTATGTCAAATTTCATCGAAATGTTGCACGTTAGAAAACTATTACAGTTGGCCAATGTTTCATGGAGCAAAATTGGCGAAAAATAAAAATAGCTTGGTTTTTTTCAGACCCAGTGTAGCAGTAGTATTAGTAGTAGCATACCTGCTCTGGGTAGCCAGTACTGCCTCTACAGTATCAACCGCAGTCCTGATGCTGTCAAGAATAGTGCGTGTCGCCTTGGTGTACAGCAAACACTGCACTATCACGTCACGTACGGACATGCTGCAATATACACCGTGGGCCATAAAAACGTGGCACTTTTCTTTTGTCCATATCTTCGCCAATTATTGGCCGATTTTCAAAATTTTTCAATGACACACTTTGCAGACAGTTAGCAATAATGTGATTATTATATGTCCCACCACACCGTAAATGCACCTCTACACTACCTTGTGAAACATGAATGTAAGAAAAAAACTTAAACCTAACGATAATAACAAACATCTAAGTAAATGAAAAACATTTCAGACCAACATTGCGGTGAATGATCCATATGACACTAGACTGAGTTAGACCCACAAAGTCTAGCGTTATACAGATCATTCACTGCAATGTTGATCTAAAGTGTTTTTTCAATTTTACCAAAACGTTCGTTTGTTATTATCATTATACATGCATATTTCATTCATATTTCACAAGGTAGTGTAGAGATGTTTTAAAGTGTGGTGAATATATAATTGGTGGAATATATAATAATCACATTATTGCAAATTGTACAAAAAGTGTGTCAGAATTTGGAAAATCGGTCATTATTTGGCAAAGATATGGACAAAAGTAAAGTGCCACATTTTTATGGCCCACCCTGTACATTATTATGCTAAGAAACACTGGTAATGGTGGCCAAAGAAGAAAGTTAATATAGAGTAATACTTTCAAGATTCTTCCCCTTCCCCTTTCTGGCAGTTCTTTGACTTTTCCCTGACAACTGCCAAATTTTGTGAAATTTAAATGTTTTCCACACATGAGTGACTCTGTTAATAAAAACAAAAACTTTTGCATTATTCGGTTGAAGTTGACTTGTTATGTAACACAATGAAACCAGCTAGAAAGTAGCTAATAATGGACTTAGTTGATTTCAGAAACATCAAGTCATTGAAAAAAAACAACAAAAATAATTTAATCTGCTACAATTCAGTAATTTTTGACAATAAACTACACCAAATGTTACAAATAACGCAAAAAAACCAAAGCTGACTTTTTGATGCAGCCATCGCACGGAGGCTCAACATCGCTGTGCTCTGATAACAGTTTCTGAAAGATCTTCAGACAACTGCGACCTGAAACAGCCAACCAGACGTACAAAGGGTTTGATCAGTAAGTAAGTAAACATGAAAATAATGCAACCTATACTGTCAAAGCAAAGTAAGAACCGAAACAAAGCATGAAGTACACATGATCAGTTTCTGCGACATGGCTTCATACTGTTTAGATTTTGAATACACAAAATAAAAACATAAAGTCAACTATTATCACAAAATCACGTTTTTCAGTTCTGAAGTACGTAACCAGTTCCTTAAACTAACCTTTGAATTACATTACATTGCACATTTTTAACATGGCCTAAGTAAAAACTACTAGAACCACAGACTGAATAAACTGAACTGTGTTTCATTCATGATAGTACTGTGAATAAAACACGCAAAAACAATTGTCGGAATCAGTCTAGCCATCCAAGAGAAAAGGTGTCCAAAGTTTTTCGGATGTGACCTTTGTGACCTTGTAGCAATACTCTTGTGACCTTAAAATGAACCACGTGACCTTCAAAACCTAACCAGTTCATCTCTGGTCTCAACACCTGGTACACCATCAAACATAGAAAGATCGGTGAAATAATCTTTACTGGATTCTAAGATACTATCATAATAACAAACTTTCAGTGACTGACACCTGCACTTTTGAACAAACACCAAAGCACAACTTCTCTCCTGGCACCTAACAGATGCAGTGGCACAAAAGCAGTGCAGATAGTTGTTTTGGTTAACAGTTTTTATATCGTAATTAAAGCATGACTGACCGATTCTGTCTCGTGCCCGAGGATCAAGATATCTCCACTTGTGAAGGACAGAAAACATCTGCTGCACAATGAACAGCAGAGATGGTAACAGGTCACGGAGCAATGCAGACGACTTCTGAAACACACGGCACAATACAATATTCACTTAATAATATGTGCTGCCAGCTACGGAACACGCACAGACATGCACATTTGAAAATATCCAACAAAATAACACTCAGATATAATAAGAGTTTATAAAATGTGGTAGCACGTAGTCAAACAGAGTTTCAAATAAAGAATATCGGTAGCAGTTTCCGCTGGAGACTCTGTGCATAAAATTACACTTACAGATGCGGGTAGAGAAAAGTTAGACTGACTGGCAGAAGGCTCGGTTTCAGATGACAATAACTTTACAAACCACATACCAGTGAGATAATTGCTGAGACGAGACCGAGCAGTGATTTACTGACCAGATATCTAGCTGAACAGAGAACTAGAAAGACTATGTCGAGTACATACTAATGATAGCAGACGAGACAGATGATACAAAAATGATGATACCTGTGAGATAATGGCTGAGACTAGTTTGAGCAGTGACTCAGTAACTGGATATCTACCCAAGATACACTCATGACCAGCTAGCACATCTCCATACGCTCCACCATTCACGTTCCTGTACAAACAGCCGCTGCAGTAATGGCAGTGGCTCTAGTAGTAGTAGCGACAGTAGTAGTAGTAGTAGTAGTATCATTACCAGCTAACAGATGCCCATATGCTTTACCATTCATGTTCTCATAGGCCTACATAACAATAGTGTAGGAAATATAGCACAGGTAAATAGCTAAGGTAACGAAAGCAGCAGCAGCAGTAGTAGTGGTGATAAGAGTACAAAGTCAAATCGTAAAATGACTTAGTAACATCAGTGGTTACAAGTCAAAAAATAAAGTCAAAACATCAAGCCTACAGTATGATTGTCTATGTATTTGCAAAATACTGACAAATTTCATAAATCTCTCCACCGGCAAACTCAGCAGCAAATTTAAAACTTGCAGTTGATAATAATCAATCATTTCATCAATTCTGGCGTTCATGCTACATATCTATAAATGGTAGTCAGTTATGACTTATCAGCTTTAGATCGTAAATAGCATTAAATGCACAAGGAACGTAAGAATGCAATCATCAAAATGATCGCAGTTACCTGGCAACGTCAGTGAGTAAGCCGAGATGTTGAGTCATGAATGGTAGCACACCGGACTGAGTCAGTTTATGCCAGACCTTACTTGCCTGCACAGTACATGGTGTTTCATAAAGAAGAATCCCAATTTGTTTTTTTTCATAATTCACTCAAATGATGATCAATTTACACAAAATTTTTACCAGTTGTAGCTGAAGAAATACTAATTCGAAATATTTTAACAAAATATGGCAGTTAATAAAATATTCTTTGCTAGTCATGATGTAATGCTGACATCATAATGTGTCGTGAGTACAAGCTTACTGGTCTCAACTGGTGCTGTCAGTTGCTACTCTGTTTCGATGGTGAACTTAATCTGGTTCGCTGATGAAATATGTTCATCGTGTCAGCACTGAGCAACATGAGGACATGGAATCAGGCATCTTGCGATCAAAAAACGCAACCATTTTGCAAGCTCAGTGTAGTGCACTGTCTTGCTTGAACATGTGAAAGTACAGCTATCCCCACAGACATGTGAATGCGATCGCTTTGCACACTTTTTGTAACTGCAACTGTAAAACTTCAAAAATTTGTCATCAGTGAATCAGATTTTTCACCATCGGAGAAGGGTAGCAACTGACAGTACCAGTTGAGACTAGCAAGCTTGTACCCATGACATATGGAATCAGCATTGTCATGACTAGCAAAGAATATTAAATCAACTGCCATATTTTGTTAAAATATTTTGAATCAATATTTCTTCAGCTACAACTAGTAAAAATGTCATGTAAATTGATCATCATTTGAGTGAATTATGTCGGAAAGAAAAAGGGGTCCTTTTTTATGAAACACCATGTACATGCTTGTAGAAGAAAGTTGTACGTACAAGCAAGGCAAACTACACAGCTAAATGAAGCTCTTAATAATTCAATACAAACTGTTTATGCCACACCTCATCTGCCTGTAGCGTTCACGTATACAAAGACATCTGACTACAAACAAACAGCTGGCATGTCTGAACAATTCTATGTACATTTGATACCATCAAAAAGTATCTTTCATTCCGACTATTTGTGCCATGCTTGTCAACGCAAACTGCAAAAAAAAATTCAACATCTTGTTATGAAACGACCATTTACCACCTAAGTCCACCCTTCAGTCCATTTGAAGGCATCATACAAAAGGTAAGTAAACCTGTTTTGGTTCTGAGCTGACAAGCTGAGTGAAGACATTGAGACATGATGACAGCAGGTCCAACTGAGATGGCATCACCATAATAAACCTACATAGGTGAGTGCTAATTTGTACCATTATCATTATCACAATCATTTCGCAATATCAATATAATTTCATCTGTCATACGAAATCGCATAGTGTTACCAGCCACCTTAACCACAGAGGAATGGAAAGCAGAGTTGACCTTGGTGTTGGTTATGTACCGTGATGGTTTACTGGTCCGCAAACAGTCACCCATCCAAGTAACAACTAGGCCCAGCATAGAGCCAATTTGTTGATTGAATTACATTACATTGCACATTTTTAACATGGCCTAAGTAAAAACTGCTAGGACCACAGGTAAAAGCACAAGTCACGGCAAACAGACAGTTTTCAAGATCTGTTCTAAAGCTCAACAGACAAGACATCAAAGTTCTTGTTGGTCTTCTTCCTGGTCATTCTACACTCAACAGACACCTGAGTGTAATGAAACTATGGAATGATCCACTCTGCCCTGCATGTGGTGAGGAGGAGGAAACTACCTACCACTTTCTCGGAACGGGTCCTGCTCTAACGCAGGATAGATATTCCATCTTTGGATTTTACCTACTAGAGAAAGAAGAACTAAGTAAAATTTAGCCAATATCCCTTATTTAATTCACAAGAACCACTAAAAGGCTAATGTTACCTTCGCTTACACTCAGGGCTGCGCATTGGGCCGAGCTGATACTGCCTCAGCGCTGGACAGGAATAACCTGTCCACCCCAAAGGTAAGGTAAGGTACATTACATTGCACATTTTTTAACATGGCCTAAGTAAAAACTGCTAGGACCACATGTAAAAGCGCAAGTCATGGCAAAAGTACAGATGGATAGTACTGTGTAAACTAAAATGTTTCTCACTCACAATGGAACTATGTATAAAACATGCAAACAACTGCCAGAATCTGTCAAGCCATCCAAGAGAAATGGCGTCCACAGTTTTTCTGACTTGACCTTAGTGACCTTGTAGCAATGCCCTTTGTGATCTTGTAGCGACACCATTCCAGATAACAGCAGAGCACTGACCTGACAACTACTGCTGTAAGTAATACAACTACAACAATTACAACAACTATAACTACAACAGTACTACTACTACTACAAGCTGACCTGTGAACGATGTGAAACAGAAGGTCAACAATGAGGTCAAACTGCGGCATTGCTACAAGTATGATGCGTGTTTCTGAGGTCAATAGTTCAGACAGTAAAGAGCTGATGAGCTCTACACGCTGTACGTTCTCAGCACTAACCATACCTACCAGCCGCAACAATTACCCACTTACCATGAGTGTCATCATCATCAACAAGTCATAAAACGTAAAATCCTTACTGAGACATAAGGCCTATGGGGCGGTGCTAATCTCCATTACCTCAGCCCTTAGCCCAACACCAGTTTACATTGCAAGACCACGGACACGAGGCTAGCGTATTACACAATGTGCCTGTTTACATCCCAGCTTTTGCCAGTACTCACTGTGCCTGCGCCTATCTACAGGGGGAATGGCTAGGCTAACTGGGCCCGACATCGATTAACTTTGTTGATATGAACAACAATGTTACCAACTAAGGAAAACAGACCATTATGCAGACACCAAATGTCCATCAGACAGAAGTTGTCACCAATGATCAAATCTGTTCTTGTACTGGGCAGCAGCGATTCACTCCTGTCTGACAGTAACTGCAGCTGCCAACTCTTTCCTTGGACATCTCAATCATGCCAATCATTACCACGGTCGGTATCAAGCTCTCCAGGCTTGCAACAATGGCCCACGTAAAGACTAGCTTCTCAAGACGAAGCCTTCATGAGGTGGATGCGACAGCTATTACCAGCTGCAAAGTCTGTCGACACCCTCCCCCTTCATCCCACCATCGGGCTTTCGACCAGCTGAAGCCCACAAGTTTGGTCCAAAGTCTGCTCTTCATCGCGGGCATTGAACTCAATCTGGGGCCTGTTGAAGTATATGTTTTCGTGAGCTACTACAACAATAAGACTAGAGATGGAAGACTGGCCAACCCAGACAAACGTAATGACAGCTGTAAGACAGAAACCAACCTAAACCATGTGATAGCCTGTTGATAGCAAAGTAATGTGTCTAAGATAGATAGACTTGGCAGCTACTTGTGGCAACAACTACATCCATGACAAGCTACTAAAAGAATACATGGCGTGAATAATGCAAACCGGCTCCAGAGGAGACCTGACAAAGCAACAGATGAACTTGACCAAGCAGCACATCCCAAACATTGTAGTCTAGACTCCACTGAATAACCCCTCCACTCACCACGTCTGCACAACAGTCAGTAGTGTAGTAGTAACAGTAGCAGCAGCAGCAAAACATACAGACACACTGTTATGCTAGTGTTCACACTCGGTTACTGTTCAATCAGACCACTTTCCACAGCTCAGTGTGGCTTGATGGCATAGCACTCAAGACATAGGACTCACAAGACAGGTCAAGGGTTCAACTGCTGACTTGATTCGCTGTCAGGTAAGACACTGGGCATGTTGCTCATGCAGCCATGCATCTGTCACCCGTAGTGTAATATAGTTCTGACAAAAAGACAGTTATGCTCTGAGGACAGGAAAGTGAACCATGGGCCCGACAAAAAGTAATGGCAATCTACAGGGTGCAGCAAAAAAGTAGCCCCCAAAAGTTTTTCGCTGTTTTCTCAGCAACCGTTTAGCATTTTAATCTGAAATTTTACAGATTTATTTCTGGAATTGTTCTACGGCTAAATGCCAAATAAGGTTTGATTCCATTGAAAAATGACAAAGTTATAAACTTTTTAACATGACCGCCTACCAATTTTTCAGCATTAAAAATGTTCAAGCTACAACACCAGTTCAATAACATCGCTGAAACAAGTCAAACAACACAGTTAACTAATGATTAGATGCCAGATTTCCATTGTCACTGTGAATGTTCGAAGTGTCCACTGACAGCTCCAAGCTCCAACACAAGCCTTCAGTCGTTTAATTTGAGAAGTCTTTCACCGTCTTGTCGATGAGTCCTTGTGATAGGTTGCCCCAGATAACCTGAAGTGATTCCTTGAGCTCAGCGATTGTTTTCAGCTTTGTTGTAAGCTTGCGGTAAGCCTCCAACATTGCACATCACACGTGATAGTCCACTGGGTTTGTATTTGGCAAAATTTTGTGGCCATTGTTTTTTGTGATGAAATCTGGACAGTTGGCCCACAGCCAGTTCTGTGCGCTGAGCGCTATGTGTGCTGGCGTGCCATCCTCCTTGAAGGTGAACCCGATAGCCAGCCGGCGATTGGTTTAAAAGGACGTTATAAACAAAATAAATTACTGTTTGTCAAAGCATCACTGTGACATCATCGGCAGTAATGTGATAACCGGTTTTTGAA
>Ga0209671_1006616_pt1 | contig 11918 bp, 9 predicted proteins | sample WorMetHERISLAND2_2_FD_187401 | JGI IMG/M metagenome (GOLD analysis project Ga0209671, IMG submission 187401) | Marine gutless worms symbiont microbial communities from Max Planck institute for Marine Microbiology, Germany - Olavius geniculatus... | ecosystem: Host-associated > Annelida >...
ATAAAACGCATGCTGCTCTTTTGCTCGAAAATGTGACATCACTTGTTTGTCTGCGTGATTGGCTGAAAGCCTGAAATGCATGTTAACTGACTGCATAGTGTACAAGTAGGCCTATACGTTTCCAACTTGTATGAATGGTAACAAGTACACTTGCGTTTTGCAGTTTTCATGTTTTTTTTTGCATTAACTACAAAATTGAAAAATTGTTCGAAATTAATCGATTAATCGCGATTAATTTTTGGTGATTAATCTATTAAAAAATTTTAATCAGTACCAGCCCTAATTTTTACCTTTGCTTGTTGTTGTCTGTAGTCAGAGCCTGATGGCTTTGCGACGTTCCACCTCTATGTTTGTGCGGCGTTTCTAACAAGATTTTCCGCCGATCTGCAAATGGAACGTGACTTTCAAGTGAGTGTGTGATCAGTCATTGTCATCATCATCATCATCATCAGCTGCAGTAGCTGCAGTGGCAGTGGCGGCTGCAGTTTGTCCAAGAACACAAACGTTTAAAAATGCTTATAAATTAGCAAAGTATAACAGTTGGTTTCTCTGCATAGTGTAAGATATTTCTGTCAATGATGGAAACTAGATCAAAATATTAAGACCAAGGCCAAGATTAGAAGTATAAGATCGATTATAGCAAGACTACGTAAGCAACAGCAAGACTGCAGCTGCACATGTACATTGTTAAGTAAGTCAGATGCATTGACTGACTGCTGAAGCATTTCATGTGCCTGGTAATGTAGTTAACTTACTTTGTTGGCCCACCTGTTTGCAAGCACTCAGTGTTGGAAGCAAAACGAAAATGGTAAGATTAAGACCAAATCTGCAAGACCACGAACAAAAGTGTAAGACCAAGACTGAGCCTGGTTTGAGACTGGTCTTGTTGTAAGACTAACAATGGTCTGACTGACTGGTATTTGCTGGCAGTTTCTGATTAGAAGTCTGAGTTCAGAGCTTAGCAGTCTAGTTGCAGATTGGTTGGGATTTGGTTATGATTACACTTGTATCTTTGCGTGGTTGTTGTGATCATGTAAATGCTGTGAATGATTGTGTTGACAAGAATGATGATTGATAACAATGATAATGATGGCTGATTCGCTGATTTTGCATGTCGTCTGTTTTGCTTCTGATATTTTTCAAGAATTTTTTTTGTGTCAAAGATAGAGAAAAACCTACAAACCTGCTGCAGCATTCCCGGCCTTATTTGGAGTTAATTTAAGCTAATTGGACAAAAACTAGTAGTAGTAGTAGTAGTAGTAATAGTAGCAGTGCACTACAAAATGGAACAAGGTTTTAATTTCTTTTTGGCAACAACAGTTTAGCAGGACCTGGTGGCACTACTACGAAGTAGGCTACAAAGATCAGCAACTGATGACTGTACAGTCGATGAGGTCAGCCTTATTATCTCCACCAAAGTGAATGTAGCATTCTAGCTATTATTATTAGTAGTAGTAGTTACTTGTTGTTGTAGTATTTGTTGTTGTTGTAGTAGGTATTGCAGGGCTTGATAGTGCTGCTACAAAGCCTGCCAAGTGATGACTGGATGGATCAAGAGGTCGGCTTTGTATCAGTAGTAGTAGTAGTAGTAATAGTTGTTGTTGTTGTCGTTGCAGTTGTTGTAGTACAACTTGTTGTTGTTGATGCAGGGCCTGATGGTATTACTACAAAGCCTACCTACTGACAATTGGACAGACGAAGAGGTCGGGCTGGTCCTTGCGGATGCATACAGACTGAAATTCATGTTTGCCGATGCGCCAAAACACCTTGGAGATGCAGCAGCGTCATAGCATAGCGTTCGTAATGACATCTAGCATTCTAGACTTATCGTTATCACGTATACAGTTGACAGCTGGGGCATATGTCCACCACCCCTCCTCCTTAAGCCATTCTAGCAAGTTTTCCCACTCCTTCCTCCAGTGGAATTGTGGGTTGAAAAGTTGAGGAGAGGGGGCAGGAAATTGCAATTTTCTGACAGACAGCTGTAAATTTCCAAAAGGGGAGATTATGGGTGTTGAAAAAGTTTAGTGTTGCTGCTAAATTTCTCAAAAATGTGGATTTTCAGCCCCAAATTAGGTGTTTTCGGAAAAAAATTTTTTGGACAAGAATAAAATTTTACAACCGGCTAAAATTTAAGTGGGCAAATGCCCCTTACTGCCCCATGCAGTGACACTACTGCATTTCCATTGTTCCTTCTTTTCTTTTTCTCATTTATTCTGCTGGTTCTTTCCCTTTTCCATTTTCTTTTCTGGGGGTGTATTTGCTAAATCCAGCTAGTAGTACTTCTGTACTGTAAGCTGCAGCTGTGTATGGGTTGAAGCCTTGGCTGCAGTTGATTTTGGGACAGTCTGGGCTTGAGAAATGCATTTGGTTGCAACCTGCATGGAGTAAGTTGATATACAGGGTGGTCCAACAAAAAAGGCACAAAGTTTATGACACCATAATTTTGCAACCGTACATCACGGAGTCATGCGGTTTTTAGCAAAATGTTCCGAAAGAAATTCTTTATGTGACTAAAGTCACTGTTTGAATAAAACAGTTAAATATACTTTGTTATTGCCACTGGCAATTGAACTATGAAAAAAACAGTATTACCCTCGGCACCGTGGTCCATAAAAACGTGCCGCTTTTATTTTTCCAATAGCTCCGTGAAACATTTGCCGATTTTAATAATTTTTGGCATGCTACGTTAAGAAGAAACTTGACGCAAATGTCTGTAGTTTAGTCCACTTTACCCTAATGTTGTCACTACACTACCTTGTGAAATGCAGAAGTTGTAGTTTGACCACTGACAACAGTGAACTCATACTGAGTAGTGCATGCGTCAGCTCAGAAAATTACTGAGACCACTAAGTCATTGAAAATCTGTTACTTCGTCTTCGTTTTAAAATTGTTAGTCAACAAACTGAAATGACACATCAACAGCGAGTGGGCCACTGTGAGTCATGCAGTTACTGAACATGCTGTTGGCAAGTGGTGTCAATGTCTACCGCTTGCGTTTGTGCTGCAGGAGGACATTTTGAGCACATGCTGAAATGAAGAGGATGTGATGGGACATGCGTGACCTTTTGAGAGATAGTAATTGTTAATCGTGTTTGTCGCTATTCAGTTAATAAGTTCCGAGCCGACGCATGAGCTACTCAGTACGAATTCATTGTTGTCAATGGCCAAACTGCGACTTCTGCATTTCACACGGTAGTGTAGCAACAACATTATGGTGAGGTGGCTAAAACTACAGGTATTTGCATCAAGTTTCTTCTTAATGATGCATGCCAAAAATTATTAAAATCGGCCAATGTTTCACGGAGCTGTTGGAAAAATAAAAGTGGCACGTTTTTATGGACTACATTGTTAAGGGTAATACTGTTTTTGCATACTTCAATCGCTAGTGACAATAACAAAGAATGTGTAACTGCTGTATTCAAACACTGACTTTAGTCATGTAAAGTATGTCTTTCGGAACATTTTGCTAAAACCGCATGTCTCTGTGATGTACGGTTGCAAAATTATGGTGCCATAAACTTTGTGCCGTTTTTTGGACCACCCTGTAGGTCGGATCTGAATTATTCCAGATTTTTCCCTGAATGGCTAAAAAACCTTCACTCTATTGCATTTGTTATTTAACAGTGGCTGTAGCATTTACTGGTATGTGGTGCACATGCCGCCGGCTCACAGTTTATCTATCACACAGAATTGTATATAGCCGTCAATGAATGTTGTAATGTATTTAATTATGTTATCAGCTAAGTCTCCCATTACACATCTAGTTAGTGTTCTTTCTGGGTCTTAGTTTTACATCTGGTCTCTTTTTATATACCAAAACTTAAAATAACCTAAAACCTGTAGACTCTTCCAAAAACCTAGGTTCTTCCGGCCCTGATATATATATGATTTCTTGTGCAGATCTCGGTGTCTGTGTCATAGCAAATTGCAATGTTGTTAGTGTATTGCTGGTGCTGGGATTTGATAGGTTTAGAAAGTCTGGTTAGCTTGGTGATAAGAGTGAGATTTTTCTGGATATGTTGATCGTAAAGAATGTTTATTTGCTCTGGTCAATGACAGCAGCTCAGTGTAGCTTTCACATCTTGTTTATGCTACACGCCTTCTGATCAAAGTATACATATCTTTGAAGAATTTTTATTGACTTTTTTGTCTAGGGATTTACCAGTATATTGTCAGCTATCTGACAATCTTTTACTGTTATACAAAGTTGTTTTATAAAACACGAAACTTCTGGTGTCCGATTAGTCAGTGTAATATTGTTTTCACCATTGAGAACAGCTGAAACACAGCGCTATTGAGCATCCGTCTAATAACAGCTTTATGCATCTGTTTGTCTGTCCACTTGTCCCATACTTAACGCCAAAAAACAGAGCTTTGGTCACTCTAACACACGTAAAAATTTGAAGGGAGAGCACTCCATAAAGGCCGAAATGTGGTCTTTCGAAAAAAACTGACTTTGGGCGCATAAAAATTAACCACTTAAACTTATTTGTTAGTGAACCAAAGTTCACTTGTTTTTTTTCCTCGAACGTGGGCCGGAAGGATTTTAGTCAGTGTAGCTTTTTTCCATTAGTCGATATTTCGATCCACTCTGAAGACATTTGTAGTCAAATTTTAAACTTGTACAAAATCACGTGGAGAAGGTTGCCTGCAAATTTTGAGGGTTCAAAAATTTGTACCCTAATTTTAATCCCTGCCTCGTACAGCATGATGTTGATACGACTGAAAAGCTCGTCACTAGTGCTTGTTGTGATAGGCAGCATGTCCGTGCCTATCTGCAACCGTTTTTACGCTAGACTGCCCAACAGCGGTAAAATAATGACTTAGGGGGTACCGCTCTTTGATGCCCTCGTGCGCAGGTTTCCTTGAACCTAGAAAATCGAAACTTGGGACAGTCAAAATTTACGTTCAGTGCTGAAAATTTCATACGCAGCTTCTCCATGTCTGTCTCGATTGATTTTGGCGCACTTCGCTCTTGAAATGTGTCTCGCAGCCCAAAATCGCCAAAAATCCATAAGAACTCCTATTTTGGCGTTCAAGGTCGACCATGGTCATTGAATTTGGTGGCAATCGCGAACCAGTGTACGAGGGCACTTTCATATTGGTGGTCAATGATGACCATGCGTCTATCTTGCACGGTTACGGAGATACGGGGCCTCAAAGATTTTGGGGTCACGAGTTTGACCTTCTGGGGTCATGTGACGTCATCGGTCACGTGACAGTTGGACTCTGCGTATGTGATTTCCTCTTGGTAGTCCATTGTAACCATGCATCTATCTTGCACTGTTATGGAAATTTAAAGTCCCAAAGATATTCGGGTCACGACCTTGACCTTTTGGGGTCACGTGACGTCATCGGTCACGTGACCATCAGACTCGGCGTGGGCACTTTCCTATCGGTGGTTAATGATGACCATTCGTTTATCTTGCACGGTTGCGGAGATACGGGGCATATACCTTTCATGCATTGATCTTAGACCTCGAAGCCGTACGTAGCTGAAAACTGTTATGGTTGCCTTATGGCTTTTACAGCTGGCTTAAGCCGGCTTAAGTGCGCCTCTATGGCTTACACTTACATAATGGCTTAGGCCTATATACATGACACAAAATTTTAAAAAGAGAGCCGCTTTTATTAAGCACTTTCAACTAGCAGCCACAATGTTTCGGCAAATTATTGTCGAGTTAAAGGTAGCAAAAATACTTTCACAAAAGTACACTACGAACGATCCGACAGTGAGACTGAAAGACTGACAGTAATTACATAACAACGTCATAATTGTATCGTGAATAAACGTGACCTAATCAGCTTTGTACGGAGCCATCATCGACCGTCTGTAATATTCAACCTAGATAAATTCAACACAACTGCAAAGTGATTAATGCTCCGGTTACACGAGAAAGCATACATGAATCATACATGAAGCACATATGCAATATACGCGTGCACGATGTGTGCTCTAAATTTGTCTCAAGTTTGTTCTAAATGTGCTTCATGTGTGCTTCATGCATGCTTCCTCGTGTAAACGGGACATAATTCAACATGCACACTGCCGGGACTGATGCCACTGTTGCTGCGCTAAGTTAACTAACGCAGAGAAACGGCTGCTGAAACTGCAACTATACTATCTTTCCTCCTTGATTCGGTGCTTAGCAACCGATGACGTCGCCGTTTGCGTGACGTCACTAATAAGTAAGTGATCCCCATTCCCGGGATTACAATTTTCCGGGTAGGCTATGAGCAAAAAGCTATTACGGTGTAATACGAGTGATCCCGCAGCGGGACCGCCTACCGGTGGTCGTTAACTCGCTATACACTGTGACTGAAAAACATTCCGACTAGGATATCGATTGTAACTAGATGAAAGATTATCAGACTGTTGATTTATTGCATGAATATTCCAGACAAACTTGGTCATCAAATGACTAGGCCTAGCCAAAGTTCCCACCTCACCTAACGTCTGCTTCTGCACTGTCTGGTGAAAACAGAACCACAAAACCACACGAGAGTCTCGAGACGCCAGACTCTACCAGTGGCGACGTCCACTTTGCAAAAATGTAGAAAACTTAAACATTTACATTAGCAGACACTACTCCTGGCATTTCGTTCATGTAGCAGGCATGTGTAAATAACAACATTAGCCTATCTCAAGGCCAAGACCAAGGCCAAGGACTTGGGACCAAAGGCCAGGAACAAGGACAACCTGGACAAGGACTTGGGAGTTTGGACCAAAAACAAGGGACTCACAAGGCCAAGTCAATGGCATTGCTCTTTGTCCCCGAGGCGCTCCGAAGACGAGACAAATCATCAAGGAGACAAGGACACATCACTGCCGTTTTGTACAGTCGCACAGTAGTTTTTAAAATATGTTTTATGTTACTTACTTGATGGCATACAATGCAGAAAATAGTGACGTCAGTGCTGGCGTCATTCAGATTTGTTTACTTTTCTTCTGGCATGTTAGTAAACTTTGTTATAGGCTTTTTATTCCGAAAGTGCTTAGATCTAAACGACTGAATCAATGGCGTAGCAGTTCAAATGAAGTGCGTAAAGCTATACGTCAGTTGAATGGGAGCGAGCACTAGCAGAGGCTGGCGCCCTGGTAAGCGTCAGAGAGTCAACACAAATCCGCCGGGCTTCTCGTCGTCTAGCGGCTGTGCGGACAGCTGTTGTGCCTGCTTCGGTCGCTCCGCCGGCTGGGACCTTGAGTTCTATGTCCACGGCATCGACTTTTTGCCAGGTACATGTATATAGGAAGCAAGATTGGGCAGTCCCGTCGACAGGGGGACAGGAGGGAAGTTTTCCCCATGCCCAGCGACGTTTGGGGGCTCCGCTATCGCTCAGAAATATAAAGAACACAATATTTTGCCGTTTAGAAAAGCAAAATTCAAAAATTTTCTCACCAGAAGGGCCCTGGGAGAATGTTTCCCCAGGCCCCGCTGTGGCTCTCGACGTCCCTGAGATTAGGTAGGCAGTTGTGGGGTTTCTAACAATATTAGTTAGATACGAATCGCTGTTTCGTGAATATGTGTGGCCTAAACAAAGATTTTGAGTAAATTTAATATTTAGTATAAATGTAGGTTTTTGTCTGGTTATTCACCTGCACCCAGATTAACCGCTACAGTTAGGTTAGGGATAGGGTTAGGGTGAGGTTAAGGTTAGGGTTAGCGTTAGCGTTAACGTTAACATTTAACAGCACTAATTCGGGTGCGGGTGAATTAACAGATTAGTAGGTCTACCTAAATGTGAAATGTGGGGCCTACTAGTTCAGTTATAGTAAACAAAAGCTGAAATCTATACTCAAATGTGATATAAGCTGTATTAGGCCTACATCATTCATATAGGTTTTTTGTTCTGTTATATTTTTGGTATATCGAAGTAGGGCCTTCCCTATTTATGGCATTGCGATTGCACGTTTTTTCGTGTCTTAGTATGGCTTTGAAGATGTTGAAAATGATACAATGTGAAGGCATTCCCTCTGAGAAGTTGCACATTATCGTCGTCAATTGTCGTCACACTTCGCTTCCTCTATGCCAGCATGAGAAACTTATTTAAATGTGGCGTAGTCGGGGCGACTGAAAATGCACGACATGAAAATTCGGCACAAAGAAAATTGCAGAGGGTTGAAAATGCAGGACTGGAAAATGAAGCACAGAAAAACTAAAACAGGTAGTAGGCGGGGAAATGTCCACCCAGAGTCCCGACGTTAGGTGCCGTAAAACGAGCTTAAGTTGCATATTGGTTCTATTCAGAGTACGAGAAGCGACGTCGGAAGCTGGCGAAGCTGGTGCATGGAGGTCACATGTGGAGCTGGAACACGAGCTATCTGTGTTTCGTCAGCGGTCACTCGGCCGCAGCCGGTGCAGCGACGCAGGACAACGACGTCGTGACACCCGTTGATCCAGACTCACTTTCAGCCTCGCGACGACACTCCGACCAAGGCTAGGCTAGATCATGGATTTCTTAATCTATTCCATGGCTAACTTCATGTCCGCAGCCTAGGTGGAATCGCTCAGATTGCAGCGCAGTCGATTCCGCCTATTCTTACACGTTTCCCGACTCCGAAGCGTGGTCTGTCTGTCTGTCGTCTGACTGTCACATTCGGTCTTTTGCTTGAACTGTTCGACGGATTAATACGCTATTTGTCAGGTACGGTTGTGGGGTCCAATCCAATCGCACCTTGCGTTAGATACAGGTCCATGACCCCACGGAAAGGGAGATCAAACCCCGTCAAAACATGAAATTGTAAATTGCAAAAAAACGTCCGTCCTATGCTGCCACGTAGCGAATAGGCTACAAACGAGGAGTTGGGTGGACTTGTCATAACAATTCCGCCTTAGGCCAAATTGCTTTGGTTTTTAAGAGCCGAATGCACGTGTACCAGAGTCTGACATGGGGCGGGTCCGTTTGTGGGTCGAGTCGGGTCGGGTCTGATCGCCTGGCGGGTCATTTGGGTCAAACTGTTGTTGAGTTTCAGATGCGCTTCACAACGCGTTTTGCGATATACGAATAAGTTAACTTGTTTCTGTGGTTCAAAAAGTGCTTGTCAAAGTTCTTGATAGTCATTCAATGCACGCTTTTTTGAATAAAAAACGTTGGGAAAAATATTAAAAAAACGCTTAAAAACGTAAAAAACGTGGCAAAAATAAAATAAACGTTAAAAAAACGTTTTTTTTACATCTGTGAACCCATTCGACGGATTTAGATGTCATTTGGGGTGGTGTGCGATCCGTCATTCAGTGACGCGTTGTGTGAGGGGAATGGGAGATTTGCAGTGAAACAACCCCCCCTCTCCCGCATCCCATCTGAAACGTACGATTCCAAATTGTTGCTTTCGCTTGGCGAACACAAACGAGGCCTGATTTCGTTCATTGCCAAATTGGTTTGGTCGCGCGGGTGCAGTCGGACTTGGCGAGTTTGCGGTGGAGCCACGCAGCAGTACTACGATTCGTTTCGTCGACATGCGTGAGGCAGCGACCGACACGGCTTCGTTGCGCTATGTCAGCAGCGAGTGTCTGCCCGACTGGCGCATCTACTCCGCATACGACTTCGAGAACCTCGTCTTGTCGGGCGGCGGCAGCAAAGGATACGCATACATCGGCGCGCTCAAGGTAGGCCTGTAGGCTCAGCGTGACGTGATGTTCGTCTTTGGCTTTGTCTTAAGGTCAACTTTTCTGGCCTGTGTGTTCAGGTCAACTCAGTCTCCTATCCTTAGCGGAACGGGAAGTGACTATAGTAGCTAACGAACGCCTAGTGTAGCTGATTCGGGCGGTGGTATGTCTGCTGGCTGCAAACCGCGGGTCCAGTTGTTCACTGACGCGGGCACTGGATGACCGCATAGTGCGCTGCGGTATCATTAGCTCATGCCAATCAGCTGCCAGTTCCGGGATTGAAAAGCGTTTCTGGTCGCGAGTCTGACTCGTGTAAGAAGCGTAATAGCAAGTCTGGACCTTAACCCTTTACCTTTACCTCGGCCTTAAATAGTTGTTAGACCTCGGCCACAAACCCCAAAGCCAAAATCTTATTTAGAGAAAGTACAGTCGCAGGTTTCAGAATAAGAGTTCGTGACTTACCACTTCAAAATTCGTAACAGTTCACGAACTTGACTATATTTTTACAATCGTTAAATTTCGTTCATAGTGCACGTCCCCACTGATTGGAATATATACGAGCACGTCGAGAGAGTGGGGTAGGGGGTTAGCTACCCCGGGCCCCGCGACGTTTGGGGGCCCCACCGTCAACCAGAAATATAAAGTACGCCAAAGTGTACCATTTTGAAAAGAAAAATTCAAAAATTTTCTTCCCAGAGGGACCCCGTGAAAATGTTTGGGGGCCCCGCGAGAATGTTTCCCCGGGCCCCGCAGTGGCTCTCGACGGGCCTGAATATATAAGATGCGTATAAAAATTCGTGAGTGTTGTATTATGTTAATTTGTAAAATTCGACTTCTCAACCTACGATGCGTGTTGTGTGGTCCTATGCGTGTGTATAGGCGTTGGAGGACAGCGGCATACTGAAAAACATTCGGCGGTTTGCGGGCAGCAGCGCGGGAGCTATCTGTGCCGGTCTGCTGGCTGTCGGCTGTACCGCACAGGAGATAGCTGACGTCTTCAAGTGCGACATCAAATGGCTCTTCCACGGTATGTGCCTATTAGCACTGGTGTTATGGCAAAGGGACAGTTTCCCCTCCCGTAAATTTTAGCTTGTCGGACAATTTTCTACCGAAATAATTCGAAATTTGAGACTAGAAACCTCTTCCATTTTGAGGCAATAGGCCACTCGTAGGGTCAAAATTGAAAGTTTGAATACCCGTAATCCCCTTAGCGTTTTCGTTGCTCAAATCCACGTAAGAAAACCACCAGAAACCCATCCCAACCTTAATCCAAGTTAGGGGAAAATCCAAGACCTGAATTTAGAGGGAGGTGCAAGTCAATCGGCGAAAGCGCATGAATGGAGTTGTCGCAAGCGCCGAGAATATGGGGGTGAGGCATGGGTGGCGTGTGCGGTCTGCGGATTGTCCTTACCCAGAATTTCTTTGGGGGTTGCATAGTCCATACGTGTGTTGGTGCATTTTTTCTTGTATTTTTCCCTACGCCAATGAGGTCGTCTTTTTGCCAGACTTTGTTTGTTTGTCTGTCTGTTTGTATGTCTGTCTGTTAGCAAGATAACTCAAAAAGTTATAGACTGATCTTTCTGAAATTTTGAGGGTATGTCGGCATGGCACACCAGTGATTCAATTTTGGGGGTGATCCAAAAGGAATCCTAGATTCTGGATCACTTTGAAATTTCCGTTACCATTGCGTCAAAGGGGGCATAAGGGAACCGCTGGCAAGGTGAATATGGTGACGCCACCTGGCGAATAACATTGCCTTGGCGGAGGTACCTGCGGGCTATGACTGCTTTCTAGTTCTTTTGATTTTCTCGCCGCGCCGGGCCATAGTCATGATGGTAGTGCGTTACTGTGATGTGCGTCGTTAGACCAGCGTTGCAATTTCATCTGCTGCATCCGCGGCATGTGTCGCATGTACGGCATGTACCCGGCCTACCGGTTCTACCGCATCTACGGCAAGCATCTCTCCAAGAAGGTCGGCAACCCCGACATTACCTTCAGCCAGGTAAGAATTACTCCAGCTTTTTTTATTTTTACGTGAATATTTGCTATTTTATCGGCTCGCGCCTGCTATAGACGACCCATATTGTCATTTGTCAGGCATCTTAACAGTGTCTGACTCTGCGTGCGATCGGCCTGTTTGTCTGTCGGTCTGTACGCAGCTGGGCGATTGTATGTAGCAGTCGCGACAGGGCCGGATTTAGCTGGTGGGAGGCCTGGGCCCAGTGGCGTATTTGGAATTTCAGAAAGGGATTGGCTATCGAATTACAGGGTTTTAAAAATTGAGGGGTTTGGTGGGAGGCCCCCTGT
>Ga0209671_1006619_pt1 | contig 11917 bp, 8 predicted proteins | sample WorMetHERISLAND2_2_FD_187401 | JGI IMG/M metagenome (GOLD analysis project Ga0209671, IMG submission 187401) | Marine gutless worms symbiont microbial communities from Max Planck institute for Marine Microbiology, Germany - Olavius geniculatus... | ecosystem: Host-associated > Annelida >...
GATGGTGAAGATTTGAAGATCCTAGCTTGGACCGTTTTTGCCTGATCCACCCGTGTGACAGACAGACGGACAGACGGACGGACGGACAGAATTGCGATGGCTAAGACGCGCTGAAAGCACAGCTGCTTTCGCGCGTAAAAACGTCGATAAATTCCCTCTATACTAATCTGGGGGCCCCAACAGCCGATCTATTACAGGGTTTGACTGTCATGCAGCAGTATATCTGACAGATAAAGTTTAGAAATGTTTGTGAAGTCAAGAAGTGACTCGTACAGCCTGGATTGGTCTGCAGCAGAACATTATCGATACTGCTGTCAATGAATGGAGAAAGCGTCTCCTTGCCTGTGTTCGCATAGTGAGCCAACACTTCATGCAATTTTACTGCAGGCAGTTAAAAAATGGACAACTGGATAAAATGTCAGTCAAACTGTCAAAAATGTAAACAAAATGTGTTTTTACGCGTTATGTTAATTAAGCAAACATATTGCATTGGATAAAAAAGTGATATTTCACTGGTTGTGCTTTCCCCAGGTAGTGCAGAAACAAACGTTGAGTGAAGTGGGAAACTGAATAGTCATTTGATGGCAAGTTGTGTCAGGAATATTTGTACCGAAAATTGTCAACATCTGTAATTGGTTTTCAAGTTACAGTCGAAAATGTCGGGGATGTTTTTTTGAGACACAGTGTACATCTTGCCCCAACTACGAACGAAATTCGGTGAACAATCCTTTTCACACGCCGGACCAGCAGCATGGAACACTCTTTTTCATGAACTGAGATCTGCAGCAACTTTTAGCATTTTCAAGCGACAGTTGAAAACATATTATTTTATGTTGTTTTTAACTCTTAGTTTTATGTATGCGTAGAGAAACATTGTAATGCACCGTTGTCCTTTATCTTTACTGTAAACGGCGCACTATAAAATGATTATGATGATGATAATTATGATAATTACGGATCTCACGTGTCCATCTGTCCTGTCCGTCCGTCTGTCGCGTGTGGGCTTCTACCTTGAAAAAACAAACGGGCGCAGGAAATATAAATTTTTTATGCAAACGTTCTACAGGGTAGAAGTAATTGCTATATCGCTCTCCAGCTGGAATGACCAATAAAGGTCACCGGACATCGAAAAGCTCAAGAAAGTAACACATATCTACTACTATCTACTATCTAGTGTACCGTTCATACTAGGTTAGACCAATATACAAGTGGCAAATCACGAGCCGGCCGGCCCCAGCAGTTAAGGCACGTCGGCCGGTTCCAGCGCCCACTAAACTATTTTAGGCCGAGTTTACTTTCGGCGCCTATAAACCGTCGGCATCTGGACGGACGACTGTATAATTATCGGCGCTAGACGCCGCCATCTTTGCTCCTGTATTACAGAGACGACGAAGAAATGGCAATCTTTAATTCACCGATAACGTTAGACAATATACAACGCAGAGAAAAAACACTGAAAAAATTATTGAAAACTATCTATTGCGTACGTGATTTGTGCCGTTGTCCAGTGACAGAACGAATGACGTCAGCGATATTCCTTCGCCCGGCAACGGCGAGATACAGAGCCTGGAGTCCAGGCGACGCACTTTGCCCGTGGTCAACAGCGTTGTCATGGCAACGCCACGACGGTTGTCATGCCGACCAACGATTGTCGATCAGTCACTGACGAGTCCGTTATCACCGCCGCTCACACCTGTAAGACGCTTGTCTAAACTTTCCAGAAAAATTCGTTGTTAATTACCTCCGCCAAGAAGGTAATGTTTTTGCCAGACTTTGTTTGTCTGTCTGTTTGTCTGTTTGTCTGTCTGTGTGTTAGCAAGATAACTTAGAAAGTTATGGACGAATCTTTCTGAAATTTTAAGGGTATGTCGGGCATGGCACAAACTACCACTGATTCAGTTTTGGGGGTGATCCGAAAGGAATTACTTTGAAATTTTCATTACTATTGCTTTCAATGGGGCATAAGGGAAACCGCTGCAAAACCGAAGATGGTGCTGTCACCTAGCAAACAACATTGCCTTGTCGGAGGTGTGTGGGCTATGACTGCTTTCTAGTTCATTGAGCAAAACTACTGTAGCTATTTATGCTTGCGTGAAAACCGTGATAACGATAAACAATACATGATATTATTAGGTTTTTTAGGCTTTTCTTTTTTGCCTTGTAGTTCTAATTGCAATCTTAGGCTGCATGATTGCTTCGAGATTAATTTGAGGGACACACAACCTGTGACCATTAGATGTGACAATTTAAATGTGCTGGATTAATTTGACAACTTGTCTGTCACTTTTCTAGTGCAAATCCAAATCGTGTCGTATCGTACTAGCTTCTCTGAAATGTTGACTATACATACGTCATTCATTTCTGTCCACGTCCGAGACCCAGAATGATAAAATCTCGTTCATGCATTCTTTGTGTTTTCCAGTAATTCGTATTTATCTATTGTTTTCTGATATTTGTGTGCGTTGTTTTCAGAACTCGAACTCGGCCGCGTCCACCGACGAAGCGTCTTACGCGCCAGTGAACAGTAAACGAGGTCAGCGAGTTTAACGAATGTTAACGCTAATAATAATTATATTGTAATATAGCAATTTGTAAAGTGCACAATGTCGCTAACTGAATCTGAGACGCCAAAATATGCTGCTCTTAACTGTAAAATACAAGCAAGTAACGACGGAAAACCGAGTCAATTTTTAGGCGACGCAGTTTAATAACTTTAACCCAGAACGTTACGGCGATCTATGGCCGTAATAACCCAGTGGACGAAAGTTCGGAATATTACTAAGTTACTAGTTGAAAACTTTTAAACTGTAATGTGCATTTAGCGTTCGCTAATGATTAAAAGAAACGTTATTTGTGTTAACGTAAATGGACGCAGGAGTCGCTACAGTAGCAGTTGACCTCGAGCGAACAAGCGAGAGGCAGCAGTCAGTTACAGCTGCAGTCAAACCTTCACCAGTTCGACGACAATCTTCCATTTATGACCTGCCGCTTGATCAGCGCTCAGCCAGTAGCCGCGTGCATGCCTCGGACGATCACGACACTGCCAGCCACGCTACGGTATTATCGATCACTCGGTAGAGTTATTGCATTCTGTTGAATCGTTTCAGCAGATAAAAAAACAGCAAAGAGCACACTGATCACCGATAACATGCTGTTTACTAAGACAAGCAGAGAAAAGTAAACAGCAAATCACAGAATTGGTAATGAGTGTATAAAATTTTGCGTTAAAATTCCGATCGGTTGCTAAAAAAATGGCAAACAACTCTGAAGAATACTTTTTGCCGCATTCTGTCCATCTTCAGTTTTCACTTATACCTCGTTTACACGAAGAAGCTGACTTTAGGTGCGCTCGTCGTGCGCTCTCTCGTGCGCTATTAAATCGCTCGTCGTGCAAACATCAGGCGCTCATCAAGCAGGCTTTGTTGGAACCGCTGGCTCAAATGTAGGTTTGGCTGTCAGCGAATCATACCTGTGCATATCGTGTGCTGCGCACGATGTGCGATTGTAGAGCCAGCGTCCTCATGTAAACGGGGGATTAGTTAAACACAAGCTTCAGTAATTGGCAACTCGGCAACTATTCGTAATAAGTAGTAGACCCCCACCGGAGCTCAAGTGTCTGTGCGTGTTTTGTACACATGCAGGGGTGGAAAACTTAGGTTTTTGAAGAAAAGTTATAAGTTTTTAGTTTTATAAAAAACATTTTAAAGGTTTTTAAGGTTTTAAAATGTTTTGGGTTTAGTATCCAATGAATACCATACAGAAATTTACGCCCCAGCTTTGTACATGTGTGAAAGGCGGTTAGCGGGGACAACTGCAGCGTCATGTCGTCCGTACCCACGCGTCGTCGTCAGCTGCCCAAGCTCACCACGTCTTCCCCGGGCGGCAGCTTAGACCGACCGCGACCGCGAGCAGGTGCCCTGGACCGCCTTGGTGGTCGTGCCTTGGACAGGCCATCCCCACCGTCGCCACCACCTCCGCTGCCCGCTGAGCACCGTGTCTTCGTCCGTCAGCTGCCGACGCCGCCCTGCCGACGCCCGTCCGTCGCCCACCGGCGTCGACCGTGCCACGGCTCGCTCGGCCGCTACTACGAACACCTCGTCATTCGTCGTTATGCTACTCCAGACAGTGTGCTGGAGACGACTGGGCTCACCTACGAACACCTCGGCGGCTACGCGATGCACGAACTGCGGGACTTCAACCGCCATCCGCGCTGGCACGACGACCAATGGCGTGTACCGACCATAGTCACGTGCCGTCTCCATGGTAACAGCGTCCTCACCGAGGCCAGGGATGGCAGCGTGTTTGTCACGATGCTCTGATATCGTCTAATCTTTAAGCCTATGCGTCGCTTATTGGCTGTGGGTGAAGATTTGATGTGGCTGATTAGCAGGCCCGTCGAGAGAGAAGGAAAAGTGGTAAATTTCCCCGGGCCCCGCGACGTTTGGGGGCCTCGTCATCGCTCAAAATATATTTGCTATATGTCTGACAAGACACAGAATGTATATTTGCGCACCATTTAGTCCTTTTGTCTGATATTTAAATCAATCGCGTAGGCTACTTTACTGAACGTTATGTTTTATTTTCAGTAACAAAAACAACGCGACTCGTATAAATGTGGTACGAGAACTATTTTTAATGCGTGAACGTTAAGCAAGTCAAATATTTTGTATATTTTCAAAATAAACGCAATTTTTCGCAAGGCAGCAGCAGGAGATTTCGTTGAAATAAAAACAAAACTCTTAGTAAATCGTGTGTGCGAACACGTTTAGTTGTAGCTATTTGAACATTTTCTAAATGACGATTTGCGGTTTTTAATGAGGTGTTTACACGATCTAGCAAACGTCCAGCAAACTTTTAGCAGTTGTATTCAAAATACACGTGCTAATGCTAGACGTTTGCTGGATCGTGTAAACACCCCAGGGCCGGATTTAGCTGGTGGGAGGCCTGTAGCCCCTGGTGGGAGGCCAGCATTCGATTAGCACACTTTTTAGTTGGTCATTTTCTGAGATTCTGTGACCATGCTGTCTGTTGCAATGCCCCCACACTGAATAATTCACAGAATTTAAATCTGGACTTTTTGGCAGTGAGTATTTGAGTTCAATGAATTCGGGCACATGGGAGGCTCATACGGTTCTTACAGGATTGTTTATTCTAATCGTTTGATCGCTTCTTACGAAATCTTGATGAGTTTCATAATATTTTTGCTTGCTATTTTTGTTTCGGTTATTTTGTTATATTTTGTGTCATGATTGATGTACAACATTCCTATATTTTTTTTTGTTTTTTGGCAACGGACGCTAGAATGATCAAGAACAAATAATTGCATGTGTCTTGGTGTTCTAATGCATTTGCTAGTGCGTTCGCGACTTCTGGAAAAACGAATGTATACCTAATTTCATAAGAAAAACACTGAAAGCGTTAATATTGCTTTTTTTATTCGTTCATTGACGTGCGATTAATAGGCCAACACTAACAACACTACCGTCGCCATCATCTACTCTTCTCAAATCAACTCGCTTGATTCAATATGCATGTTTTTGTTCGGAGTCTTATTTCTGCTTCCTGTGCTTGTATTGGTTTCCACAACCTTAAGGACGTGAGGTTTTTAAACAAAGTAATTTGAGCAAAGCTGATGAGACGCGCGGCACCTTAGCAGTTCCTGTTCGCAGGTTGACTTGGTCTATCTCCAGCCATTTCAGCGCAGTTCACTCTTGAAATGTGCACCGCAGCTGAAAATTGCAAAAATACACGAAACTCCCTATTTTTGGGGTTTAAGGTCATTCAAGGTCATCAATGTTGACACCTTTAAAAAGCTGGTTACTAATGCTTGTTATAACGTGCAGTATGTTTGAGCCTATCTGCAACTGTTGTCACGTTAGACGAGCTAATAATGGTTAAATAACCACTTTTGGGGGCTACCACTCTTTGACGCGCGCCTGCGTAGGCCTACTTTAAGTCTTGGATCTAGGGGTCGGCACTTGGACTGCTAAAATCTGCGTTTAATGCTGAAAATTTCATATGCAGGTTGCTTTGGTCAATCTCCAGCCATTTCGTCGCAATTCGCGTTTGAAATGTACGCTGCAGCCAAACATTGCAAAAAAAAATTTCACTATAAACCCCGATTTTAAGGGTTCAGGGTCGTTCAAGGTTATCGATGCTGACAAATCTAAAAAGCCCGTTATTAGTGCTTGTTATCATAAGCATCATGTCTGGACCTATCTGCAACCGTTTTCACACCAGACAAGTCAATAGCAGCAAAATAAGTAACGTTTTTAAGGGGGTACCCTTCTTTGACGCCCTCGTTCGAGGGGAACCTTCTCACCCAGGGGCACGAAATTTTGTCACCATAAACTACAGTCGTTGCGGCAGCCCACAGTAAAGACTTCGTGGTCCTAGTTTGCACCGTTTTGATAGGACTGCAGAGTGTGACACAGACACACGGACACACAGATGCCCAGGCCATGGCTAAGACGCGCGAAGCATTCTGCTGTTGCGCGTAAAAACTAGACTTGCACACTTGAAACTGTTTTCTGACTAATACCCCGTTTACACGATCAAGCAAACCTCGAGCAAACACCGAGCTCGCTCGTCCAGCTAACTGGAGCCAGCTCGTCGAGCTAGCTTCATCGTGTAAACGGGGTATAAGTGTAAATCTACCTCTTGCTGTATCCTACCAATTTGGCGGCTACCCATCCACTAGTTAAACTGGAGGATGAAATGTAATCTGACACTGGCACGCACTGATCTCAGTTTGTTTTTAAACTACAAAACACTAGTTTCTCTTTCTCTTTAGCTGTAAAACAAGACAGCAAAAACTTGGAAAATAAACAGATGAAACTGCCAAACCAGTCTTATCCGGGCATTTGGAGCACCTTGTACCTAATGAGGCCCACTTTAATCTCGCTGGAGTCATGCGGAAAACACGTCGTCATCGAGTGCGAAAGAATTTAAGTCGACTGTTGATGTTAACACTTGGAATAAGGCTTCGGTTACGAGCAAAACAAATGTGTTGCAAAAAAGTTCTAAAATATTTGTATCGTTCCATTTTCCGCGTAATCGTGTCCAAATTGCTTAGGCTTATATACATTTTGCGACAAAAATCGTTTAAGAACTTGTAAAATCTTCAAAATTTTTAGCATGGTCAATCATAGCCTAACAGTTGTTACACGAAAAAATGTCACAAAAAATTGTGAAGCGATGAGCCTAGGCCTATATTAAAACACTTTTGTCGAAAATTTGTATAAGTACAACATAAAATAATTTAACCACGAGTGACGTATGGGCGTACGACGGCAAAACATTGCATGATAATTTTACTTTTTGTAACAACAGTAAATATTGTGCAAAAATATTTTGCAAATTTCCGTAAGAATGTTTTTGGCGTAAAACATCTTTGTACACGTGCTGACATGTAGACCTAAAATATAGCAGAAAGCATTTTGGTAACATTTGTGCATCATTATTTTAATTTCTCATGTAAATAATTTTCAGCTTAAAGCATAGCGAAGTAAGCTTTATTATTCTTGACATATTATTAACGGTCCGCTCACCTCTAAGTCAGCACAACTCCAGATTGTTTTGCTGCGTCTAGTAAATTCGTCGGAATTCGGACCGATAAAGTACACTATAACCGTAGATGAAGTAAACAAGTTTGGACAGAAATAGCTTCCCAATCTCAGAAAGGCGCGGAAGATATATTGCCATTGTCGCCATATCAAGATAATTAATCCACTAAACCAGTGAGTACCGTTGTCATTATTTATGGTGCTATTTTATCCACTTGTTCTGGGCTTATACATCATTGATATAGTACTTAGTACAAAACTCAATATTGCCTATGTCTTTGAATTGAAAAAATTGTATAACTTGATTATTTTACACACTCATGTTTATTTGTTGTTCGAATACTTTATAGTATAAAATTGTTCGATATTAATTTATAATTTTTACAGTTTTACAAGTGTTTTTACAAGTGTCTCAAAAACTGAGCCACTTTTATTTTTAAATAACTCCGTCGAACATTGGTTGATTTTAATAATTTTTGGCGGGCAACATCGTGAAAAAACGTTAATAACTATAGTTTTGCCCACCTTATTTTAATACTGTCGCTACACTACCTTGCAAAATGACTAGTTACGTAGTACATTTCTGAGAAAATGTAATTTATCGATAACTCAAAAATCTGCCTGCTTCTATAACTTTCAGACAACATGCGACATGACGAAAAACATTGCCAAAAGTCTGTCATCAGCTTATTTATTTAAATTATTTTGTTCGAAAAGTAAGATCTACCGCGTGATCTATATTAACAGTGCTAAGCGGCTCGGACGACAGTTTAGTGTGTCGAAGTAAAGATGTGTGTAACCACGCCGGTAACGGGTCAGCCGTCGCCAGCAACGGGTATCCTTTGCGTTGGCATGGCAACGGGATGCTGTTCTCAACATCGAGAACTGTTTGCCATTCTAACTGAAAAACCTTCATCTATCTCTTGTGGCAATCTAACCGATTGTAACGACATTAATTTTGATTGTAACCAAAAACAAACATTTGTCCACATTGGCATACGTTCTGACTATATCTGCAGTGGCTTTGTCATACGGTCTACTGTAGGTCAGTGGCGATAAGTTACCGGTTAAAACTACTGTCAGTGTAAGCTACACGACCCTGTCGTCGGCAAGCGTAAAATAAGTTCAAGTTGGTTTAACACTCACCAATCGTTTATTGTGCTAGAGTAACTTATTACTTATTTTATTGTTAATTTGTCTTAAAGTCTGCTATTTAAAATTGTTAACAATCGGCAACAAAGTTGTGAAGTTAGGCCTGTATTATGGTGGTTTTTTCTTCCAGTTTTACCGACCACCGAAATATTTTGATTGTCGAAATAGCTTAGTGAAATTTTCTTAAGCGATAAACAGTAAGGTGCTAGTGATACTGAAATAACAATAATTCAGTGACGGCGTATTATGAGCTTAGACAAAATAACATGATCTGTTGTTTGTTACTTACTTAACACTGTACTACAGCTGTGGCAGTTTGTCTTCTAAAAAGGTCAGAAAATGTCATCTTTATTATTAGGCCATTATTCTAACTTTACCGTTGTCACTTATTCTGTGTAAAATAGCAAAAAGTTTACTTAATACGTAAATTTTTCGTGGCTTTGTTGTTACAAACTGTGAACATATTTCTGTTGTTTAAGCAATCAATGGCGTCATTTAAGAGAAGTGGATGGGTCGACGAAAACTAAGTAGTAAAGATTTACATTTTTTCTTAGTAAATAGTACCTTAGTACCGAGACCCTCATGATTTACTGAAATAAGGGCACTGCAAGCAGTCTTCGTAAAAAACTTTCTGACTAATACTTTGTTTACACGATCAAGCTAGCTTGACGAGCTGGCTGAATGTTAACTGGACGAGCCAGTTCGATGTTTGCTCGATGCTTGCTGGATGTTTGCTCGACGTTTGCTCGACGTTTGCTCGATGTCTGCTCGATGTTTGCTATGCTTTATGCATGCTTTATATTTGCTCGATGTTTGCTCGAAGTTTCCTGGACGTTTGCTCGATGTCTGCTCGATGTTTGCTTGATCGTGTAAAAGGGGTATAAGGTGTAATCAATGTTTGGAACGTTCTTCCATGAAGGGGTGTGGACTTCACAACGCTGGCCTACGAACGCAGTGTAACACCTGCCAATTTTAGCAATGTTTTGGTAAGTAAGTAAGTACATTTGTATCGCATAAACAAACGCAAATATAGAACATGAAAGATAAACGTCCAAAAAACTACAGACACGTAAAAAAGCAATAATTAGCAACGGAACACTTGACAAACTTATAAGCAGAACTGAGAAGATAGAACTGGTTTCAATGTGAACGTAAATCTTGACAAAAATTCGTCTCATGAATTAAGTTTTTTAGCAGTAACTAATAGTTAGTAGGCCTACGTCGTCTTCCAGTTTCGTATTTTTCACACTTCTCCATTTCATCGCACACGTCAGGCTTTTAAAACACGCACAGAGCGATGCAACTGAACTGAACTGAACTGACATAGTTTAGTTTTTTGACGAACTGACCAATGGGGAAGCAGTAGGTACAGTCTAACAGTTACAGTAGGTATTGTCTAACGGCGTCGGTGGCCTATGTGACTATACCCTTACGTACGCGTCAACCAATGACTAATAGTCTCGTCTTGCTTGTCCATTGGTCAGTTCGTCAAAAACTAAACCGTGTCAGTTTAATTTTGCTTAGTTTAGTTACGGCGCTTTGTATGCTATTTATATATTAGCCTCATCGATAGAAAGATACTTTAGTTGTTCGCTGTTTCTGTGTTTGTTCACTAAAGGTGATCGTCGTGGATGGGAACAGTTTGACGTGCGAACAGCTGCTGCAACTCAGTAAAGGACAGACGCGCATTAAGGTATCAAAGAACAACGTTTACCAGCGGAATAACCCAATCTCCATTTTCATAGAACGTGTCACGTGTTTGTTGATTAATGACGCAGCTTTTCTGACGTGATTGCATTTATAAGCTAATAAAAGACAAAACATTTACAAAACATGTCTTGCATGTGTTTTTCGCATGTCGCGTTTGTGTTCAGCTGTCAGCGGAAGCGGAAAAACGCGTCAACGAAAGCAGGAAGTTGATGGAAGATTTTCTGCGGCAGAACAAAGGCGAGAATGTAAACCTGCAGATCGGGCCAGTTAAAATACTGACGATAATGATATGACAACGATATTACCACCACTACTATTAATAACAATACATTTACTTTCTGAGCATTTAATTTACGCTGTGATGGTAATATTATACTTTAACGAAAAACAAGTTAACACGATATGCCTGCGTTATAACACCCGTTTATCCAACGTCCTTTCTCACCATTTTTCACGCCTCACTCCAGTGACATCCGATATTGTTTGTTTCTGAAGGCTAGTCTCCGTAAACGATAGTAAACTAGGGCCTAGTGATTTCTTTTTTAGCTGTCTTGGAGTCGCAAATACTTAGCTAAAGTAAAGTTGTACAATGTTTGTAATAAGGACATGGTCAGGCTCTGTATCAGTGTATGACATAAGGACTTAAAATGTTTGAAAAAAGACAGCGGTATGATATTAAACCTATGCAGTTTTTTTTAGATTAAAAAAGAAACAAAATAAATTTCTGAATTATTAACGGCAAATTGGCAACAAACGCAGACGCCCAATTTGCCATTTTCGTTTCTCCGTCTTAGAATGTTCCAGTCATGCGGAACGATGGTCAACCATGTTCTTCTCAGCAGGAAGTACTACAATGGTGGTGTGAACACTACTCTGAAGCGTTAAATCACCCCACTGCTCCTGCATGTCAAGAGCTTGATGACACACAGGCGAATGCTACGGATGACACAACCATAGCAACGGATGCTCCCCCACTCAGCGAAGTCGAGTCTGCTATTAAAAAACTCAAGTTGGGCCGAGCTCCGGGAGGTGACTGCATAGCTCCAGAGATGGTAAAACTGGCTGTATGACATGTATGGCTGTATGGCAAAAACTGACTGCAGCAGCTACAGACCCATATCTTTGTTATCCGTACCAGGAAAAGTACCTGCTGCCACTGCTCTTTATGAACTATTCAGAAAAGTCTGGACCTTGGACCAACGGCCATGTTCCCTCCGAGTGGAAAGAAGGCATAATAACGTCGCTGTACAAAGGAAAGGGGGCAAAAACTGACTGCAGCAGCTACAGACCCATATCTTTGTTATCCGTACCAGGAAAAGTTTTCACCCACGTCCTGTTCGCCAGGATTAACCCACTGTTGAAGAACCATCGTAGACCACAACAGTCTGGATTCACTGCAGGAAGGTCAACAACGGATGCTATACTCGCTCTGCGGCTGTTATCTGAACTACACCGGGAGTTTGATCGCCCACTCTATGTAACCTATGTAG
>Ga0209671_1006621_pt1 | contig 11915 bp, 5 predicted proteins | sample WorMetHERISLAND2_2_FD_187401 | JGI IMG/M metagenome (GOLD analysis project Ga0209671, IMG submission 187401) | Marine gutless worms symbiont microbial communities from Max Planck institute for Marine Microbiology, Germany - Olavius geniculatus... | ecosystem: Host-associated > Annelida >...
CGGTGTTTTTGTGCGACAAAAAGATCTTCGTCTTCAAGTCTGCGGAATATTTTGCTTCTACGTAAAAACTTTTGTCTTGAACAATTTATTGAATGAAGGCAATACGCAACCAAACTGTGTCTGCCGTATCGCGTTATCTGCAGGAAAATTCATTGATTGGTTTAGTGTTAAATTAGCAGCGTAGGCTACGCAGATTTTGAATCAGCCTTTCACTTTTTTCCTTTCACCAGCTTGTGCCCCTTTTCTTCACTTCAGTCGTTTCTTTCGTTTCCTCTCTCCATTCTCCTACCATCCCTCTGTGTTTATTTAATTACTGTTTATTTATATCCAAGTTCCTGATGATACACTCTTTATAATCCTGCTAAGGGTCTATGCGTGAGCGCTGTCGACATCCCAGGGGTGCGGGCAAAGACCAGTCGCTAAACGCATTTCGGTACAATCTGAGATCAAAGAACACACGTAAAATCTCATTCGCTAAAAAATGACAAAGCAGGCAAGGAGAAGTTAATTCACGTTTCTTAGTGCAATGTTGGGCTAATACAATTTCTGTTCTGACAATCTTTGTCCACATTTAAACCGCCAACGTCCCCGTGTAATGTAAAAGTTTACAGCGAACTCACTCGAACGTTGGAAGATTTGTAGAAGAGCGATTTGGCGTTGGGCAGAACGATGTTTCGTATTGCCTGGTCGTCCAAGTGTTTTCTGATTGTGCCGAATATGTTGATCGATGATTCCTAACACACACGCCAACCAGTGTATAGGCCTAACTCAGTAGCGATGAGATGCATTATACGATATTTCTGTCAAAGTTGGCACATTATTGCCAATGTCACTTTCTTTGCTATTGTCGATTGTAAAAAAAGTTCCTGATAATGGCACTAATGGTGCAATCGGCTTAAAAAATGTCGTATCTGCAAGCAAAAAAACCTGCAGATACGACACCTTTGCTTTAAGCCGTTCGATCAATCTGCATCGCCCGGAATACCGCAACGAACCGTTATCGCGGCATTTCGCGCATGCATTACTACCAAACATTTCTTGACGCTTCTACTACTACTACTACTACTAATCATACTTATATAGCGCCATTATGCGGAGCTACAGGGTCGCTGGACCCCTGTGCCTCTCTGGGCTTTAGGCAGTATAATATACCAACAGCGGTGTTAGTTAGAGCCGGCGGACCTGTAATGTAAGTGAATTAGACTCCAGCGAGCTGAAGATCATAGGCAAAACGTCCGTCTTGATGTCTTCCTCGCTCAGTTTATTCAATATCACCTCCAGATTCTCCAGCAGATAGACCGTCGACTGTTCACACGCGCCAATCAATCAGTCAACACAAAGCTTCAGTGTTTAGCTGACACATTGCAACCAAGCAAAGTATGTAAGGTCATAATGAAAAATCGCAGTTGCCATCTAGCGAATGATATTAAATACAGTGTACGCGCTACTGACTAGAATTCGCGTAAATATTATGGTGTAAGGTTCCAAGGTTAGGATTAAGATTAGAGTTAGGGTTAGGGTTTGAGTTAGAGTACCGAATACGTACCGGCGAAGGCTGTTAAAGGCGGTGACCGGTCAAACATCCGGCCCTCAGAAAGCCGAATGTTTTACCGGTCATGACCGGGCGCGTTTTACCCCTGACAAAATTTGACCGGTCATATAGCCTATAAGATATTTGACCGGCTGCCGGTGAAATATCCTGTGCCATTAAAATAAGTTCTTGTCGCGAAAACATTACTCACTAGGCGACTAATGGACGTCGTAAAGCTTTGTCGTTACTAACACGTGTATTGATCGATGGCGTGCTGTGACGCTCACTATCAGTAATCGCTCATGCATCACCGCTCTACAATCATCCTTATCCGCTGGGTTTTCCAACAGGTTATTCGCACCGGTGTCACATCAAAATGTTTCCAACATGAAAAATCCACCCTGAGAGAGATAATCACGGAATTGATATGTTTCCTCTTTATTAAAATATCGCCGGCCCCATATAAAGTGTCCCAAAAAGCTTCCCCGACATTTTCGACAGTAACTTGAAAACCAATTATTAGATGTTGACAATTTTCCGTACGAATATTTTTGACGCAACTTGCCATCAAATGAACATTTAGTTTTCCACCTCACCTAACGTTTGTTTCTGCACTACCTGGGAAATACACAACCAGCGAAATATCACTTTTTTATCCAATGCGATATGATTGCTTAATTAACATAACGCGTAAAAACACTTTTTGTTCACATTTCTAACACTTTGGCTGACATTGCATCCAGTTGTCCATTTTTCAACTGCATTTTACAACTGTAAAATTTCTCGAAGTGTTGGCCCACTATGTGAACACAGGCAAAGGGATGCTTTCTCCATTCACTGACAGCAGTAATCGACAATGTTCTGCTCCAGACCAATCCAGCCTAACTAGTCGCTTCTTTACTTCACAAAGATTCTTAAACTTCATCTGGTAGACACGCTGCTGCACGACAGTCAAATCTTGCTTGGTCTGATTTCCCCAGGTAGTGCAAAAGCAGACGTTGGGTGAGGTAAAAACTGAAACAATTATTTAATAGCCAGTTGTATCAAAAATAATTTTGCCAAAAATTATTAAAATCTGCTAATCCTTATCCAAGTTTTGATCGATAATGTCGGGATGGTTTTTTTCACGTTTTCTGCTTATTTCAACACATATTTTGTTTGCTCTGCTTTCCCTAGGTAGTGCAAAACTATACATTAGGTAAGGTGGGAAACTGAACAGTCATTTGACGGCAAGTTATGTCAGGAATATTCCTGCCAAAAATGATCAGAATTTGATAATTGGTTTTCAAGTTACAGTCGAAAATGTCGGGAATGCTTTTTAGGACACAGTATATAGAATCGCCCCCCCCCAGAGAAGTCTCCCTCGGTCGACAATTTACTGGTAAAAATTCGTTCCGCCCGGGCGGCCGAGGGTGAATTTTTACCGCTAAATTGTCGACCGGGAAAGACTTTTCTGGGGGGCGATTCTATAATGGGGCACCGGCCGCACGCATGCGCCATTACCGCAGCTCGTTTCATCATTCAGCAGCCTCATCATCAACGTCATCATCATCCATCACTCGCCTCTTTGTTTTTCTCTCCGCCCGGACCAGTAGTGGTCTAGTAGAACTCCTTTCAATGCAGGTCTCCCGGATACTTCCGCGTCGTCGTCGGCCATTTCTCTGCTGAATTATATCTTTCGCGTTTTTTTGCTCAGTAAGGCTTTTTCCGTGATACTCCGCCTCACCCGTGCGACAAATGCAGCTGCTGTCTAGTGGACAGCACGCAATTACGTGTATACAGCGTACGGTACGTCGTACTGGTCGTCGTCGTACCAGTAATTAGTGTCGTCTCCCATACAAATGATACGCCATTGCTGCGTATACAAACGCTTGACGGCGGCGTGTTAGAGCCTTATTCACCAAAAGCTGCTTGTCTCTCTTCAGCCCTCTTGCAGTGTCGTTAATTGCCATGCATTGCGGTCCATTCGCTGATGTCCTCCGTGTGGTCCGTCGACCACAATTTCTACACTCTACCTGACGAACATCCGCCATTCCTTCACATTCCACATTTAGCTTTCACTGGTACTGTTTTCGAACTATCGGCTGCGGTCTTGCGTCACAAAGCAAACGACGCTGCAATCTATGCGATGTGAGCGTGGTTTAAATAAGATACCACACTGTCTGGAGTAGTATAAGCTCGTACTGCGTACTCGCTTACCCACCGCTGCCACTGCACTTCCTATAAAATGACTGTATACCACGACAATCTTCAATTAATTAACAACTTCACCCTAGTCAAACGTTTTTCTGATCTTTAGCCGATGGTTTAACATTCCATTACTTGTGGCGTTTCATATACAGGGTGCGGCAAAAAAGTGGCCCTTTAAAGTTTTTTGCTGTTTTCTCAGCAACCGTTTAGCATTTTGATTTGGAAATTTACAGATTTATTTACTAAATTGTTCTACGGCTAAGTGCCAAATAAAATTTGATTCCATTGAAAAATGACACAAAGTTATAGATTTTTTAACATGACCGCTTACCGATTTTTCAGCGTGAAAAAATGTTCAAGCTGCAACACCAGTTCAATAACATCGTTGAATCAAGTCAAATAACACAGTTAACCAATGATTATATGCCAAAATTCCATTGTTACTGTGAATGTTCGAAGTGTCCACCGACAGCTCCAAGCTCCAACACAAGCCTTCAGTCGATGATGAAGATGACCTGTTTCCAGTGTTCGTCTGCAAACAGGTGCTATATTGAACAAAGGGAAGGTAAGAGTGGTTTCTGAGAAAGATTGACTTGGGTTTGACCTGTACGGAGCGTGCGGTCCTGAAGACGCGTTTGAATTGCGTCTTGATGTGCTGCTGATACTCAGCGACCGAGACCCGCTTGATGAGGGCCAGGAACGACGGCAGAACGAACTCCATCGTATCAACGTGATCCAACTGCTCAGACATCATCGGTAGCACGCAGCCGTACAACAGCTTCTGTGCACATACATCACAGGACAAGGCGACATGTCGGCGCCGAGTGACGACATTATATGCGGCTGTCCGTCCGTAGAGGCTGCCCAGCATCTCAGGCGTTGGGTTGCTCATCGCACAAGCCGTCGCTACAAAGCGTTGTTTTCTAAAATTTTTATGACATTTGATGACCTTCACCTTTCAACTTTTAAACAAATGAAAACTGGCGTAACATCAGATACTTCTGCAGCTATGGGTAACGTTTTCACCAGTTTTGGTTGCAAGTTTTTTATGCTCCAGTTAGAAACTCGTACGGGTTAGAGGAACAGACAGACTGGCGGATATAAGACGCCTAATGCGGCCTACACTAGTCACCGGACGTGCTAATATCATAGTATGCGCGATCTCGTCAACATAACTGAAGTTGTATGAAGCTGAAGATAGTACCCCTAGTGCCCTTTTCGCGACAAAAACGACGTGATGACCTATAGACGCATAGAGAAGCAGGTACGTGCGAGATAGTATCATCAGTGCATCGGCGTCGGACTAAATCAAGCGTTAATAATTGAGATAGGGACGACTACAGCGAACTGTTTATGGCTTCGGCCTCCACCAATCCAGCCGATTTCAAACACGTGCACTTATGTTGTTTAACTTAAGATAAACTGTAGGTATCAACGTCAGTTAGAAAAAAACGTTCGTCTTTACACAAGCTAAGTTTATGTCGATCGCAACAGGTAAGCTTAAGTGTTTCGAATTTCGAACATGTTTACCTCTGCTGTACACCTCTGTCTGCATTGATTTTATAAGTCGTATAATTTTACAGTTAGCATATTGTACAATTGCGGTCTGTCAGCCGTTTATTGCAGAAAGGTTTGGTTTGATTACGCGACACCGGAATGCCACGGTTGCTGCATGTTGTGATGCTGACTCAAACTCACTCACTTCGGGAAAGAGCGGCACGGCAGCGGACAGTTTGTTGAAGTAGTCGAACTTCTGCTGGGCGTCTTTGGACTCGACAGAATCGAGTGAGCGCAGGCACTGCACCGCCGGATCGTCAAAGTAGCTCAACTGCACAAACGACGGTACAGCATCAGTGACCGATCAGACAGCGGCCGACAGATCAACGGTCCTGGGCAGGCGGCGACAAACTAGTCCAATTAGACTAATACCCCGTTTACACGATCAAGCTGGCTCGACGAGTTGCTATATGTTAGCTGGACGAGCCAGCTCAATGTTTGCTCGATGTTTACTTGATGATTGCTTCGTGTAGGCTATGCTTTATGCATGCTTCATATTTGCTCAATGTTTGCTGGATGTCTGCTCGATGTTTGCTTGATCGTGTAAACTATAAGCAGGCCCGTCGAGAGCCACAGTGGGGCCCCGGAAAACATTCTCGCGGGGCCCTTCTGGGAGAATATTTTCGGATTTTTTAAAAATAGCGCATTTTGGTGTACTTTATATTTTCGAGCAAAAGCGGGGCCCCCTAACGTCGCGGGGCCTGGGGTAACTTACCCTCTGCCTCCTCCTTCTCTACGGACTTAACAGAATATCCAGTTTTAACTTAAATATTGGCGTTGAATATCAATATTTTTTACGTTAACTTATAGCGCTTGGCTAAACGTTTTTGTTATCCACTTAAAAGTTTGTACGGGAAGAACAGACAAAACAGGCAGACGGAGAGAGGGAGTGACAAAACACATAACGCGGTCGATAAAAACGGTCGCATAGCAATCAATCAGTTTTTCTGCCATATCAATGGCATTAACGTGTCATGTCTTGTATAGGCAGACGACTGTTAAGTACAGTTGTATTGCCTTTCCACAGTCGGCAGGTAAGTCTTATAGCGTTCGTTATTGCGGATCATAAATGCACGGTCCACAAAGCACGTAAAGTAAAGCCCGCTTCACACTGCCGGTGTCACCGGACATGACGAGAAAACCATTTTGCGACGCGACCTAACCAAGTTAGCGTCGCTTGGCTAATCACAGCAAGCCGAAGCCAAGTCGTGTTTACATGTGAAACACAAAACATTTGCAAAAACGTTTTTGGCGGCCGCCGACCACCAGTGGCTTATTACGGCCTGCCCACGGGGTAGGTACAGCAAAAAATTCTGCCTTAAAATATTGTAAATATTTTATGACCATTTTAAATTAATTAACAACTTCCTCTTCGTCACAAATTTATGTAGCCACTAATTTTTAGCCGACCGTACTTAAGTAACGGTCGAGCTTATGTTACGGTTGTCGTCTGTCCGTCCGTCGTCGTCCGTAAGGGATGTATTGTGGCTGAACGGTGCAAGATAGGACCTAGGTTGCTATTGATTACTAATAGGAAATTGCATATTGTCTTTCAAATAACATAGAAATCATTGACATAGGATGACCTTGCGGGTCATAACGCACTACGGTATACTAATCTTGCGGTATTGTGGCGAAACGGTAAGCCACAACAGATCGGCGATGGTACCATCAAACACAGTGCTAGCGACTTTCTATAGGCTGTCAATAACAACCATGTCTTTATCTTCAGCGGTTTGGCCGCAATTTTTAATGGAAAGTTTCAAGCTATAAACGGCCGTATCTCGGAAACGGTGAGAGATAGGGCGAAGGTTGCTATTGATCACTAACATGAAATCGCATACGCCCTTTCAGATGAGATGAAAATCATCGACTTTGGATGACCTTGAAAGTCAATGACAACCAGTATGGTCGGCTATCTTAGCGACAGCTGGGGGTCTTGTTTGCAAATGTTTTAGCAAAATCGAGTATTTATATTTTACAAAACGTTGGCTGTAAAAATGTTCCTGTAAAACATTAGATTTTAAGCCTACGTGACATTGCGTGAATCCGTTTTAGGCCATAGGGACTGGCGAATAAACGCATACGCACGATCGACTAAACGTCAGGAACGGTTCACGCAGCAATGGTCGTCAGATCTTGTCTCGTCTCAGCGGTGTGGAATCGGCTTTAACGTGCTAATCCGTCGTAATGGCGTACGATCAAACAGTACCGGATCATACATTATACACGCGCTAGCTTTATGATGACCACTGCTCGTGGGATGATCTGCCTGTCACCGTTTCTATACGCGCTGCATGTGCGTCATATTGTCTTAGTGCATAGTTAATCACTTGTCCTTTTAGCTTTGTGCTACATGAATTAAGGCTTCAACGGAGGCTACTGCACAGCGTGCGCAATGTCAGCTCATAGTCCACTCAACTCACTCAAACAAACATCAAGCCGCCATAGGACTGTGACTGTGAGATTTAGTTTATTTGTTCTTATACTCCACAAGGCAAAGTAACATTTCTTATTTCTTGTTATTTTCCTATTTTGTCCAGTTTGTGACCTTTTGTTTACGCGGCATGCCGGCCGGCTATTGCAGCAGATGTTACAGTGAACAGCGTGGTATGTCAGTCCGTCTGTTCCGTGGTCTCTCCGTCTGTAGGTCACATTCGCGAATCCTGCTAAGGCCGTTGTACAAAATGAGATGACAGTGTCAGAGACACTTGTTCGGCGCTGTACTCCCTTATCGTATACACAACAGCCCATATTGGTCCACTACATTTCTACAGCGGTATACTGTCAGCAATGCTATTCTTGTCAAACAGCTGACGTATTTTGTCCGCATTTTAGATCATTATGCAAGAAAATTTGTACAAAAAAATTTAGCACCAAAACATCAGCAGCCGAATTTTTATCCCAGGTACATTTATTTATTAAAAATATGTCTTATATTTTCTTGCACGAGTGTTCCTGTCTAAAATATTTACTGCGCTAAATAGAGTACTGCTGAAAAATGTAAAAAAAATACAGACGAGAATGGCGAAAAGTTTTCGCCAACGGGTTTTAGGCCTACCTGGATCGTGGTACAAAGGACAAGGTCCGAGAAAATTAAAAAAAATGAAGTATCAAAAAGCAGGAGCTGGCGAGATGAGATCTGGAGAGTGCATGGGAGTTTGCATGCAAGTGCGCGCTGGTGCAGCTGCAGCATCTTTTGATGTCGTGCGTCGCGTCGGCGTCGCGTCGGTTCAGTCCAGGGACGAGACACGACTCACGGCTGCAGAGGCAGAGCCATTAACATCGCAATAGCACGACCCTCGGCCTCGGTGTACGTCTACGTCATTGATGACATCTGGACGCACGTTAGAACCACGCGTCCGACAAACTGTCTTTAACAGAGTGCTCACTCAGTTCCCTATAGTCTGAAATAAACTTCTACGATTATGCCGCATCTCGTCGTTTACAAGATCTGTTCTTACTTACTGACTTTCTTTGTTTCTCGGCTGCGGTCCGTCCGTTGTCGAGTAGCTAGTGTGAAATGATGCAGTACGATTACTTACCGATGCGATCTCAAGTGCCGTTGGTCGTGCGGTGCTGTCGCGAAGCAACAATCTGTGGATGTGCTCGCGCAGCTGCGCAGGCAGACGAGATGAAATCCCCTCCAGCAGCTCCTCTATCTAACCAACACATCGCATCACGCTATTGTTAATTCACTGCTGGCATTTCCGACAGCGTAAAACACAAAATTAATGACACCGCGCAGTAATTTTGACAATGCCGAGTACGCGGTGCCAGCGGCGTAACGCAAACGCAGGATTCTGGAGCGACGAGGGGGCTGAACATTTCACCACCAGGCAGCCAAACACATAAATTTAGGTCCATTTGGGGGCAAAATAACACAGCGCTGTAGCTCTAGTAAAAGACATAAAACCTTTATTCACCGAAAAACGGTAATAGCACAAAGACTAGATCTAATATACTGAGTGAGTGTAGGTTTAACGTCTCGCTCAACACATAATGGGCCATTTCGGGGACGGGAAGACTAATACAACTTTATAATGTCTACGTACAGTGTAGTAGGGTAAGCTATAATCTATCTTCGACGTTGGTTGAAATGTCAATATTTCCCTGCTTAAGCCTATAATATGCGCGGTGCCGTGTGTCAGACTATTTTCGCAAGATATACGCCTAGAAATTAACCCTACGTATAACCAAGCAAGTGTAACCACGGCTATTTCTGCCGGAAATGTCGTGCGTTTATCACTGGTGTGCGTGTAGCACATTTACTTCGTTAGTTCTGAGATTAAAAGATCACTAAACTCTGTCGCGATTGCCGCTTCCAGTGAGCAATCGTCTGAATGTGTCAATGTCAGTTGTTTATCCGCGCCGTACGTGCTAAGGAAGGTCCTGTCGTAATTTACACTTACGCTACAGTCGAAGAACAAACAGTCTGCTTACACTCGAGTAGTTTTAGAATTAGAAATAAACACGGACCCCTCTAATTCTATCATAGACCCTAATTCGGTTTGTAAATTGTCAAAATCTCTAATTTATTAAATTTTGCTGAATTTCAAAATGTAGGTCTTTATAGTGATAAAAGTTAGGCGCCAGCCAACAAAAGTTGATGTCCACGCTTTATTCGGGAACGTTCCCTAATCTCTGTATACTCAATCTATTCACATCAGTTAGGAAACTCAGTAAGACTCGCCGACTCTATCCTGATCTACAGTTCTCTTGCTGCACACAGACACGTGATTCGCTGAGGTAAAACGTCTAGAGTCTGCGTCAAGAATAAAGCCTAATCTGCAGGAAATGAATCGACCGATCAAACGTTTAATCCCTGAACGAGGCTTTGGTCGTCCGGATTTCTAGACAAAAGCCAGATGCGTATAACATACGGCGCAGTACAGCCACTTACTTTACCCACTTTAATTCAGATCCATGTGGTGGAAGATCGACCATGAGCACGCCCCCGTGCTTAACGACCCCCCTGCAGAAAAAGATGGCAATGTGTCTGATATCCCGTTTACACGATCGAGCAAACATCGAGCAAATATGAAGCATGCATAAAGCATAACAAACATCGAGCAGACATCCAGCAAGCATCGAGCAAACATCGAGCTGGCTTGTCCAGCTAACATATAGCCAGCTCGTCGAGCCAGCTTGATCGTGTAAACGGTGTATGACACTTAGACTTTCGATCATGTTTCAAAGTTTGAACGCGACTTCTCTACTACTATACCAGCACACGTGAAATAAACAGAAATAATATCCAAACGAAATACTGTTTTATTTTTGTTTTATTTCACATGTGCATACGGCTCAACACAGAATCGCCGTACAGGAAGGAAGTTTAAACTTTACTGCTGCATATTCGCAGAGCAGATAGAGCCATAACCCGCCACGTTGTCAGCGCCGCCGGATCATTAACTTACATTTTGACACTAATGGCGTTATACAAATATGATGTCACATTTTAGGCTATTTTTATCGCTCGTGTCGTACTTTGTCCATTTGGCGTGCATAGTTGGCGACGTTGTGCTCGGCTTGTACAAGCGAGCGGCCGGCGTCAGTGTACAACGCACAGACGAGTTGACCGAACGAGAAAACGTCACTGGCAGGCGACGCGCCGGCGAAGTCCAGCTGAATCTCTGGAGGAAAATAGTCGAGATCCGGCTGTGTCATCTTGGACTGTTTCGGCGTCCACGCCACCGCACCGCCGCCACCACCCTTCACATGCGTGCGAATATTAACTTTCTCACTGCAACGGAATGGAATCACCACGTGACCATCTTATATACATGGTGCGGCAAAAAAGTAGCACTGTATAATTTTTCGTTGTTTTCTCAGCAACCGTTTGGAATGTTAATTTGAAATTTTACAGATTTAGTTACTGAAACGTTTTACATTTAACTGCCAAAAAAGTTTGATTTTGTTAAAAAAAGACGAAGTTATAAAATTTTAAACAGCATTTTAACATTAAAAATGTTCAGGCTAAAAATGCTATTTAATATTCAAAAACCGGTTACCACGTTACCGCCGATGACTTCAGCAGCATCATGACACACAGTTAGTGTGATGCGGGCAATATCACCTTTTGTAATTTTTGCTGTTTCCGATGTGCAAGTCCTTAAATGTTGCCGTTAACAAGTGTATAAACTTTTGTTTTGTACATTTATTACGTACAAGCGTACTAGCGTGTAATAATCTTTTGTTAAGAAATCCATTTGTTGTCAAATATTAACAATGAATCAAAAGCATTGCTAATTTTCAGCTCAAAGATACGCAACAAAACGTACATAAAATTTTTAAGGTTGGACAAACATTATTACAGTTTCGCTCTGCGGACTTGTACCCTCCTGTTGCATAAAACTCACAGGCTAATAATCGTGTTTAAATCATCAATTTGACACAGAACCGATACGTCCAGCATACTTACAACACTATTACTTTCGTTTAAGATGGCGCGACACCTCTTAAACTAAAAATTTGGGGCAAAGCCCAACATGAGTCCGCCCGGCGCCCAAGTGCGACTGGGGGAAATTAGGAGGCGGCAAAATTTCCCCGGCATCAAAGTCACGTGGCCCGAACTCAAATGCATTGGCATACGCCGAACGCGCATTGTCGACTTAGGGTAGGTCAACATTAGCGC